>JACLAC010006668.1_pt1 | contig 15097 bp, 7 predicted proteins | sample 8027881 | NCBI WGS metagenome assembly JACLAC01 (sample SAMN15725517, study PRJNA655200) | protist metagenome | isolation source: fluorescence activated cell sorting (FACS) single amplified genomes of... | place: Spain: Blaines Bay Microbial Observatory, Mediterranean Sea | collected 2016-01-19 | reverse complement strand
AAAATGTATTCAATACTTATACATTATATTTTATCAACTCGCGCGGTATATTGTGATTTGTTTTAAAAGCGCAACATCTTTCTCGCGCATCTCGCCACACTTCGTGGGCCCTGTTGTTGTCTTTCTTTTTACCAAACGATGCGGTAGGTGACGTACCTGCCGGCGGTCTCGCTTGGACGAATAATTTTCACTACCTGACCCCGCTCCAGTCCAAAATACCGGGCAATTGGATCGTTTTCTTGCAACCGGGGCAACTGCGACTCCTTCAACTTGTACCGAAGCAATAATTCCGTCTTCTGCTCGCTTGAAAGGACTACATGTTTCGGCACCAGCTCGTGTTCGGTGATGTCGACCAAAAGTTCGGACTCTTTAAAATATTCAATCTTGAACTTTTTGGAAACTGTTTGGAGCGACTGGCGGGCGTGTGGGGTTAAGCCGCCAGCTTGTACGATAAGGATGGAGCGTTGGAATCCTTGCTCTTCCATGAACTTCGATATCCTCCGAATGGGGTCCACGCCAACCTTAGCTTCTGTTGAAAATTCTACTTGGATTTTGCTGGTGTCGTCGTCCTGCTTGTTGGACCAAATTACCAGACGGGACCGAATTTCTCCTGACCTCTTCGCACCAGTCCGGGCCCCTTCGTCGGTGTACTCGTCGTCCCCATACTTCATAATAAAGTCGTTATAAGACTGTTCAATGTTTTTGTCCGGGATAACATACCCACGCTTCTTAAGCATCTTTAATATTGTTTTGTGAATCCTGAAGAGCCGCTTCTGCTCTTCCGTCTTCCGTTTACCCTCGGCCGCGCTGGACGGCCCGCCGCCCAGTCCCGCGTCCACCTGCATCTCAACATCCTCCCCGTACTCTCCAACCATAGCAGCCATGTTCGTTTGCGTGCGAAAGAACGGTTGTTTTTAAGAAGAATAAGAAAATGTAAAAAAAGAAATAATATACTGAACAATCTCTTCGTTCCTTACTGTCCTAATGTATCGTCTGCTTTTTAAAATATTTATTGTTTCTTCACAATTGTATCTCATACACGCACGTATATTTATTCTTTACTTATTATTTATTATTATAATAATAATAATAATTATTTTTTTTGAGGAGGAGGATAATATGTGGCCATTAAATTCTTCTTCGTCTTCTTCTCTCTCTCTTCAAACTAATTCATTCTGCCTATCTCTCGTCATCTATTTTAATATTATTATTAACACCATTCTATTTCCATTGCAAATGAATATAAACTAATTCTACTAGACTTACTACGAGCCCGTTCCAGGTTCCAGTTTTAATTAATACAATTCTTTTTTCATTTATAATCCTCTATCTATCAACACACAGTAGTCAGGTAATATTGTCACAGTACCACGTCGTTTACTTACTATTTCTCTATGAATATTATATTTAGACTAATAAAATAGTAGTTATTATGGAATTTGCAAACCTTGCCAACTACGTATAAGTACGAATATAGGGCTCTCTCTGTATATGGTAGAATATCATAGTTCGTGTTGATGTTAGGGTTAAGTATTCGATGGTCATCAGAGAAAAGAGAAAAGAGATTTTAAAACCATTCTCTTTTTATTAAAGCTAACTAACTAGTCCTATCTTAGTTATTATACTGTGTGTAGCCCACAGCCCACAGCCCAACTAACACAAAAAATGAAATTATTTATAAAAAATAAGGAATTGTTGTTGAAAATACAGTCGTCGTATTTTTAAATTATAATAAAAATTCCTTTTCTCTTCAATTGAACACCACCTCTGTGTTATTATTATTATTATTGTCTAATAGTTGGTAGCTATAAATACTTAAACTAAAATTTTATAATAATACTATTATAGCAGTGTACATTATTTACTTCGATGATGATATAGTTTTTTCATTATTTTTTTTATCAAAATTACAGTATTTTTTATTCTTCTTCTTTTTTTTTTTATATTTTTTTATTATTATTATTGTATTTTCTTTTTTTTATATATTAAATAACGGCAGCAGTATAAACACAGTGGGGGAGAGGAGGGTGGTTAACCATTTCCATTATTATTATTATTATTATTAATTTCAAATTGTTTTTTAGTTGTATAATATAGTATATATATACTATTTGTATTTTTTTTTATTATTATAATATATTTATTACAAAAATGAAATTAATGCATTTAAATTGCAAAGAGAAAGGAGGAATGAATGAATGAAAGAAAGAAAGAAAGGTAGATATGGAGATTGGAAAAAGTCCGCAATTTTAAGGAGAAAGGAGGAATACATACGATTTAATACAGTTTGAAAGAGAGAGAAAAGTACAGGAGGATGTCGTACGCACCGCCCCCTGCCCCCTCTACTACTGGGGTGACTGCCATGCCTTTGCCCCCCGAACAAGCAAAGAGCAGGGCTCTGCCACCACCTGCACCGTCAGCCCTGGGGTCGGTCGGGCTCCCGCCACCCGCATCGCTGGTCTCGGGGAAGCGGCGAGAGTTGCCTTTTCCCGTCTTTGGCGACGATGTTGATGTTGGGGTGTTTGAAGCCAAACTGTGTGTGGACGCCCGACGGTCCCCGAACAGCAAGGCTGAAGCGGCGAGCACCCCCGCGCAGAACACCCAAACCCCCGTCCCTGTAGGGCACACATCTTTTTCGTGGGGTGAAGGCTCGAAAGGGAGAGACCCGTGCGGTCATACCAAATTTTCGTGGGGTGCCAGCTCGTATGTAGCCAAACCTCCCCCCACGTCCTGGAAGAATTTGAAGTTGAAGGGTAACAAGTGCTTCAAACGAGGGGACTATTACGCGGCCCTGACGCAGTACTCCAAGGCTCTGGAAACGCTCTCCCGCCACCAAAACGGTCCCGATGGCATCGAAAACTGTGGAAAAGAAAAGTCCATGCTTCACCTGAATCGGGCAGCGGCTTATTTGAAGCTGCAACGCTACCCGGAGGCGGCCGTGGCGGCCCGAGATGGAATCAAATTAGACGAAGCGAACCCAAAAGCATGGTATAGGCTGGCGAAAGTTTTAGAGGCTCAGGGCACGGTCGTAGAGGCGCTCCAAACAATCGAAAAGGGCCTGAACGTGTTGGTAGGGACGGTCCACCAAGTAAATAGTGAACAGGACAGTGCCATACGGACACTGCAGAAGCTTTCAAACACATTACGGCACAAAATGGTTCATAAGATACACCTGTCCAAGTCCACCAAAGTGTCGCGTGTTCCCGCGATCAGCCAAAGCGTGCAAACGAAAAATTTAAGTAGACTGAACAGCACCATTTTAGGGTCGAACGCGAACGATGAAAATGTTGTCCCCGCTAGAGATCGCCCGACAAAAGGGCAGGCCATACGTCCCCATTTGCTGGCGAAGAGCAAAGGCAATTTTCCAGCGTGGTACAAAGATATGTGTGGGAAACCCCCGAAACTTCCAGAAGGCTTAGCGTTGGAAAACATTTGCAGAGTTGAGGAGAAAGAAAAGGATCAAAAATGTGTGGAAGGACTCCAAGCAATTTACAAAATGGAGCAGTCGAAGTTTGCCCCATGCATTAAACGCTTGACTTCCGTGGCCAACGAATGTATAGACCCTAAGGACGTGGCTAAGATTACAAACCCTTTCGCGAAACACAACCGTGCAGTGTTTCAAATGGCGGCACAGAATTTAGCATGTGAGTACATGGCGACGGACAAGTTGCAGGTTGTTCAGCAGGAACTCAACGGGGTAGACCCGCTCGCTGCAAACTTAATCTTGGTTGCGGTGTTGAGGGCAATATCCTGAAGACGATTTTTTAAAAAACTGAAGACGTTTTTTAAAAAAACTGAAGACGTTAAAGGAAAGAGGAATGAAAAGTTGAGCCTTTGGGGGACAATCGTGGCGTTTAGCTGGCGCGAACAAAAATATGATTAAAATGGGAGAGACATACGAATATGTCCTGGAAATCGCTGACCGGCTTAGCCGCTAAGGATCCCCAGAAGGTACACTTACATCTGTATGTGTGTGTATACGAACAGGAATCGCAATTTCCTGCTCTGCTGTGTTGTTGTTGAGTTGTCTGCTGCTTTTTCACTCATATACACAGTATTATATTATCCCGTCGGCTTTCCTACCCCCGCTACGTCACGCCTAACGCTGTATTGTTATTAGCTACGTATAGTTAATAAAATTTGTTCTCTTTCGCTCTCTCATCATCATTGTTCCGTTATTGGAGTTATTGAAGTGACTACGGTACGACGGGTAAAAAGACCAGGTACGCACCAACAAAGTGTGATCGTCTGGTACGAATTGATTTAAACCACCATATATCCACCCCGCCGTGGGCTGCTTATTCTTATATTATACATGCACACGATTGAATGTTCACTCACATTCTAAAATTGTTGAATATATTACGATTTTACCTCGTAGGAACAAAATATATTTACCTTTTCTCTGTGCACTTCTTACGCGTTTCTTTTTATAGTAGGTGTTTTAGTATTTTATAAATTGACGGTTTCTGGTGGCGGAAAGATGGAGCGCAAGTATGCTCGTAGATCAAACATCAATTTTTCAATCAATCCAACAGAGCAGAAACCTCCGACCGTTTCGGTTGATGAAGCGACATCTATCTTGAAAGTATTGCCCTCCGATCGACCGAAGGAAGACTTGGATGCGCTTGCCACATTCTTCAGGGAAAACAATGGACTGGCATCGTTCTGGAGAAAGTTCGGGCATAAAGATGACGTGAACATATCTTTGAAACTTGCTAGCGGTGTTGATTACTTCTTTTTGCCATTCAAAGGGACGCAGCTGTTTTCACCTGGTGATGCAGCCGCGCATTACTTCTATGTTCTTCAAGGCAAAATCAATATTGTTGCGGGGTTCCAAAACCGAGCATTTGCAACCGTGGCGCAAATTGGCAAGAACCGTGGGTTCGGAAACCTTGGCATGCTAGATGAATCGGGGACTCGCAAAGCTGGTGCGGTGACCAATGCCATCAACACAAAGTTAATTGGAATCCCAAAGTCGCTGTTCCTTGAAATATTTGGGAAAGACATGCTCCAAATCCAATCTGAGAGGATTGCCATCCTGAGAGGTACAAAATTGTTTCGAAATTGGGAAATTTCAAAATTGAAGAAGATTGCAGCAATTGTTTACGAGAAGAAATTTATGCCGGGGAGCCACTTGGCTTTGGAGGGGCACAACATAGACAACCGCTCTTTCATTTACCTGATCATCCAAGGTGAAGTCGATATGCTGAAAGAGTTAAAACGTCCTGGCTCAGGGAAAAGCGAGGGGGTAAATATTAACCTCGCCACCTTATCTAATGGGCAAATGTTTTGTGGAGAAGAAATCATTAAAGGCCGCTCGTACCAAAAGATTTGCGATAGTTGCCTAACTGACAGGGGGCAGTTTTCCACTCAAGTGTGGACTGCGAGCTTTAGAGCAACGATAGTTTGCCGTACCTTGGTGCTTTCAAGGCATGGGTTTTTTGAAATGGCAAGCCAACATGCTCTCGATGCCCTTCGCGCTGCCAATCCGCCAATTCCAGATACCAAATTGCTGCATCAAATGTATTCTGAAAGCAGGAAATGGAACCAATACAAAGAGCGGTTGCAAGCGGAATATTTTATGAAGATGAGTCCGAGCAAACGAGAGCGCATAAAAAAGCTGATGAACGAAACTGAGCGACAGATTACGGAAGAACAGGCGGAGAATAGAGAAAAATTTGATGAAATCGAAACGATACACTTGCAAAATGAAAACAAAATTTACAAGGGAGAGCTCCAGACTTACACCAGCAAATCAAAAAGTGAACTCAAGCGGCACTTTAAGCAGTTTAAAAACATGGCCAGGTTTATGGCACTGACGTCGCACCATCGCCATCATCACGATGACCACATTAAAAAGATAAGCATGCACGACGAGTTCGTCAACAGTCACGATTTCCCCAAAATTGATCGATACTTATCAGAATCTTACAGTACAATTGCAGAGAATTTTCGGGGCAACGTGCACATCCCAAACGCACAAACTTACATCCAAAACAAGAAAAATCAAAAAGGAAAATTTGTACTGTCTTATAGGACTACTTTTAAAAATTCCCCCTTGCGTTCCGACGCAATAAAGAGTGGCAACGGTCTCGCAAACACCAAAGGTCGTTTCAAAAGCGATAAGCAAATAATCCATGAATTATATAATCCAAAACCTCCGGCCAGGATCCGCTCTGGTCGCAAGACACAACAGGAACTAGATGAAGAAATTTCTATCCCTCCCCGGACAGTTCAGCGGAAAAGTAAGGTCTCCCCAAGGAAACGCAGGGGGGAAATATTTAAAAAGGCAACTATTACCAAACAATTTGGTCACGGCAGCCAACAATTTTGTAGCAATAGGGTTGCAAATCGTCAGTTTGTAAAGCAAGAAGCGCTTCAAAAAAAGAATTCTTGGGAGTGCCACCCGCGAAGAGTCCAGACCCCACCGGTCCCGCAAGGTCCATGAAGAAAAAAACCAGGGAAATAAGAGCCCCACGGCGCGGTGATTTAAAAGACTAAGAGTTTGGTGTATTAGTACGTGAGTATCAAAAGCCAATTAAACATATTTTTCCATTTTTGATTTATTAGGGTATGAGGAAGCTAAATTTAATTACTTAAATAACAGCCAATTTTCTAGTTTTATATTTGTGAAGGTATATATTGGTAAAATGTTTTCATTCTTGGCTGTCAACCAAAATCAGATTTAATTGTTTTTCTTCGATTTCCTTCTGTCTCAATTTGTGCTCAACAGGTGTAAAATACAATTTTTATTTTAAAATTTAAATTATATTAAAAGGAGAGAAAAAATTCCGCCAATTTTCTCACCCTACAGATGTGCTCGTCCTTTCCCAAGGTGCCATTGAAACAGTTGAGCCCGCTTGGAAGGGTCGTTAAAGGCACTCAGAGCCCCTTGGATTAAGTCTGCAAGATACACTTGCGACTTTTTCGAAACCTGGTGGAACAAATTATCAATAATATCGCACAACTTCGTGAGAGCAGTAGATGGTACCATTTCCAGTCCGTAAATCAGTATCGCTGCTAGAGTCTCCACCGTCTTTTCATCATCCCCATACAGAGATTGAGTGTCTTTGGCGGCTGGAGTAGCCAAAGAATTTTCAGGTCCGCTGGATTGCATCACCTTCGCAAGACGCTGTGAAACCATTTCAAGGGCACAAATAGCTATCCCAACTTCCGGCCCAAATATATCCCCACCTTGCAAAGAACCTAAGATAGATCCAAATGTGATTGCTATATTTGTGGCGTCTAAACGCGCAGGGAACATTTCCACGCAAAGTTCTGCATAATGAAGAACAACTACCATTCGAAGGCTCACAGAGTCCGCGGACACGCCCTTCAGTTTTGTTGTCTCCTGATCGCTTTTCCCAGGACTAGGGCTGTTATCCCGGACTCGATGATCACGGCAAAATACGCGTAACAGCCGATGTGCAGTCTCCTTTATGTTGGCTGCGTCATTGCTTTCCAACTCAACAATCTTGAACAATGTGGGGAAAACCGTCGTGTGTATTTCGCGTGCCCCCATTACCATTATGCGCTCTGAGTCCTCGGTCGAAATGAAACTTTCCATGGTTTGATCCATCATGTCAGACAAGGCCTCCAAGTTCCTTTCGTTGGAATACACAAAATATTCAAACTCTTCCAAAAAATGTCCAAGCTTTTCTATCTCCTCGGGCTTGCCAGAAATGGAGTTGACGACATGCTCCAAGTTGAACTCCTTGAATTTAGAAACCAAAGTCGAGGCTGTTTCTCGAGTGGTCCAGCTATCTATGAACCGGTTTCGAGATACCATAATATCCTAAGTTAATTTCTCAATACGCTTTGGGCCCACGAATTCGTGATCTCATATTTAGATGATCTTTACGGCAATACACAAACGCTGTGTGTAGTTTGGTGCAGTCGGCAGAGGTAGCTTTCTGACGCAAACACTCCCTAGCAGAGTTTCCAGAAGTTACACACGGATCTTTCTTCAGACAATCAATCAGTTGCTCCTTTATCTGATCGCAAGACTTCCCCATAAAAACACAGTGCTCGATTGGAATTTCGAAACGATAGGGAAATAGGTTTTAAATGTCGCTATCAACGTGAGGAATCGTAAGGAGTAACAAATAGGATAGGGGGATTTAGACTTATATATAAAAACTGTGTTAATGATGGACCATAATTATCAATATCCAAAAGGCAAATGGTGAAGTACACTTCTCAGTTGGAAATTAGAAATTGGAAATTGAAAATTGGGATTTGGGAACTCAAATGTGCTGCTGTCTTCTTTATTTATTTATTATTATTCTCGTCGGACGGAAGACGGAAGAAAGAAGAAGAAGAGAAAAAAAAAAGAAGAAGAAAGAAGAAAGAAAATGAGGTATTAATACCAGGTTCCCAGGTACGGTACAGGTACCGGTATTATACCAGGTGATTCCAGGTCTGTACGGTACTACGGTATGGGAAGTCGATTAACATAATATTACAAGCTGTGTACCTATAGAAAATAAATTAGATAATAATAGAAAGGAATAATGCCGTTATTAATTACTAGACCGACTTTTTGGTTATTATTATTATTTACTATACGACTAATTGGCACTAATACGTATCCCATACCGCTAGTAGTAAAATAATAGCAGAACAACAACGACAAAAATAACTGCTGTTCTTTTTGCTTGCTTCTATATATTATTATTATTATTAATTATTATTTTCGTTTTTCGTTTTGATTTAATAATGAGTCTGAGTTAACTTCGAGTAGTTAGCGGCCACCCTGCAAACTAACAAATTTCTAAACCTGGCAAATTTTCCATTCGAATTGAACGAAACCCTGTTTTAATTCTAGTCGCCTGTCGGACACTCACTTAGTGGACAGTTTGCATGGTACAAGGGCAAAGATGAACGTCTTTTACCCGGGGAGTGCTTCCCGGGCTATTCGGCGTGCTGGAAGCCCTGTTGAGGCACTGCAGCAGAGTCAGATCGACCCGGCAAACAGACCTTTCTCCCCTCCGAAGGCTTCCCCTGTATCTCCGGGATGTAGCACACTGTACAACCCAATTTTTGATCGTGCGCAAAAGGCTATATTAAAGACTCATGTTGTAGTAAAAGATGTCCAGGCGCTTCGGAGGAAGAAGGAGCTGGAACGGCAGCAACGGCAGCGCGAGGCTCGTAAAAGATCGTCCTACGACGAGCTGGATCAGCGCAATAGTGTTTTGAACAAGCGGAGAGCGATGAAACGGCCTTATACTTCCATGGATAGTGGATCTTCCCGGTTCCCAAAAAAACGTTTTCAAGCGTCGGCTGAACGGCCAGCCACGGTGCAAGTTACACCAATTAAGTCCCGGGCAAAATTGGAGCCCCTCGCGAAAACCGCCCCGCGTAGAAGGCATAAAAGTAGTTCTCGCCGGCCAAAGACGGCTGCTACGCTGAAGCCGCATACAAAGTCCAAGTCGCGACCATCGACGTCGGGAGGTATTGGTAAAGACGGGATTCCCCTGGGAGAAAGCTCTGTATCGTCGATTCACTCCGTTGCCTCGTGGGGCAGCTTGTTCGAAATGTCAGGGGGTGGGCCAAGTCCATACAAGTTGCCAACGTTCAACCCCCGGCAACTTGTGCATACCCCAACGTCGCTGCAGAACAACTTGGGGTCAATGCACCGACCCATACCGGAGATAGATTTCTCCAAGAAAATGCTGGGTTTTACCCCATTGTCAGAGGGCGCCGATCTTGACGAAATGCAACACTTTGGGCAAACGTTGCTCCAAAATTTGCACGAAAAGGAAATTAAAACTCGTGCTGAATTCAAGGAAACCACAGAAAATATGTCTAGAAGAATAGAACGGGAAAGAGATCGATTGCCGCTAACATTTTTGTTTGAGAGAAGCACGCAAGACTATTGCCAAAAACGCGCGATAGAAAATGTAGAAAAAATATTGCAGCGGCTCTTGTCTGTTAAACTGAATGCTGGGATGGTCAAATGGAAAAACTTTTGCGACAACGAAAGAGCCGCAGAAAACAGGAAGCGATTGGAGGAGATCAGGCGGGGCTCGGGTGGAATGGCATTGGAAATCATTGGAAAACGCCTGCTGCACAGGAGCTTATTTCAAACCTTGCGGCGCTGGAAATTTGTGATTCGTCTCATGAAGCGAGAAGAAAAGATTAAAGCGGCCAAAGCAGTACAAGGCTGGTGGCGAAACTACATGAGCTGGTGGAATGCGATAAATGTTGTGAAGAATAAAGCGAAAACGGAACGAAAACGCAGCGTCATGGTGTGCCGTGCGTTGTTCATGGAATGGCTGGCAAAGCGCAGAAAAGATTTGTACATAACTGCGCAACGACGAATGATTCTCGAACGGAACTCTGCAACTTCTATACAGCGATTTTACCGCCTGTATGCACAAAGGATGGTAGCCAAAGCTGAACTCAGAGAAAGAAAAGCCATGGCATGCTTGAGGCGCATGATGAACCGGAGGTTGGCTGCATCGTATAACAGTTGGCATTCGTACACCATGAGGTCGCTCCAAATAAAAGAAATGTTTCGGATGGCGATGCTGGGAGTCGTACATTTCCGCTTTGAACTGTGGGACTCATTTACGCAAAATAGCTTGAGGGATAAACGAAACGAATCCGTTGCCTTGTCCTGTTTGAGACGACTCCGCTATCGTGCGGCAAGCAAGTGCTTTCAAAACTGGGCTTTGTTTGTGTACCGTCAGGTACAAACTAGAAAAATGATGCGAAGAGCATTTTCCAACGTGACAAAATTACGTTTTGAAATGTGGCTCGATTACGCGCTTGAGTGCCGTTATGCAAAATTAGACGCGGCTGAAAAGAAAAGGATTGAAAACGAGCGTAAGGTTCGTGAATGTCTAGCTAGAATCAAGAACCAAAAGCTATGGGCAGTGTGGCAAACATTTACGACAAATGTCTTTGAAGCGCGGGAAAACAAGCGAAAGGCTGCGGCGTGCCTAGGGAGGTTCCTAAATCGCCGCATGGCGAAAGCGTGTGAAAGCTGGAGGATGTACGTTCACAGAAGCAAGAGTATCAAGAACATGATGTACCGGGCATTGCTCGGGCAGTTGGAGACACGGTTTCTGCTCTGGTGCGACTTTGTTGATCAAATGAAATTTGAACGAGCGGACGCTGCAGAAAAAAGAAGAATCGAAAACGAGCAGAAGGTAATGAGATGCATCATGAGAATTAAGAACCGTGCGGTGTCCGTGTCGTTTGCCCTTTTGAGAGAAAACGCGTTAACAATGCGCAGGGTAAAACAAATGATTAGGCGTGCAATGGGGCATAAAAGGGCTAAGTATTTCAGCTATTGGTGCATGTTCATACGGGAATGCAGAATCGTCCAAGCAACAGGCGATGCCGCCCTTCGACGCTGGCTAAACAGGCACATGGCAACTTCGTTCCGCTCCTGGGCAGTCTACACCTACAGAATAAAGCATGTAAGAAACATGGCTCGCCGAGCTATCTTGGGCAAGCGTCTGAGAATTTTCGAAGGCTGGGCGAATTACACGTTGCGCTGCAAGGTGTACAAGTGCCAAGTTTCAATCCAGACGAAATTCAAGGACAAATCGAAAGGCAGCCATGCCCTGTCTCCTGAAGAAATCATTTTTGTAAGAGAAATGGCCAAATTGCCTCCTCACGAGATCACTCGGGGTGAGTTTACACAGCTCCTTAGCATTGAAAACACCATTGAGGAAACTTTTGAGTTGGAGACGCGTATGGCGTTGCGAGTTCAGTGCTCCTACCGCTGTAGGAATGGGCGGTACGCCATGTTTGTTTTGCGCCAGGCCCGGGAGCAGAGGCGACTGGAGGAAATCGAAGAGTTAAAAAAAATGGAATGGGCTGTACGGAAGATCCAGCAGAATTACAGAGGCAGGAGAGGCCGTTTATATTTCAAAGACATGATGAAAAAGAAAAAAATGGACGCGATACGGCAGCAGTATATTCTTGAAAGGGAAGCGCAAGCAGCGCGCGAGCGGTGGGAGGCCGATCGGTACGAAATGATGTACCGCGAAAAGGTTCAGCGGGAGGTTGATGAGAAGCGAGAACGGGAGCGACTGGCCTACGAGGCGGAGCAAAGGCAGATTGCTTTGCAGTGGAGCAGGGTTCGGATAGATGAATACGACGGCTCCGATGACAAAGAGCCGGTGTATGGGAAAGATGGGGAAGAAATACCGCAACCGTGGAAAGCAGGAACGTTTTACTACTACAACGAAGTCACGGGCGAGAGTCAGTGGAATACGCCCCGTGGCTATGAAAAGCCCACCGGTCCGAAACCGCCGACTCCGCGCCCGGAAGAAATTTTGAAGGCGTGGTGTGTAAGAGAAGATGAAATGGGAAACGTTTTCTTTTTCAATCAAATGACAGAGGAATCCAGGTGGGATAAACCAAAAGGATGGGAACCCCCGATTCCCGAAGGAAAATGTAACAAGTGTCGTTCTGAAGATGCAGTGCGTCAGTGCCGCACCTGCGACCTTCCATACTGCTTGGAATGCTTTCTTGAAGACCATTCCACTGCCTCCAAGCGTGGGCACCTGTTTCGTGTGCTCAAGAAGACTGCCCCGCCGCCGTTCAAGTGCATTGAATGTAGAATCAACTCTGCCGTGAGGGCTACCCCTGATTTTAAGCGGACATGGTGCTTGAATTGCTTTGATTACGTTTATGATCACGATGATGAACTTAAGCGAGTTGGCTACCGCCGTTTCATTCCAGATTCTAAAGTGTGCGCCGAATGCGAGATGAAGTTGGCCGTCAGAGAATGCCGGCAGTGCGATGATCTGTACTGCGAAGAATGTTTTCAACGCTTGCATAAAACTGGACAGAAAGCCGGCCACAGTGGTGCAATAGTTAACCCGTGGGAAAAGGATGAATTGAAAGAAGGAGAAACATACTGTGTCGAGTGTGAGCAACGGTCGGCGGACAGGGTGTGCGACCAGTGTGGGGATGCATACTGCGAGCACTGTTTTAAACGCTTGCATGCCAAGGGTCGCAAGGCTGTTCACACGTTTACCACTTGGGAAGACTTTCAAACTCCCTGGGAAGAATTTTGGGACGAGGACGAGCAGCGCCACATTTACTACAATACAAAGACGAAGGAGCGCAGGTTCGATAAGCCTGCAGCCTTGTTGTGGGGAACTGAAAAAATGGCATGGCAAGAGCAGAACGATAACAAAGATGGTCTGTTGGAAGAGAAAGATAGTGAACTAGCGCAGCTTCGAAAAAAGATGGCAATGATGGAGGACCAAATGGCAACCATGAGTGTAAAGAAGCCCAGTATGCTTGGGAAGGCACTGTTCAGCGTCGCTTCAAAGATTGCCCCAAGCCTGGCAGTCGACGAGGAACAAAAGAAGGCGGAAGATGACGCCTTTCTTGAGAACTTTGATTACACCTCCATCCATGAGAGGGGCGCAGCGGCGCGTGCTCGAGAGATAAGAAAGAGGAGAAGGAAGGAGAAGGGAACAAAGCTCAAAAAGACCAACATCCTCAAGAAAGCCATATTCAGCCCTATGGCTGCCCTTGGTTCACCGGTATCGTTTTTGAAAGAGCACAAACGTGACAACCGCGGCCTCGATGAACGATATTTGAGAAAGATGATGGTTGGAAAGAAAAAATTCGAAAACCTAGACACCGAAGAAGCCAGAAAAGAGGCTGAAGTACGGGCTTATGAGGCCCAGATGATGTCGTTCTTAGCCGACGCCCGTGAAAACGGTCGTGAAAACGAGTACAAGGACGAAATGAAAAAGGTCAAAGAGTTGAGAGAAAAGAACCTGGCCAAGGAGAAGCTGAAGGATCGGGAAAAGGCGGCCGCGGCCAGATGGGGGAAAGGGAAGAAGATCGGGTAAAATTGTACTTCGTACTTTGTTTCGCATCTTTTTTTACGAAACAAAATATTTATTATAAACACTCACGTGCGCACTTCGCGCTTGCTTTCACGGGAAAATTTACTTGGCAGGGGGGCACACTGCTCCCTGGGGAGTCAGTTTCTTGTTCTTGTTTCTAGGGCGCAGCTGGGTCACTGCATTATGAACATGCTTGTTGTGGTACCACAGACCACTTGCTCCTGAAAATCCTTTATTACATGGTACGCACACAAAATTCGACGATTTTTTGTAATCTTTCGATTTCTTCTTCTTTGATTTAGCTTTTGATTTAGATTTGACCTTTGCTGGTACTTTTCGCTTGGGTTTTGCTTTCGGCGCGCTTCTCACCGAGGGTGCTAAGTTGGCAAAACTATTGCCGAAGGCCAAACTATTTCCAAGGTTTCCTCTGGGGCTGGCCGCAAAGCCGCTCATCCCAAAATCTGTATTTTCCAAAAAGTTTGCATCGGATTCTGAGAACTTCTTCTCGATTGCTGGTGCATCAAACGGGATAGGGTCCACGTTGGAAGTAGTGCCTGAAGGCTGCAAGGAGCTTTCTGCCAGCACAGACGCTGGTAAACCTGCCTTCAACTCGTCCATAACATGTGTAAACCACCGCGCAGTCGTTTCATTTTCCACATTTTGATCGAAATTTTTCTTCATAAATTCACACACAGTAAAGAAACCCTTTTCCATGTCTTCTAACAAGCGGAGCTGGCCGTGCTCCGCGTCAAGTGCTCGCTGTTCCATCTGCTTCAGCTGTTCCTCCAGGCTCGACGAAGTGGCACGCTTCGGCATCTTCGCGTCAAACGTAAAGTGTGACATTGCTCCTTTCAAGGTTTCCTATTGTCTGTTTGCGTCTTGATCTGGTATAATCTTTAATATATACCGGTGGTTTTTGATACAGTTGTTTCAATGATTTTCTGTCTTTATCGTACTATCCCTGAATCTGGTTAGAAGAATGAAATTGCATTGTTGATTCATTGATCTTCGCATACCAGACCGTTGTTTTTTAATAATTTATAATACTTTTTATATAAGTCTAGCGTGGAGGATGGGGTGTGGTTGTTTTTTATTATTTTTTGTTTTATTATTGTGTTTTTCTTGTTGTTGTTTTACAGTACAAAAAACAAACTTGCTGTTCTTCTATGCAATATTCAGTTATTTTACATTATATGGTATTTATATATAATAAATTTAATAGGAGAACTATTATATTTAAATAATAAAAGTACATTAATTTATTG
>JACLAC010023518.1_pt1 | contig 15109 bp, 6 predicted proteins | sample 8027881 | NCBI WGS metagenome assembly JACLAC01 (sample SAMN15725517, study PRJNA655200) | protist metagenome | isolation source: fluorescence activated cell sorting (FACS) single amplified genomes of... | place: Spain: Blaines Bay Microbial Observatory, Mediterranean Sea | collected 2016-01-19 | reverse complement strand
CGGTCGCGATACGACCACCGGTCAGACTCGCGATCATAATCCTCTGCGGTTTCATATAACATATTTTTCTTTCTACTTTGGACAATGCATCCCGACCTCGAAGAGCCAACCATAAACCGTCTTCCAAGGGTATAAGCCCCGCTACCACAGCTGCAACACATTCCCCGATGCCCTCACCGTAAACCACGTTAGGAGCAACATTGCAGGCTTGCAAGAATGCCGCCAATGCGTAATCCAAGGTGAATACAGCGGCGTTTTGTAACTCGTTGGACGTACAGATGTCGCCGACATGGATATCAGAATTCAACACTTCTAGCACCGATTCACCTATGGCCGCACCGACGAGCTCTTCACATTCTTGCACCGCTCCCCGAAAAGCGGGTGCCGTCTGGTACAGTTTCCTGTACTTTGTTAAATGCAGTGGATCCTCTGCGGAAAAGACGAAAGCTATCTTTGGAATCCCTTGATTCGATGGCTCCCCTTGCCATATGGCTGCATTAACTTTCCCTGCCTCCCACATGGAAAATATGCGGGAGGCATCACCGGCAGAATCGGCCATTAGCGCGAGCCGATGATTGAACTTGGCCCTACCGGAATTGGCTGTATGACAGATATCCGAAAATCGAGGAAGCCGGTCCGCCGAAAGATGTTTGTGGAACCGCTGAGCCAACGAAGCCAAATCTACCTTGTCTTTAGCCCTCAAGGTCAATATGTGCCGACCTTGTCCGTCGATCGGTTTTTTCTCGCGCGGCGCCTCTTCTATTAAGATGTGAGCATTAGTCCCACTTATCCCAAAGGAGTTCACGCCGGCTATTCGTTTAGAATTCCCAGCAGGCCATCGAATTGCCTCCGTAGGTATTTCAAATTTAGCATCGCCCTCGGCGATATGTGGATTGATTTTGTTAAAGTGCAGATGCGGTGGTATAATCTCGTTTTTTAAGCACAGAACGACCTTAATAATACTGGCAATACCCGCCGCTGCCTCCAGATGCCCCAAGTTGGTCTTTACCGAACCGACTCGTAAGGGGTCCTCAATGGAGCGGCCATTCTCGAAAACACGGGAAATAGATTGCGCTTCAACCGGATCCCCCAGCACAGTGCCAGTTCCGTGGGCCTCTATATAACCAACGTCACGAGGTTCAATATCAAGGTGATCAAAAGCTCTCCGCATAACCTGCTGTTGCGAGCGACCGTTGGGTGTTGTTAATCCACTACTCCGACCATCATGGTTCACGTGAGATCCACGCAACAGAGCCAGGATATTGTCGCCATGTTCCAAAGCATCCGCTAAACGCTTGAGAACAATTACACCACATCCTTCACCTCGAGCATATCCATCAGCAGCAGCATCAAAAGTCCTACAAGGACCGGAAGGGGAAAGTGCTCTCAATTTACAGAAGAAAATAGTAGTATCCGGATCCAACATGAGATTTACACCGGCCGCTATTGCCATATCGCAATCGCCACGCCGCAGACTATTCATTGCCTGGGAAACTGCTACTAAAGACGAGGAACAGGCAGTGTCAATAGGAAAACACGGTCCCTGAAGACCCAATGCATATGAAATACGCCCCGCAGCAACACTATAGCAAACCCCCGTATGAAAATACGGATCTATCTTGGTTCGGTTGCTTTCTCTTTGCCTGAGATTGTTGTAATCGGCAGTGCTTATGCCCAAGAACACACCCGTGGGGCTGCCCATAAAGCTGTCGGGGGCTTGACCAGCACTTTCGAGTGCCTCCCAACTCACTTCCAACAGCAGTCGCTGCTGAGGGTCCATACACTCCGCTTCCCGAGGCGTGATGCCGAAAAACTGCGGATCAAAACGATCTATTGGCTCCCGCAGGAATCCGCCAACCCGAGTGTACATCTTACCCGGCACCTCGGGATCCGGATCAAAAAAACCATTAATGTCCCAACGATCTTGTGGCACCTCTACGAGGGCATTCTTTCCATCGCGCAGCAGTTCCCAATAAGCCTCCGGGTTAATCGCACCCCCCGGAAAACGGCAAGCCATACCCACAATAGCTATGGGCTGTGATTTCGCGCTTTCATGTTTTCCAAGTTTGGCCCGCAAATCCCTAACTGCCACCAATGCTTGGCGCAGTGCGTCTGTATGTTCACTCCCAGCCATGTGGACCGCCTCCCGGGTCAATATCCAGCATCTTTCAACTCGTCCAGCAGGGATTTTTCCAACTCTGCGTCTGACATATTAGCGGTTTCCTGTTGCAACAAATCATCGGGATTGCTTTCATCAGCTGTGTCTGCAATGGTAATCTCGTCGAACTCCAATATCTTGGCGAGATATTCGGTAAGGTCATTCAGTGTTCCGTAATCAAACAAGAGTGTATTGGGCAGAGGCTGTTGCACACAATTACCCAACACATTGCAGAGTTCAACGGCCATTAGCGAATCTAGTCCCATATCATGCAGCGGTTGATGTGGGTCAATGACAATAGATTGGTCCAAGCCCAGCACATTGACTGCGAGCTTTTCCACTCGATCATACAAAATTTGCAAATGGTCTCCGGTGGGAGCCGCCTCTATACTCTTTAGAAAATCGTCATCTGAACTGATTTCGTTCTGATTCTCACTCACCAACTCTGACAGGAATGCGGATTTACCCGCTTGGGGGTTCTGGGAACCAAACACTTGCCAATTTATTGGCATGACCATTATTTGTGCGGGAGATCGAGCGAGCAAACTATCCATTATGGTCAGACCGTCCGCGGCCCCTATCAGGTCAATGCCGTTCTGTGCCGATACGGCACCAACATCCTTAACCGTCTCTGCATGTCCAGACTTCGTCGCGGCCATGCCTTCGCCTGCCCATGCGGACCAATTAATGCTAATTGCGGGTAATCCCTGGCGTCGGCGTTCGTGCGCCAAGGTATCGAGAAAGCTATTTGCCGCAGCGTAATTCCCCTGGCCTGGATTGCCCCAAATCGAAGCCGCGGAAGAAAATAATACAAAAAAATCTATCCGGAAATCAAGGGACAGTAGGTGTAGATTCCATGTTCCCAAAACCTTAGGATTTAACACCGGGCTGAAACGGCTTAGTTCATGAAAAGCCAACATACCGTCATCGAGCACCCCAGCAGCATGTACTATCCCGCGTAGTGGAGGCAGACCATCTGCGAGAACATTTCGGATCGTTTCGTTCGAAGTTGGATCTACAATGTCGACCGACAGAAACAATACTCTGGTGCCAGTCGCTTCCATACGAGAAATCTGGGCGTGTAACTTGTCCGCCATTGGGCGACGACTGACCAGAATCAAGGCGCCCGCACCATTATCGGAAAAGTGCTTGGCCACTTGAAGGCCCAAGGCACCAGCACCTCCGGTAATTATATAGGTCCCATCAGCACGTATCGAAGTCGGCGGCAAAAGGACAATTTTCCCAATATGCTTTGCCTGTTGCATATACCGAAATGCTTTTATAGCATCATGAATCGGAAAAATGCACAACGGCAGCGGCTTCAATTCCCCACGAATGAACATCAGCCGAAGATCTTCAAACATGCCCGTCAGCAGCACAGGCGATGGTGACCGCATTATATCGGCTAAATCGAAAAAATGATACGAAACTCCCGAATACTTTTCCTCAAGAAATTTTTCTTCAAGAATTTCAACCTTTCCGACCTCAATGAAACGTCCGCCCGTAGCTAAACTATCAAGACTTCGGGTGATAAAATCTCCGGTGAGTGAGTTCAATACTACGTCTACACCGTTTCCGTCCGTCAACTGCTGAATTTCGTCGGCAAATGCAAGAGACCGAGAATCCATCACATGATCCACCCCAAGCTCTATTAAAAGGTCTCTTTTTTCCCGATTGCCAGCCGTCGCGTAAATTTCCGCGCCGAGGACTTTTGCCAACTGTATTGCCGCCATGCCCAGTCCGCCAGCTCCCGCGTGAATCAATATCCGCTCACCTTCGGTTAATTTAGCCAAGTGATGCAGCGCGTAATAGGCCGTAAGAAAGGAAATGGGTATTGTCGCTGCCTGGGAAGTGCTCATCCCCGCCGGGATCGCTATCGCCCACCAAGCCGGAACGACAACTTCAGAAGTAAAGGAACCGGCAGCGAGGCACATTACCTGCTGCCCCAATTGGAAAGCATCAACGCCGTCACCCAGAGCTATTACTTCACCTGCGCATTCCCCACCAAGTAATCCCGGATCACCTGGATACATGCCCAACGCATTCAATACATCACGAAAATTGAGACCCATAGCTCGAACTTCTATCTTCACCTCCCCAGGCCCAGGTTCAGCTGTATCTGCCTCAGCAAGAGTTAGACTGTCTAACATCCCGCGCTCTTTGGCCTCGAGTTGGAAAAGACCACCCGAGGGGAGTTCCAACTTATTTTCTTGCTGGAATTTGACCAATCGAGCGACATAGCGTTCGCGATTGCGATAGGCAACCTGACTGTTTTCCCCGTCTGCCACACACAATTCTTGAAAGAGCTTTTCGACACCTTGAGAATCCATATTCCAGTCTATATCAACCAATCTACACTGTATATCTGCATACTCATTGTTTGCCGTACGCCCCAAGCCCCATAGTAGAGCCTGAACAGGAGACAACGGTCCAGATTCTTGCCCCACAGCCTGTGCACCTCGGGTAACCAAATAGAATTCCGGCTGCTCACCATCCATGCCGGCCATGGCCTGGATCAAATGTAAAACACTACCGCAAAGCAATTCTTGATCGTGGGATAGTGACTCCAGTGAGGTTTGTTGGCCCAAGTCGGCATCTAGACTCCAGAGATACACTATTCGGCGACGGTCTGCTGGGGATTGCACCCATGTCTCCAACAACTTGTTGAAATCGGAAGGTTGTTTTGGATCGACCTGCAAGACACCGCTCTGGATATTCTGAGTAGGCCTACCTATAACATCCACAACACGCACCTGCCCCCCAGCCGCCGTGACATTCTCTGCCAAAATATCACCCACACCCTGTTGGTCTCGAAGGATAAGCCAATCCTCGGATTTTAACGAACCGGGTTCATTCCCCAGTGCTGCTGCCCGCCATTCAAGGCAGTGCAACAAACCAGTTGTATCACTACTTCCATCACCACCTATTGCGCTGAGTAACGAGCGTCGTTTCGTTCGTCTATCATAAAATTTTCTGAGCGTAGCAACATTACGACCCGTAGAGTCAAATACACTCAGGTCACCACTGATTTCATCACCTGATTGTCGAAAATTGGCGGCATGACACCACAACTCCGTTGCACTTGACGGGAACACTTCCAATTCCTCTGTACCGGCGGGAAGAAAGATTTCCGACTCACCTACGAGAGAGATACCTAAGGCTTCCTCAAGTCCGGCAGCCCAGACCCATATACATGCATCCAGTAAAACCGGATGAATAAGATACCGATCTCTTGTTTCTTCCAACTGTGCTGGTAACTGAATATACCCGAGACTATGGTCGCGACCGACCCAGACATCTTTCAGTCCTTGAAAAGAAGATCCCAACTCAAAACCTGCAGATTGTATACTTTCGTAGAAATGATCAGCATTGGGTAGTCTGGAGGAACATTCCGTGCGTAATTGATCCAATGAAATAGTTTTTTGATCGCTCTCGTCTTCGGATAGACTCGACAGCTCTCCACTGACGTGGCGTGACCAAGCCTCATTCCTTTTTTTCGAACTAACATCTCTACTGTAAATGGCAAAATCCATACTGGAATCATTTGTGGGCCGCAAAATAGTCTGTAGCACAATGGCTTCGTGTTCCGTCCAAACTAACGGCTTATCAAGTTTGACATTTCTCAGACGATAGGCCGCTCCTGGCGCAGTGTTGGCTACTGAGGCTAAGGCGATCTCAAAAAACGCAGTCGCTGGAATCAAGACCTTCCCCAAAACCCGATGATCCTTCAAGTATGCCGGCGCATCAGAAGACAATTCCATCTCGAAAATTATTTCGTCTCCAGCTGTGCAAATCTCCATACCCAGCAACGGATGCGTCTCTTCGGAGACAAAACCTTTTCTCGTAGCAGAAGGTCCTGCCAACTGTTTAGGTATATTTTGCCCCGGAGCAGGGACCCAGAATTTTTCTCGTTGGAAAGGATAGTTGGGTAATGACACTAAACGTCCACTATATGGGTCTTCAAAAGCAGCCCAATCCACTTCCCCCCCTGCTGTGTAGAAACGGGCCACACTTTCCGCCAACACGGCCCAATCTGACCGTCCCCTTCGCAATGACGGTAGCCATGAAACAGAGGTGTCCCGAACAGTTCTACGACCCAAGCCAGACAGAACCGGCTGCGGACCCATTTCGATAAAAACATTGCATCCAAGATCAGTTGCACGCTTTAAGCCGTCGTGAAAACGCACAGGGTTGCGCACGTGTTCAACCCAATAAGACGCATTCAACTCATGAGAACCGGCCTCACACCCTGTCCGATTTGTTATCAGACGAAGTGCAGGGGATTGATAGGGCAGTGTCGATGCGATTTCCAAAAACTCACCAAGCATTGGCTCCATCAACGGGGAATGAAAAGCATGTGATACTTGTAATGGCCGACATTCTATGCCTTTTCGCGAGATGCGTGCAATCACCTCGTCCACCGCAGACGACATTCCAGACACAACCAAACTATCAGGCCCGTTAAACGCCGCCACACTTGCCTCGTCTTCCAATCCGGCCAATGCTTTTCCTACTTCAATCTCTCCGGCCGAGACAGATACCATTGAACCGCCCTCAGGTAGCGCTTGCATCAGACGGGCTCTTGCTGCTATAAGGCGCAGCGCATCGTCAAGTCCGAAAACCCCGGCTACACATGCTGCGACGTATTCCCCTACGCTATGGCCAAGCAACACGTCGGGGACCACACCCCAGGACTGCCATAACTTGCACAGGGAGTATTCTACCGCGAATAACGCGGGCTGCGTGTAACCCGTCTGATTTAAGATTGATCCTGCACTATCGCGCGTGCTATAAAGCAGTTCAATCAGAGGGCGTTCCATATGCTCACGCAATAATTTATCGCAACGCTCCAATGCCTGCCGAAATATAGGTTGTGTCTCGTATAGATCCTTGCCCATCGCCAAATATTGAGATCCTTGGCCGGTAAACAAGAAACAGACCTTGGGAGACCTATTATATTCCTGCGAACCCGTCCAAACATTACCGTCTTTTCTACCTGTGGTATACGACGAAAGCCGCTCAACAATATCGTCCCGGGTTTCTCCCAACACCGCTAAACGATGTGGAAAGTGACTACGTCCCGTGTGGGCGGTATAAGTAAAGTCATTCAATCCAAAAGCCTGAGCCGTCTCAAAATGCCTGACATAATTCGTGGCCAAGGCGAGTAGTGCTTCAGGTCGATTAGCCGACAAACACAACGGGTGGCACGTTCGAGTCCATTCAGGAACACTTTGTGTATTGGTAGGTGCTTCTTCAACAATCACATGTGCATTCGTCCCACCGATTCCAAAGGAGCTAACTCCAAGAATCCGTGTCTTGTCATTCACAGGCCATGATTCAACACCTGAAGGAAACCGGAATGATACACCAGAGAGGTCGATATGCGGGTTTAATTTAGAAAAGTGCAAATTCGGAGGTATCATCTCATGTTGAAGGGCTAGAATGCCCTTGATCAGCCCTGCCATTCCAGCTGCAGCTTCCAAGTGACCAACATTAGTCTTCACCGCCCCTATGATGAGTGGTTTCTCACGCCCTTCCCCCATCACATCTATTAACGCATTGACTTCTATAGGGTCACCCAGTGGAGTACCCGTACCATGGGCTTCAACATAATCTACAGCTCCGGGTTGTATACCTGCATTGCTGAGAGCCCGCCTAATTACCCTTGCTTGCGCTGCTCTGTTTGGAACAGTCAGACCCGCACTCCGCCCATCATGATTTACAGCAGCACCTTTGAGAACAGCAAGTATATTGTCACCATTTTCCTGGGCAGTTTTCAACCTCTTAAGAACTACAATGCCACACCCCTCGCCACGCACATAGCCATCGGCCTTCTCATCGAACGTATGGCACCGGTCGCTACGAGACAGTGCCCCGATGGAGCAAAGAAAGATCGACAACTCCGGTGCGACCATAACGTTGACGCCCCCGGCCAGTGCCAGCTCACTTTCTCCACTTTGCAAGCTTTGCATTGCCAGGTGCACCGCAACAAGGGATGAAGAACATGCTGTATCGATAGCAATTGATGGCCCTTGTAAACCCAAGAGATAAGAGACCCGCCCGGGAGCTACGGAGGGCGTGTTCCCAGTTCCTGTGTAGGAGTTAATCCGCTCAGGTGTGCCGCTAAATAGGGTGTGCTTGAGATATTCGGCACTACCCATTCCGAAAAAAACGCCAGTGGGACTGCCGCCCAATGCATTGGGCGAATATCCGGCATTTTCAATCGCTTCCCATGTGACCTCTAAGAGCAAGCGCTGCTGGGGATCCATTTCGATCACTTCACGCGGTGAAATTCCGAAGTGACTTGCATCAAAGGCCTCTATATCCTGATGCAGAAATCCTCCCTTTTTGCAGTACATAGATCCGGCCGATAACGGACTATCTACCGTAGATTTTTCGTAGAACGCGGAGGCTTTATACCTGTTCGACGGAATGTCAGAAACCATATCGCGTCCCTCAACGAGACATTCCCAGAAAGCCGATGGATTATCAGCACCTCCTGGGAAGCGACAGGCCATGCCCACCACTGCGATAGGCAAGTTCCTGGTGTTGTCAACAACCTCACCGTCACCAGAACTTAACATCGACATACACTCCGTATAGACATTTTTTTCATAACCAAACCTCAACTTTTGTCTGTAATCTATTCTTATCATCGATTTCAAGATAGACTTTATTCGCTTTTGAAATCGCAACCGAAAAAACAGCATTTCTGTGAAGGCGAAATGAGATCCTACTATTCATCACGTCCAAACAATTCACCCGCCAAATAGACTGTCAGAGCTCCCGTCGTTGGGTATTCGAACAATAGCGTGGCAGGCAGAGAAAGACCGACCCGATCACCCAACCTCTCGCTCATTGCGACAGCCCCGATTGAATCTAAGCCCAACTCGATCAAGGAGCGCTGCGGGTCAAGCGAAATTTGGCTGTCTATATCCATTAAAGCTACGGCCTGGTCGCAAATTAAATCCTGTAGCAGGGCATATTGCTCAGATCTGGGCAGGGAATGAATATCACATCCGTTTTCGAAAACCTCAAAAGGATCCTTAATCGTGACCTGCGCGTTCTCAACCTCATTTTCATCATCTGCAATTTTCCACCAAAAAACAGATTTTAGTTCAGCATCTAGAAAACGCTGCCGAGTGAAATTGCGCATTATTTTTCCACTGGAAGTCTTGGAAATACTAACAGGCCGTACCAGTACTAGTTCGACCAATTCAATCCCGTGCTCAGTATAGATCGCCGACCGAATAGCCTCCAAAATAGAATTCGTATTGAGACTTCTTACCGCCGTTCTACGCACCTCCTGCACAACTACTAAGCGTTCTTCCCCACTCATTTCAACCGAAAAAGCAGCGCCGGCATCAAGTTGCAGGTCGGGATGACTTTGTTGCACGGTCGCCTCTACATCCTGAGGGTAATAGTTATTCCCCCGAATGATAATCAATTCCTTTAGCCGCCCTACTACAAATAGCTCTCCTGACCTGACAAATCCTAGATCACCTGTACGCAACCAAGGTCCTTCCCCTGTGTCTGTGAGAGTAACACCAAAGGTCTGTTGAGTGGCTTCTTCATTTTGCCAGTAACCCTTTGCGACGGATGATCCCCTCACCCAGATTTCGCCGATGGAATCCAATGTACATTTTTTCTGTGAATTTGGATCAACAATACATATTTCTGTTTCTGGATGGTAGCCACCACATCCTACGAGAACTCGTGCATCTGGAAAATCCCGCTCCACTTCTAAAACCTGATTCTTCTTTAGAGATTCAGCATCCACTGTGTAAAAAACGTTATCAGATCCCGGCAAAGTACACGTGACACGTAGGACCGCTTCAGCAAGACCGTAACTTGGCTTGAATGCGGATGGCGCGAAACCACATGGTGCAAACGCTCGGTTAAACCGCTGTATGGTTTCGAAACGGACTGTCTCTGCTGCATTTATTGCAAAAGACCAGGTGCGAAGATCAAGCGCGTTACGGTCTGAATCTGTGATCATATCTACGCAAAGATCATACGCGAAATTTGGTGCAGCAGAGTGGGTAGCACGGTAATCCGATATGGCCTTCAACCAGCGAAGAGGTCTTTGTGCAAATGTCGCCGATGCCATGAATATGCACGTGCCGCCTGAAAAGGCAGACTGTAAGAGCCCCAATATCAGTCCCATATCATGAAAAACGGGTAACCAAGATACCATGACACTATCAGGTGAAAATGAAAACCCCGATTCTAAATGACGTAAATTGCACAAGAGGTTCTCATGACTAACCATCACGCCTTTTGGTTTTGATGTAGAGCCGGAAGTATATTGGAGATAGGCAAGCATATCCCCAGAGAGATCGGGTGGATTCCACTGATTTTCGAGGGAAGCATTTGTTGAATCACAAGCAATCCAATCTAAACGACGAAGTATGGGGGCCTTGTCCAAACAAGAGTCCAGATCGTTCAAGGTCTCCGGATCTGTTAAGGCCATCGTAGCTTCTGCATCAGATGCCATACCTTCCAAACCGGGCATCCTGCGCCCATGGCGAGGCGGATAGGCGGTTACAGGAATTACACCCGCATAAAGACATCCAAAGAAAGCGGCAAGAAACCCGATCCCCGATTTGTGTAGTAGTAGGACACGATCACCCAAATGACATCGCGCTTGTAGTTGTACTGCGACAGACCGCGCCCTTCTATCCAATGCTTCGTACGTTATGACATGCTCTCGGACCGGATCGCCTGAGATAAACGTGTAAACTGGATGTTGCGCCATGGAAACCGATCGTTCGCGTAACAGACCCACCAATGTATTTGAGTTAACCATGCCACCTTCTGACTCTATGCTGTCTTTCATTACTTCCCAACCTATCTGCGAAATTTTGCATGTTGGTGGATCTGTCTCTAAATAGACGGATCGAATTTGCAGGTGGTTCCACTTAACTCGCAATCAGTCCTGGAAATATCCGTTGGGGGTAAAAACTACACGGTGTTTGCTGCGAGCCAGTAAATACCCAGCAGACAGAATACTCCCCAATGATTATGCACTTACAAAATTAACATATTAAGAATGGAATATCCGTCAGAACAAATCAAGATGAAGTGACCTTAGTCACATAAGCAAAAAAATATTACATCGTAAGAAATCGGCCAGGTAAATCGAACTACACACCGGCGAATTTCTCCGCTCACATAATTCGGATGGACCACCTGTGAAGAATTTTACTGCGTCGAAACAGAAAGAAAACTTCCATGGCCCAACAGGTCCATGGAAGTTTGATGACAAATCTTGCTTGGGGAAATGATCAACCTCAAAACCGTACTACCAACAAGGATTCATTTCGAAATCTACAGCAACAGAAAAACTCTAAAAGACCCCGCCGGCAGATCATAATGAAATCGCTATGTACCTAGTATTTTGGTAGATGTCTATTCCTACGCTTTCCACCGGAACTCAAAACCCCTGTCCGTCCACCTCGAGATTCCTATAAGGATCTTACGTCAGAAACCAAGAATCTTTAACGGCTTAATTTGCTTAAAGCCTTTCTTGTTGGCCTTGAAGACGTTGATTGGCATATCTTTGACCCAGCCATCCCGGGTCTTGCGGTTCGATCCCTTATGTTTTTTTACATACACAGTCATTAGGGTGCCGTTGGTATCTACCAAACTCCGCACAGCTTGTTCGACCTGCTTGGTTCCTCTTGACCTTTTGTTCTTGCTCTTACCCTTTTTCCTGAACACGACCACTCTGACGTTATCCGCTGGTTCAGATACAGTGACAAATTTGCCGGCCATAGTAGTTCTCCTCACATAGATGATATCAATAAGATCTCACGATAGAAACGAATACCGCCTCAACCCAAAACGAGCATCTGTTCTTAGTCTATAACCATTGAGTGAGGCCACTAATCGGATTTTTTTCCTTTTGCCGCACTACAACGATAACTGGCACAGCACCTTCACTAATGGTGCCGTCGGCTCGTAATTCCGCGATCGCTTCGTCTACCTCTCCCAAAAGCGGACCTTTACCTTTTCGCAGCTGCCTCACTTTCTTCCTCTTTTTCTTGCCTAGATCGATTACCACTGCAGGTGCGACTTCCGCCTTTTTCTCTTTGCTATCTGTAACCATCGAACACTCCTTAGGTGATGACGCTTGATCCACATTGCCCGATCACAACAGCAGTGTGCAGAAACCACGAGACGTCCAAACGCAACATCCCAAGGGACCCCAGGGATAGGACCATATTACCAGACATTACGGTGGTCTACCAGAAGCACCCCATAAAAATTTCGCCCACACATACCAGGAACCTAAAATACTCTATGTCACATCCAACGTCAATCTCACTATTTTCTACAGTTCCCCCTCGCTCCACCCTTTCTACTTTCCTAACCTCGCCCATCCTGAACTTGGATGCGACTAACCCATTTTACCACAAACAGCGTGTTTTTAATGCTCTCTATTCTCGCCCTTTCACAGCGACTTACCCATCACCTTTCCACTATGCCACCCTACCATCATGACATTGTAGAAATTGTGCGCATCAAAGTCTATTGGAAAAGCAGTAGCATCGATGCAGTATAGATTCGATATCTTGTGGAACCTCATTGTGTCCGGATCAATGATGTCTGACTCTGGATCAGGTCCCATACTGACACCTCCGGTAAAATGCCACCATGTATCATACGCCCTATTCTTCTTCCGCAACGCTTTTTTTATTTTTTCAACAGTAGAATATTCGCCGGTCCCGGACAATTTGCCCAAAATATTGTGAAATACTCTAGTGGACCATGACAACTCTTTTACATATTCTTCGTTAAAGGAATGCACCAAAGCTATTTTCTGCGCTATCCGATCCAAGTCTGCATCGTCTTCCAAATCGTAACAATTGACATATGGATTATCTTTCCACGATTTGGACGTGAGAAACATTTCACCAAATCCTGAGGGCTTATAAAGGCTTATATTGACAATTTTCAGCCGATAGTTGGCTCTGTTGTACACATCTGGAAACAGTCCAAAAAGCCTGAGCGCCAGCTTAAGTTTACGCTCCACGAAAGTATTCCGAGATCTTTGCAACCTCTGAAACAGCCCATTGAGGACGGGTACGTTAAGGTTTAAGGCCCATAGAGCCGATAACTCAACACATCCCGTAGATATTTCGACGCTGTCCTTGATAGCGTAAGTAGAGAAATTGGTGCTCTTCTCCCCCTTTTCGGCTACACATGGCCACGTGACAAGTGGATGGTGAGTGATCTTTCGCCCAATGTTCCCTAAATCAATTTTTGACTTTATTCCATATCCTTCCAACTTCTCCTTTGGCCCTATCCCGGACAGGTATAAAAGTTGTACGCTTCTGAGCCCGCAACCAAGAACAACCTTGTCTGTATCTGATACTTCTATTGTGGTGGTCTCATCAGACAGTAAATTTCTTACTACGAAATTGGCTATCGAACCAGCTTTATAGTCCAGATAAGTAACAAGGCTATAGCATTGGAGGGTAATGTTTGAGTATAGCTTTCCAGTGGCAGGATCCGTCAGTACGGCCACTCCTGTTAACCGTCTCCCAAACTGATCAAACAGACTCCTATTAAGATTAATGATGCCGTCGTCTGAATAATCGCATACTTTTGCTGGTTGATATCCGTTCTCGTTTAGGTGGCCAATCATTTTTTTAGAAAAGTCATCTACATACTCTGCGCCGGTGAGGTTGTCGGTAGGTGTTGATGTCGTCGACAGCCTCGGCAAACGTAGCACATCATCGACTTCATCATAGGATCTGATCAACTCTTCTGCCCGCCAGTTAGTCGACCCTGTGACGGAGTGAAGAAGTTCCATATTCTTCTTACTATCTCTGAGTGTGAATCCGCCGCCGAAAGCGCTGACTCCGCCCAAAACGTTGGGAAAAGCATTTTTTATCGTATGATTTTCTTGGGAATTCTTAGTTGCGAAAAGAGCATCTCCCCGGATGGTTTTTTCCCCAAAAACCCGGGGCCAGCCAACCGAATTACTCGTGTGGCCAAAATGCCAACTGGGTGGGCCTTTCTCAATAATATTTATCTTGGTCTCGGGATAATGCATACAGAGATACTTGACATACATTAGCGCTGCTGTACCACCACCTAAGACAAAAATCGTATTCAAAACCATACCTCTCTGACCTTAAAAAAGGCAGTAGAAAGAAAATTCTTTGGACATCAAAAAGAGCCAAAGCGTCAATATCGGAAATCGGCAAATTTCACACGAAAAAACACCGAATACAGGATGGGAACAACTGCCAAAGTTAAGACCGTCGCGAAGAGCAATCCAAAAATTATGGCTATGGCCATCGGTTCCCACATAGGCCCTCCTCCGTACCAAAGAGGCAACAAACCCAAGACGGTGGTTCCCGTGGCAACTAGAATGGGACGCAGGCGCTGCTGCGTCGCCTCAATTATTGCACGAGACGCTTCTAATCCATTGTCATCAATTTCGACTTGAATCCTGTCCAAAAGCACTATCGCATTATTAATGACTATACCCGACAAAGCAATAATGCCCAGTAATGTCATAAACCCAAAAACGGCCCCTGTCAGTAGCAAGCCGGCAATTACCCCAATCAAACCGAGCAAAATGCTCAGCAAGATAATAATGGGCTTGCGGATTGAATTGAATTGAGCGACCAAAAGAATAGCAATCAGTAACCCGGCGATTGGCAATTTCACCTGTATTGATTTATCCGCAGTATTTGAATTCTCCATTTCTCCACCAACTTCATATCGAGTGCTCAGCGGCCATGCACTCGTTTTTTCCTTCAGCCAATCGTCCACTTCGACACTCACACCGATTGGTGGCGTATCGCTCTCAACGTCCGCAAGCACTGTGACAGTTGTCACTCGATCTCGACGCGAAATTTGTGATGGTTCCCAAACGACCTCAATATCGGCCACTTGCTGTAGTGGTGTAGTGTCACCATTCTTTTGTGAAAG
>JACLAC010019536.1_pt1 | contig 15114 bp, 15 predicted proteins | sample 8027881 | NCBI WGS metagenome assembly JACLAC01 (sample SAMN15725517, study PRJNA655200) | protist metagenome | isolation source: fluorescence activated cell sorting (FACS) single amplified genomes of... | place: Spain: Blaines Bay Microbial Observatory, Mediterranean Sea | collected 2016-01-19 | reverse complement strand
TTAATAAATTATGAAGGGCATTGGTTTGCAAAAGATACTGATATGCTTACAGCCTTAAACAAACGATTTGACATTTTGACTGATATGAGAAATGCTGCACTTCCTGATTCAACACAAGAAGCCACAACAGATATCACAACCTCTATTGGCACATTAGGTGCAAAACCTTTAGATACAGCATATATGGACGGCTTAATAGAGCTAACTACTGACCATATCGAAGCATTGCAAACAAAAATAGATAATCTTTCTAATGCAATAGAAAGCTATAATAACAAAGATAGTTTGGGATATAAAGAGGTCATTGATAGCCTAAACAGTAAAATAAAAACACTCCAAACACAAAAAGAAGCACTAAATCATTTACATGATAGTGTAGAAGAGCCTATCAAAGATGCATTAAATGACATAAAATCTATTAAAGCTTCGAATGATGTAACAGCTAAAGAAGATAAGCTGAGGCACCTACGTCAAATCATAGTTAACCTTACAGGATTGAACACATCAGATTGTAATGAAACAGCATTGATTGCGAAAATTACCGCACTTTATCAAACGATAGTAGCAGATATGGAAAAAAGTATACATGATACTTCGTCTACTCCAGAGACCTCTTCTAATAGCTACAATAACATGCCGCTAACCACAGCAGCTTTACTAATGCTTGGGCTAGGGCTTAGTGTTTCTTTACCCATAGTATTTTTTACATATAAAAAGCCCCAAAAAACCAAGAGCTCACTACTCTTTGTTTAGAACAATTTAACATCAAAAAAAATTACTTAAATATCAAAATAATTAAAAAAAGACATCAAACTATTTAAAAAAACAAACCCAAGTGATATTATAACGACTTAATCAACTTGATTTAAATTGTTGTATATAAAAGGTAGTATTATGAATATATCTAATTGGGTATCCCACTTCTTATCTCCCGTTCTTGCACCTATCGCTGCGTTTATGGCACATAATAAAATAAGTACAGCTGCAGAAGCGCCTCAACCAGCCGCAACACCAAGCACTGAGCCAAGCTTGAAAACTGTTTCTGATGCAGCTGTAGACTTCGGTAAGATTAATAACAATGCAGGTGAAATTAGTACAGATGTACTAGCAGTAGAACACAAATTACAAGAAATATATTCAGACCAAACAAATGCACAGCATGACAATGATTTCAAACTAATAACGCGAGATATCAAATTACTAACGCGTGAAATCACGGATTTAACTACAACTGAAAATACAGCAAAAGCAAACAAATTACTTACAGCGCTTAAAGATGACATTGCTTCAGTGAAATTTTACGTTGAAAACAAAGGATCTCCTGCAAACTTAATCGCCAAAACACCTGATACTAAGATGACAACTCGCCTACAAGCAATATATGGTAGAGGCAAACCTAGCGATGAAAATTATATCGAAGGTTACAAATCTCAACTTCAAAAACTTGGTTTAAAAAGTGATTTTGACGGCACGATATTAGATAAAACATCACTATTTGGTCAAGTTTCACAAGTTATGGAAGCATACAATGACTTTAAAAATCAAAAAAGTATATTAGATGGTATATCAATCGCAAATGGTCTAGATCAAGCAGCATTTGATCGAGCAACAACAGCACATAATGCAGCTATTAAAGATCATGATACAATCGTAGCCTTAAAAAACCAAAGTAATAATAGCTCAATCAAAAGTGCCATCAATGCATTAACAGATTATAAAGGGAATTGGAATTGGTTTTCAGAAGATACTGATATGCTTACAGCCTTAAACAAACGATTTGACATTTTGACTGATATGCGAAATTCTGCACTTCCTGATTCAACACAAGAAGACACAGCAAATATCACAACCTCTGTTGGCACATTAAGTACAAAACCTTTAGATACAGTATATATAAACAACTTAATCAAGCTAACTACTGACCATATCGAGGCATTGCAAACAAAAATAGAGAATCTTTCTAATGCAATAGAAGGCTATAATAACAAAGATAGTGTGGGATATAAAGAGGTCATTGATAGCCTAAACAGTAAAATAAAAGCACTCCAAACACAAAAAGAAGCACTAAATCATTTACATGATAGTGTAGAAGAGCCTATCAAAGATGCATTAAATGACATAAGAGCTATTAAAGCATCGAATGATGTAAGAGTTAAAGAACATAAGCGGGACCACTTATATCAAATCATAGTTGATCTTAACAAGTTAAGTACATCAGATAGTAATGAAACAGCATTGATTGCGAAGATTACAGCGCTTTATCAAACAACAGAAGCAAATGTTGAACAAAGTATACATGATCATTATACAAATGTTAATCCTGATGCTCCTGCTACTCCAGAGGCTCCTGCTACTCCAGAGACCTCTTCTAATAGATAAAATCACATGCCGCTAACCACAGCGGCTTTACTAATGCTAGGGCTGGGGCTTAGTGTTTCCTTGCCCATAGTATTTTTTACATACAAAACGCCCCAAAAAAACCAAGAGCTTACTACTCTTGGTTTAAAATAACAAGTTACTAAACATTTCAATACACTATGTGTTGAACTATTATATAACTCTATTAACCTAATTTTTTATACATAAAAAAGTAGAGTTTATATGTTACTCATTACGTTAAAAATAATTATTTTAACATTAGCTTTACCTATTGCTTTATACGGAGCTATTCCTTTAGCTTCATCAAATAGACAATTAGAAAAATCTGTCAACTTAATCATCAAGCATATTAATTTAAAAGAAGTCCAGTACATTCATGATTTTGGTTGCGGGCATGGAAAAGCACTGCGCTTTTTATATCAAAAAATACAAAGACATAATCCCAACATCAAATACATTGGCTATGAAGTTTCTATTATCCCTTACGTACTTGCAAAAATTATGTGTTTGAGGCATCCCAACATACACATAAAACTCACATCATGCCTCACGCAAACAATATCACCAAACGATATCGTATACTGCTATTTAATGCCTAATATGCTCAAAAAAGTACTGAATACATTAATACAAAAAAAGCATCCTATCACGTTATTAAGTAATAATTTTGAAATCCCAATCAAAAATATAAAAACAAAATCAAGTACCACAAATCAATCACATCAAAAAATTCAACACAATATAAAGCTTATTGATTTGGAATATGAATCACAAGCGCATTTAAAAAATACAATGTACCTCTATAAAATCTACTAACTTACATCAATACCATACAATACAAAATACATATATCAAAAATGCATCGTTATTAATCAATTAACTTTCTTTCAGCAAAAGTTGCATAATACTCATCCCAATGTTGTAACTTTGGAGCCATCAACCGAAACCATAATGGCGGAATTAAAGTTAAAATAATCGTCGCTAAAATTCCACCAAGCATCATAGGTGCTTCTGGCATCGGTTTCAATGCATGAAATGGTAAATTACCCTCTGCATGATGGTGAGAATGACGCGTTAAATTGATCATATACCATGAGCTTAAACGCTGATTTGTATTCCAAGAGTGACGAGGCTCAACTTGCTCACCTTCGACTCGTACAAGCCCATAATGCTCCATATAGTTTACAATTTCGAGCAATGCTTTACCTAAACCCGCACACAACAAAAAAAATAATAACGCAGTGAATCCACCCAATATAAAAACAACCAAAGAAATAAACAAACTCATAGCATGCCCCACAAGTACTTTATTATGCATACCCAATACCGCTTGTTTCTTTTTACGCAATTTATTTTTTTCTATATTCCATGCACTGATCTGCCCTTGAATAGTTGATAAAATGATATGTGCATACACTGTTCTACCTCGTGGAGCGGTTGCAGGGTCTTTTTTCGTCGCAACATACAAATGATGACCGTAAACATGCTCAATCGAAAACGAAGTATCAAAACTAAACGCCAATAGCCAACGACCTACAGACAAAGATACTTTATCCCAAGTTCGGTGTGTTAGCTCATGTGCAACAACTGTCCCCATACTACCGATCAAAAGTCCTGTTAATATCGCACCAAATGTATGCTGAATCCATGATGTGCGTTCACGAGCTTCAATAAAATCATACGAAAATACGTCTGTTAATATTGCGCCGATAGACAAAAAATCATACGAACTCACACTCCAACTTGCAGCTAAGATAACGATGGATAACGTCGGTAACGTTAACCACAAAATAACAGTTAATATAAATGGATGCTTTGGTGGCTTTGCTGAGGTATCTTGCCCACTCCATACATCGCCTAAAGTAAAAAATAAAATAATACCGACCGTTATACCAACAATCCAATTACCACCAAGCAATAACCCTATCACAGAGACAAAAGCCACTAAGCCATACAATCCATATTTAAGATAATCTAATAAACGCATGCTTACTCCAAATGAATAATCTATAAACCTAATAACCTATAAACATATAATATAAAAAAACCACTACATACAATAAGAATCGCTAAATAAATCGATCTGCAAAAATATTAGTCGCCTTAATATTATTTTGTTCTAAGATAGGAATTGCATGATCAATCATAACAGGAGGACCACAAAGATAAGCCGCTTCAGTGTTACTTATATACTTCGGTATAAACTCATGTACAAACCCTTGATCTTTTGTCCATCGTGAATTCTCAGCCTCAGCTGATAATATGGGGTAAAAATGAAATGGTGCTCTCCATACTTTTTGTAACGACTCAATTTCTTCTATACAGTACAAATCACGTTGTGTTCTTGCTCCAAATAACAATGTAACCTCTTTAAATGTTTGAGTAACTTGCATTTGTTTTAATATAGACAAGATAGGAGCTAAACCACTACCTCCAGCAACCATTAAAATAGAACGATGCTCATCACGTAACCAAAAATCACCTACACCGTGCGATATATTAATTTTTTTTCCCTCTAACGGCGTATCATGGAGTATCGTCGATAACTTACCATGTGGCATTTTTTTTATAAAGAAATGAAGCCTATTGAAATTAGGAGTATTTGCAAATGAATAACTTCGAGTTAACTCAGGATAATCTTGCAATGTTAGCTTAGCGTATTGACCCGCTTTATAATTAATCGGCTGATTTGTTTTTATCACAAGCTCAATAATATCGTGTGTTTTTTTATTTTTTTCTATAATCGTACCGATTGTACTAAGCGCACTTAGGCTTGAAGATAGAATCACTTCTATGTCACTTTTAGGTATACTTTGACAAGCTAAAATATAACCTTGATCTAACTCTTCTTCTGTAAGAATATAACCTGTTTCAGTTAATTCTTTTACTTTTCCTTTTAGCAATTTACATTTACATTGACCACAAGAACCAACACGACAATTGTTGGGATAATTTAAATTATGATTTAATGCCGTTTGTAAAATCATTTCCTTTTTTTTAGAAGGTAGATATACCTGTTCATTTATTGATACTTTATATTTTTTATTATTAAAAAAACCAAACATACAACGCTCCAACCCTTGAAGTAGTATCCCTATAAATCATGAGATAAGTTAACCAACTATCATCACTTGATGACCTTACCAACATAGTATAACAAAAACATTAACAATTACTTAACTAACAGATCCCCTAGGAGGGTAGGTCTATTCGCTGAATAGGTTGCACCGTAATATCAGGTATAAGTTCTTGATAAGATAATACAGGCAACTCATACAATTCATTTTCTATTAGTTTTCTCACATAACGGCGAATATCCATCGAAACAATCAATGCTGGCTTGTGTGTCATTGCACTAATATCTCCAATAATATTTGAAATATTACTTACAATATTTGAACTTACAGAAGGATCTAAAGCAAGATAAGCGCCCGCGGAGGTCTGTCTGATACCATTTCGAATGGCTTCCTCTAATGCCTGATCAAACAGGTACGCTGGCAGTACATTTTGACCATTGGAATATTTATAACTAATATAACGTTTTAAACCAATTCGAACATACTCTACAAGCATAACGGTCTCTTTCTCTTTTTGTCCCCACTCAATCAACGCTTCTAAAATAACTCTTATATTACGAATCGAAACGTCTTCTGAAACTAACCGTTGAAAAATTTCAGCAATTTTTTGCAAAGGTAACAGACGTTGCGCTTCTTTAACCAACTCTCCGTATTTGTCTTCAAGCTCACCTAAAATAGATTTAGTTTCTTGTAGCCCCATAAATTCGCCAGCATACTTTTTCAAAATAAATGATAAGTGTAATGAAAGTACACTTGAAAAATTCATATACTTGATACCAGCTTCTTCAAGATCTTTTTTCTCTGACTCAGGAACCCAGAATGGCTGCCCTGAAGGCAAAAATGGCTCAGCCTCTTCATTTTCAATACCCATAATATCGAGCTGTTCTTTTTGATTGATAACTAAGACATTCTCTTTTTTAAACATACCTTCCGCTATCGGCGTTTCATGAAGCAAAATACTGTACTTACCTTCTTCTCCACCTTTACTATAACGGATATGAATTCCAGGGAATGGAACACCTAAATCTAAATACAACGCCTGACGAATTTTAGCTACCTGTTTATTTAGATCTTTGATGCTAAGAATTTTTTGTGTATCTTCAGAAACTTCCAAAATAATAGGTACGGTCACTTCAAATGAATTAGGGTCTTTATCTGCATTCCCTTCTCCACCGCCCTGACTTACTAAGCCATTTTCATCAACCTCATCACCATCGGATGACTCTGTTTTTCGATTTAATATAAAGCCTCCGCCACCAAGCAGTGCTGCTAATGTTAAAAATACCATGGTAGGAAAACCAGGAATAGCAGCAAAACCTATGAGCAATGTACCAGCAATCATCAAGGCGGAAGGCTTTGAGGTCAACTGTTTAGAAATATCATGACCCAAATCTTTGGATTCGTCTGTAGTTACCCTTGTAACAATAATACCCGATGTTACAGATATAATTAGCGCAGGAATTTGAGATACTAAACCATCTCCAATCGTCAAAATAGAAAACACCTGTAAAGCTTCACCTGCAGTCATTTCCATTTGCATCGTACCAACAGCGATACCACCAATAATATTGACGCAAATAATAATTAAACCCGCAATTGCATCACCTTTTACAAACTTCATTGCTCCATCCATTGAACCAAAAAGTTGTGACTCTTTTTCTACTTTGGTTCTTCGGTCTTTGGCTTGATGCATATCAATTAAACCAGCTCGCATATCTGAGTCAATACTCATTTGCTTACCAGGCATACCATCTAGTGTAAAACGAGCAGATACTTCAGCAACCCTTTCAGAACCTTTAGTAATTACCAAAAATTGCACAATAGTAATAATAAGAAAAATTACTAAACCAACAACTAAGTTACCACCAACAACAAAATTACCAAACGTTTCAATAATGTCACCTGCATCAGCTTCTAATAAAATTAAACGCGTCGTTGTTACAGATAACGACAACCTAAAAATGGTTGTAATTAGTAGAATTGCAGGGAATGCGAGCAATTCTAAAGGAGACTCAATATAAATAGAGACCATTAATAAAATTACCGCTATCGACATATTCGTGCCAATAAGAATATCAACTAACAGCGTTGGTAAAGGCAAAATCATCATAAAAATGATGCTAATGAGAAGCGATGCAATCATCAAATCAGAACGAGCTGAAAGCGCTTTCATACGTTGCATGAAGGTTGAATTCATCATAATGAACCTATTCTTCCTAAAAAAGTTTATAAATACTTAAACACCCAAAATACTCAAACGCTATAGTACCTAAAGTAGCCATGTACTATTTATTTAAAATCTTACATTAAGGGAAAGCGGAATATCATAGACTATATCGACAATTTGCCCATATGCATTAGAAGGTTGTTTATAGAAATAATTGTTTATCGAAAAGATTATTTATCAAACTTTACATTAGTAGAGCTTTGCATTGATATTGTTTATATCAAAATGTATACATTACGGCAATGTAAAATTCTAAACAATGTCCTTGTTAATACGTATTAAAATAACAAGCATGTATTAAGATATAAAGTGTCTATAAGATGAAGGCATAACTTAATTCTGCTCTTATTTACAAAACAACTCATGGATTAGCTGGCTTGTATGGCAGAACTAGGATTAATACGCTTAATCATCGATGCATATTGTACGTAGCATTTTTTAGCCAAATCAGGACGATTTAACTGCATTAGGCATTGAGACTGCAGTAAAAAAATATGCGCTATATATTTAGGCTCAGTCTCTCTTTTTGTTTTAGGCATTTGCTGCCATTTTTGTGTTGCGTTAAAAGCGTCTTTAAAACGAGATTGTTTATGATAACCAAATGAAATTAACCGAACTCCTTCCGCACTACTTGGCTTTAAAACTAAAACGGTTTCTAAAAAAGTAACGGCAAGACTGTACTTTTGAGTTTGTAAAAATACATAAGCGACCGCTAATAGCCAATCTACATCTTGCCCTTGCTCTTGTGCTTGCATAAATACCTTTCCTACATGCCGACTATAGTGATTGATACCGTGTTAATAATCAAAATATCTCGCTAAAACACGCAATACTATAAATCATTATACTTTTTGTAAACTAGTGACGTAATTATTCAGTAAATCCAAATCTTTACCAAGCGATTGCATGACACCTAACGTCAATTTTATTTGTTCTTTTTGACTATCTGAAAACGATTCACTTTCCACACTGTCTTCTAACATCTGTTTTGTTTTTTTGTAACGCTTTCTATAAGCTAAAGGAGCTGTTACATTTCTTGATAAAAATTTAGGTATAAATTGTTCAACCAAAAAATCTTTTCGATTCAGCATTTGATCAAAATGACGCTCAAGGTACATCGTAATTCGACCACCTGAAACAGGAATTGCCTTATTTTTTGGAAGTTTATATTGCTTAGAAGGATCTTCCGTTAAAAAGCCCTCAATACCTTGATTTAAACTGGCCTGAAGTTTTTTCATAATACTCTCCCAACATATCAAATATCATCATATGACAATACACATTTAAGCTATTAATTTTTGACCAACTTCTAATAAAGTATCGAATCGATCTACTAATGCTGAAACAGTTACATCCTCATTTGTAATGCGTGTTGCACACAGTAAGTGCTCTTTATCTTGTGCAGCAACCTGATAAAAATAACCACCAGGGCAGTTATCATTCATAGGATTTAGCAATCTATGCATATTTACTAATACATCATAACTATCAAATTCAAGCACAGTTAATTGCAAAACAACCATGACTTCATCTTGTAGTACTTCAAAACTCATGACTAATTGATCCGAAATAGTGATAGATATTTTACCCTCTTCAGGTAAAGTAATTTTTCCCAATCCGATATTATGACCCAATTCAGCAAATGCTTCGCTAATATGCTCTATCATAAATAGTCCAATTTTTTTTCACTTTAATCAACACAAAAGATATCATTTTAATATTTAATATTTCATTTATCGACCTTTACGTATATTTCTATACCTATATATACAAATATTTTACGCTTAAATATGTATTCAAAATCATATAAAAAACAGACTATAGCCAAACTAAATGCTATATTAAAATACGTTTATTTATAATAGGTTAAGATTATATGGAAACATTTAAAGTAGAAATTTGTGGGCTACATATTGATGTATTTCAACATGTCAATAACTGTCGATTTTTTGAATTTATGGAAGCTGCACGCTGGGATTTTATCAAGAAAAAAAATCCAAATTTATTAACTACATGTCAAAAATTAGGCATTATCGTGCCTGTGATTAACATCAATATCGATTTTAAAAGAGAAGCGAAGTTTGGCGATACACTCATAGTACAAAGTAAAATCGAAAACATATACGATACAACGTTCACACAAAAACAAGTTATTATCAACCAGAAGACTCAAAAAGAAATTACCAATGCAACGGTTACTTCTTGTTTAGTAGACTTTAATTTAAAAAGAAAAATAGACATAAAAGGAAAATACTTTGATTTAATCGCATCAATGCAAGTCTAACACTGCAGATTTGCTATATATTATCGACTTACCATATATTATAAACAACAAATACAATCCCAAATAAAGCAATAGCAAGTATAATATAGCTATTATTATGATTTATAACATCACACGAATAACTAAAATTTCATCAACATCTTTATTTTCTTTTTTTCTTTTTTCTTGTATCGCCTTTTCTTCATCATTAATTGCCGTATCCAACTTTTCTTGTAAAGCATCTATTACACGCATACGTTCACGCTCATTTTTAAACACACTAACTGGTGTTGTTTTTATGATATTAACAACTCCATTAAGTAAAGATATTTGACCTGTAATCGCTTTGATGGATAAACTTCTTGCCATTTTATCCATTTTTCTTTGCGCAGATGACCTAGTAATTGACTCGGTAAAAAAACCAATGGTTGATTCAATAAATGGCTCTTTTTTACGTTTTGGAAGCATAAAACTTTTTGCAAGCATATCAAACAACCCATCGGTATCTTGATATAACTTATCGATCGTCCTAAATTGTTTTAAATCTTTCATAATATAAGCCAGTTTATCTTCTTCAACGGAAGATTCATCTGATGCTAAATCAGCCGCCAGCGCTTTCTCCATAAACTGCTTTGCTATCTTAAAACTTTTAAATCGACGTTTCATTTTCTCATAAGCATCCCATAACGAAATGTAATGCATAATGTGTGTACGATAAAAATCTCGTAAATCTTGTATAGAATTTTGCCCCATAACATTAGAAAACTCTTGAGCAATTTCAGACACATTAATACCAGCTAAAACACCCGCACTTTCATCTTGAAGCAAATCCATAATATGTGTAACAAGCATTCGATTGACTTGACTTATATAACCTAAAAGCATTGGATTAAGGGCACGAACAAACTGTTTATTTTGTAATTGTTTAGATATATTTTCTTTTGCATACATTAATGCAGTGTATTTATGAGACACGTCTCCAAAACGTTTCATATAATCATTAAGCGCCTCTTCTGCACTTTCATTATTTTCATTCGTCAATTGCATAAGCGCATCAGCAAGGGTTTCTTCTTGTAAATCCGGTAATTTACTTAATAATTTTTGATATTTATCGTAAGTAAACTCTCTTGCTCCCTGCCCCTTATCCTTCACATTTAAATCTGCTTTTGATTTTTTAGATGAAGCCATCATTCCTGCCTCTTCCTTAGAGTCGGACAAATCCGAAGTATCATCATCAATATTAAGTGCTTTTTGATCCTTTTTTGTTTCTATTTTTTTTTGTTCACGATTTAAATCGGTCTTTTTTCCTTGGCGAGCCATTGCCATTTCTTCTACATCCGATGCATCTAATATTCCTCCATTACTAAGCTGTAGCTCAATCCCTTTATACTCACCTTTAGTGACGGATGCAGGTGCTTGTCTGTGGGTTGTTTGATTTACTTGGGTATGTGATAAGGCAACGTTAACACTCATATTTTAACTCCAACCATGATTTGTCATTTCAAAATAAAAAACATAAGATTAGTTTAAAATAACTCATAAAAAGAATCTGGTATAAAAATGTATAAATAATGTATATCAAAACAAACGTTACAAAGCCCTATATATTTATAGCAAAACAACTACAGTATATATTCCTTTAAATTGACATCTTAAACCTCATATGATTTATTATCACTCTTAGGTATAAGACTATGTTTTGCAAAGTTGATCTTAACTTTAAAGAAAGTGTTTCTATTTCTTTCAAAATAGAAAAGCGGAATAAAGACCTAGCGAACAGAATTTACGTCGGGAGAAGAAATAACCAACAAAATTAGAATCAGAAGCAAGAACAAATTAAACTAATAATGGGCAAATAAATGATAAATGGCGTAATGCAAAACCTGCTTCATTTAAATAACACATACATACCAACTAACTTATAGAAAGCTCTTGAGTTAAACGTATTTTAAATATCAAAGTTTTATTTATTATTGGATCCAAATATTTGTAAAAATGAAAAATAAACGACAAAAAAAGCCAAAAACCATAGTATGTATTGAGATAAATAAGTATCCAATGCATACTGAAATGAAGCATCGAGTGCTTTAAGGTCAACTGCTAAAATGGGTTCCATCCAACGAACCCAAAATGGAAATTCAACATCCGCTGATTGAGGCTCAAAAATCATAAACATTGGCATAATTAAAGCAATAAAAAAGGCTTGTATTATAGTATACATTCCTTTCAGCATCATAGTTAAACCTATAAAAGCCACAAAACATGCGATGTAATACACCAACAACCACATTTCCATATCTTGAAAACTTAATAACTGTCCAACATTGATATCCATAACACCCAATTACTTCTTACATGACATTTAAAAACAACTAAATTTAAGTAATTTAATTGTAACAATCTATTGCATAACTTCAAATAAAAATTAGCCTATACGAGGCTTATAATCTGCTAACATTTCATCGTCTTCTTTTGGTGGAGGCATTTGTAAAAAATAACCTTTTTCAGCAATATTTTTTAAAACATCCACAGTTGCAACACGAGCTAATTGTTTTTGTGAAGTTAATAATAAATCCATAACCCAGCTTGGTTGTTGAAATACTTGCAACAATGCATCATCTAACTTTTGTAAATCTTGACCTTTTTGAACATAAAGATACATTTCATCTTTTAATGGTGTTTTATATACACTAACCAATTTTTTTGCACCTAAATATTGTTCTATAGCGCTGGTTTTATTTGACATAACTACTTCCTAAAGTATTGTAAATAACTAAAGCCAAGGTCTACGAGAATAAATATAACTTCATACACCCTCACTATTAAAATGAATCAACTATTTGGTTTAATTTATCACAAATCTAAAAATAAGATCCAAAAAACTACGCCAGCGATTGAAGTATAGCCCTAAACCCTCAACATCTGCAGGATCTTTATCATCATAATTTATATCTTTGCTTTTTTGATGTATTTCATCTTTATGTAAATCGTTTTCATGCAATCTATTTTTGTATAATACAAGCCAACTTTTTAGCATTCGCTTAGAGCATATTAACTCTGGCGCTACTTCAATGTAAGAAGCAATGCTTTCTACGTGTTGATATAATACTTTAATTTGATCTTTATCCGATCTTCCACAGGGCTTCAGAGGAGGTATAATAGAGTCACTGCTATTTTTTTTCGCATCACTAAATGCCTGCTTGAGTGAAACAACCTGAGAATCGTTGAGCGAATTAACGCGTCGAACAATACTATTCACTACCACTTTGTCAGATACATTCATTTCCACAAACTCAACAATTTTTGCATCACTTAAAAATCGAGATCTTGGAACATTATCACGACGAATATTAACTTCTCTCCAGTTACATAAACGTTGTAATTTATTTAATTGATACTTATTAAAACCATACGCCTGCTTTAGAGTTAAATAATAATCATCTGGATCAATGGCATAATGAGACATCCATACAACAAATTGACTATCATCTAACACATATTGATATAATCCCTGACTTATTAAACTATCTATCAACTGAACACTAATATCACTCAAATACGCAACATCAGCAGCAGCATAATCTAATTGCTCCTTGCTTAGTGGACGTGCCAACCAGTCTGAACACACTTGTTCTTTTGGCAAAATAATATCACAAAAATGTTCTACTAAATATTTATAACCTATTTGCTTACCTATGTTTAAATATTGAGCAGCAATTTGTGTATCAAAAATATTTGTAATAGAAAAATTTTCTTTTTGCTGAAATAAAGCCTGAATATCTTCTCTACATGCATGAATTACTTTTAAGCAATGACTAGAACACAGTAAATTTAATAAATTACTCACATCGCAGGCAAGAGGGTCAATTAAATATTGAGCATTTTCACGATCAAATGTAATTTGAATTAAAGCCAGTATCGGATAATATGTATCTCGCCTCATGAATTCTACGTCAAGTACTAATCTTCGACATAAAGAAATTTTATTTTCTACTTTTTTTAATCTTTCTTGTGTATCAATATATACAATATTCAATGCTTTCATCATTTAACCACTAAACTCAATTCGATTCTTCAATGCTGTTGCTAATGTTTTAGTATCTAGATAATCAATATCTGCACCGATGGGTACACCCGTAGCAAAGGTTGTTATTTGAACAGAACGTTCCTGTGATTGATTAACTCGCTCAACGCATTGATTAATATAAAATAAAGTAGCTTGGGTATGTAAACTTGTATTTAATGCTATGACGACTTCTTCAACATCGCTACATTGCTCGATGTAATTTTGAAACTTTAATAAACCAGCTTGCTCTGGGCCAATACCATCTAGAGGAGATAACATAGCATTTAATACAAAAAATTTGCCAGTATACGTGGGGATTCGACTTAATGTCATTACATCATAAGGAGAAGCAACCAGACAGACATACCGTGCTGTTCGAGCTTCATTACTGCATATTGAACAAACATCGTATTCAGTTAGCATACTGCATTGTGTACATTGCTTAATATTAACCAATGCATTCTCAATACTTTTCGCTATTTTTTGTGCTTGTTTAGGTTTATGAATCATTAATTGGAGCGCCATTTTACGTGCACTTTTAACACCAACAGATGGTAAACATTGTAGCGAGACTACTAGATCATCAAAAGCACTACCTATCACCGTTTCCTCTCTTACTTAACGTATAATATAATGTTGCATTATACGTTAAATACTAAAAAGTACTTAGCATAAATATAAAATGATACTCAAAAAAAATGCCAGATAGTTTTCTGGCATTTTTTATTTTATATCTAATGTTTAATTAGAAAGGCATTTGCATTCCATCAGGAAGTTGTAACTCACTAGTTAAACTCATCATTAGTTGCTGACTTTCAGTTTCTACTTTTCTCGAAGAATCATTAAAAGCAGCTTGAATTAAATCCATTAATACATCATGAGGTTCTTTTTTACCCTCTTCTGAAACAACGATACTTTTTACTTCATAACGACCAGAAAGTGTTACTTTTACAAGACCTGCACCTGATTCTCCAACCACACGCATGGCTTCAAGTTTTTGCTGAATACCTTCCATTTGCTCACGAACTTCACGAGCTTGTTTCATTAAATCACCGTATTGATTGTAATCTTCTGTATTACGCATAAATAATTCCTTACTTTA
>JACLAC010015639.1_pt1 | contig 15118 bp, 12 predicted proteins | sample 8027881 | NCBI WGS metagenome assembly JACLAC01 (sample SAMN15725517, study PRJNA655200) | protist metagenome | isolation source: fluorescence activated cell sorting (FACS) single amplified genomes of... | place: Spain: Blaines Bay Microbial Observatory, Mediterranean Sea | collected 2016-01-19 | reverse complement strand
GGTATTAATACCACTCGATTTTATTTCACTATATAATCGAGATTCCGCAGGTACTTTAGGGGTTATTTTCGGTGCATTTAGTGACATTTAGCGACATTTTCGAAGAAGATAAGAACATTCCAATATTGGAGTTTGCTCGAAATGTTGACGATGAAAACCAAAACTGAATCCATTTAAATATCATGAAATTATGGTAGCAATTACTTAGCTTTACATAGTTATCATGATTGAGCCCAAGAAGCACGAAAATAACTTAACTTGCTCGCTAGCCGTGACAAAAATCACATTTTTAAATACTCATATTAGGTACGGAATGACGGATATGCAGAAAATTACTGATAAATGCGACGCGATCTTCGTATTAAGAATTAGGCAACCTACGGGTAGGTTAGCCTAATTCTATTTACTACGTAACATCAATTAGTAACCCCTCGCATAAAATTGCTGCAAAATAGAATAGAGACTGTAAGTAGTGAAATCCGGCGATGGCTCTAAGTTTTTAATGGCACGTACAAAGAGTATTGTTATTTTTTTATTTTTATTCATAGTCTTATATTTATGAGCTGATTTTTTTGTCGTTATTTTGTAAGAGCTGGAGCGTTTTTATGGATAAAGGAAAAAATATTGTTGGTCAAGAAGGTGTTTTAATTGCATTATTGCAAAATCATTTAATTGACTCTTTGGTTTCAAATGGTTTAAGTATTGAAATGATTGAGAAAGATGAAAAAACGCAGCAGTGGATAATAGCAGAAATTACCGCTTTGCTTGGAATGCTCATGGATACTTTTGATTGCCGCGGTGTAGACGTTAATTTTCTCGATGCTCAAATTACTGTTCAGCGAACAGAGTCAGAAAATAACAGACGAGAATATGTTTCTAGCCAAGTAGAGCAACTATTGGATGAAAAACCTGAGCTTGTAAATAAAGTAACATCAATTTTTGAATAAAGTAACGATGACTTTTTTAAAGAGAAAGAAATAGTCAAATATATTCTTTACTCTTCACTTTTTATTATTCGCCTTTAAAGCCGCAGATGTGTTGGCTTTCTTCATTCACTCAATCACCTCGCTTATCTCTGTTCATGGGTAAACATTGTTTGCCGCCTTTTTGCATCTTCAAGTATTTTGGGTATAACTACAATTTCAAGAATGATAAGAATAAAAGAGGCGCTAAAAGATAAACAAAAATAATTAATTGGTATTAACTTCATTTTATTTGTTTTTAAATCTTTATCTGATTGTTTTACCATGGTTGCATCTGTAACTTCAAGGATGGAGGGTATATGTTCATAGGGAATTATGAAAAGCCCCTGCCTTTCTCCGGAGGTAAACGTTAGCTGTTCTAATTTTTCCTGAAAAATTAGTCGCTTGCCGCATTCCTGCCTCTTCAAGTATTTTGGATACCCAAGATACTTGAAAAATGCTGAAAGATACTTGCATTTTTAAAGGTGCAGGGTGTTTTGTATTAGATGGAACGAGAGTGAAAATGGACAATCAATCCCCCAAGTTATTGTTACGTACAATCGAAGCAACAGATTATGATGAATTAGCAGCGTTAATGGATCTTGTTTTCCATGATGTCGGTGGCGCTTGGCCACGAATGACTATTATGGATTTGATCCATCAATTTCCTGATGGTCAAATTTGCATTGAAGATAAAGGTAAAGTTATCGGCGCTGCGTTAACAATAAAAGTAAGTTATAACCGTTTTTCTTTACCGCATTTGTACAGCGATATCATCACAGAGCATAACGTGATTCAAAATCAAGTAACAGGTGATGCAATGTATGGTTTGGATGTATTTGTTCATCCTGATTATCGGGGGTTGCGTTTAGGGCGGCGTTTATATGATGCGAGAAAAGAGCTTTGTCGCAGTCAAAATTTTAAAGCTATTTTAGCCGGTGGACGTATTCCTCATTTTCACCATCATGCAGATACATTATCTATTAGTAAATATATTGAAAAAGTTAGACGTAAAGAATTATATGACCCTATTTTATCTTTTCAGTTAGCTAATGGTTTTGATGTTAAACGTATTATGCGTGATTATTTACCAGAAGATGATGCCTCAAAAGGGTATGCAACTTTACTTGAGTGGGATAACGTTTTTTATGATGAAGCAATACAATCTGTACATGATGTTGAAAAAACAATGGTGCGAATTGGTGTTGTTCAATGGCAAATGCGCCCGATGCCCCATTTGCAAAATTTCTTAGATCAAGCTGAATTTTTTATCTCATCTCTTGCTAATTACAATTCAGATTTCGCGCTATTTCCTGAGTTTTTCAACGTGCCCTTAATGGGGTCGAAAAAAAATACCACATCGACTGAAGCCATTCGATTTTTAGCCAGTTTTACGTCTGAAATTAAAGCTCATTTTGCAAAAATGGCGGTGACTTATAACATAAATATCATTGCTGGTAGCATACCCATTATTGAGAATAATAAACTCTATAATGTTTCTTATTTATTTAAGCGTGATGGTGAAATTAATCAGCAATATAAAATTCATATCACCCCCCATGAGAAAAATGATTGGGTTATGGATGGAGGAAATCAGCTTAATGTTTTTGAAACGGATGCTGGTCGCGTCGGTATTTTGATTTGCTATGACAGTGAGTTTCCAGAGCTAGGGAGAATGATGGCTGAAAAAGGGGTTCAAATTATTTTTGTACCTTTTTGGACCGATACTAAAAACGCATATCAACGGGTTAGATTATGCGCTCAAGCGAGGGCAATTGAAAATGAGTGTTATGTTGCAATTGCAGGCAGTGTGGGGAATTTACCTCAGGTGGATAACATTGATATTCAATATGCGCAATCTGCGGTATTTTCTCCCTCAGATATTTATTTCCCCCACGATGCAACTTTGACAGAGGCAAGTGCAAACACAGAAATGATAATTTTTGCGGATGTTGACTTAAATAAGTTAAAACAACTAAATACTGAAGGATCTGTCACTAATCTGCGCCATCGGCGCTTGGATTTATACGGCGGATTTACATCAGCAAGATCTTAACTTAGGTATAATCTATCCCCTTCATCCTTGAAGTTGCAGATGTGTTGGCGTCGCGAATTCACCCCAATCACATCGTTTATCTATGCTCATAGGGATTAATGAAATTGCCGCCTTTTTGCATTTTTAATTATTTTAGGTAACTCTTTTTTATGGTGCTTTTGCACCATTTTTTATGTTCTTTTTTTTAATTTACACATTAACCCTCCATTACATCTACTTTTAAGAGGTAACTCGAAAAAAATGGATGTGTGAAGGAGTGTTTAATGTGGCGAGTGTTGTTTTTATTTGTTCTCTTATATTCACTTAGCGGTTGTTTTCTCATCAATGGGGAATTAAAAACAGTCGTAGAAACAAATGGTCCAAAAATCGATTATTTACCGATTGGTATTCCGTTTGTATTAGGAGGGCATGGAAGTAGCGTACCTCTTACAGAAAACCTCAGCTTAACGGCTAAACATGTTGCAATGCTTACTTATGATTCAGTGGTTGCTTATCACCCTGATTGTGATATTGCGATTATTAAAAAAGACAATAACTCAAAAGTGATCGCAGCATTAGGGGATGTCTACGAGCAGGAGCCTGTTAAAACTTATGGAAAAGGTTTGACTGCGAATTTGCTTGAAGGGGAAGGGAAGTATTATTTAGATGTGAATTTTACAGACAGTCATTTATTTAATAATTGCCCAGCAAGTATCATGGACGCGCCAATTCAATCGGGCATGTCTGGTGGCGGCGTATTTAATAATAAAAATGAATTAGTTGGCATAATATCTGGAATGTCAGGCAAAAATTTTAAATTATTAGATGGAAGAGACATAGGGCTTGAGCGAGTTAGTATTTTTGTAGCAATCAATTATGTGAAAGATTGGATAGATCTTACCATTAAAAATCATCAAGAAGCATATATCCAAACGAATTGAAGTGTGAGGAAGGTAGCAAGCAAGTTTATTGGGTATATATAGGTAAACGATGTAATTTAAGGTGAATTCGAGCCGCCAACGCATCTGCAGTTTTAAATATGAAGGAGATATTTACTTTATTGCTGCTTTAATGTGACTTTAAGCTAAAAAAATAATATTTTTCAGTATTTTAAAATGGATTTGTTTTTTAATTAAAAGCTTATGCTCATTTTTTAATTTCATGGAGAAATAATGAAAAAATCTATTTTAGCTATTTTCAGTGCGTTATCTTTAATTGCAGCGCCTGCATTTGCGGCTGAAACGACAGCTGCTAGCACAACAAGCTCAGCGTCTATTGGTGGTGCTGCTGGATCTTCAGCCACTACGGCGGCAGTAGGTGGTGTTACAGCTACAACGATTGCAATGGGCGCAGGTTTTTTGGGTGTTGGTATTCTTGCTATTGATGCCTCACAAAGTGATACAGCAACAACGACGTCTACGTCTGTTACTGCAGGTTAATCGCACCTTAATTTTGAATAAAACCGAACAATATTTGTTTGGTTTTTTTTTGTTTTCAGGATTGTATTAGATGAAAATGAATTTTTCGTTGAGGGATGCGCTGGTGATAACCTGTGCAATTTTATTATTGTCAGGTTGCAGTCAAAAACTACAAAATGTTCAGGATACATTTAAGTTGGCTTTATTTTCACCTGATGATGTTTATAAATCAAAAGAAGAAATAAAAGCGTTATCTTATGCCAGTATTTACGCGAAAATTGAACAACAAGCGCGCGCTTTTTTAGTGTTAGGGTTTGTCTCTGAAATTAAATTTAGTCATGCCGAATTAGTGGATAAATATGCTTTAAAATGGATGACGGCTAATAATGAGATGCTAGTAACTTTAAATGGAAGACTTATTAAAACAGTTAATCTAAAAAGTGGCGATTTACATAATATTTATTCAAATGAAATAGACCCGCTTTTAATTGGTCTGCATAAAAAAAACACGCCATTAACATGGAAAAGAAAGATTAACCATTCAGCCAATAATATGCATTCTTTTTTATTAACCTCGTTATTCAATCTAAAAGGAATACAAACAATTGATATTAACGGTGAGTTAAAAGAAGCATTATTTGTCGAAGAAGCTGTCTACGTTGCTAATAATAAGCACGATCACACTAACCGTTTTTGGATAGACCCTCAATCTGGAAAAATATTATCCAGCATTCAGAAAGTAGCACCTAAAACCCCTTTTGTTGAAATCAATGTATTAAAGCCTTTTTCTGATGGAGTTTAATGATGAAGCTGTTTGCTTCTTTGAACAGAGCTTGGATAAATAAAACAAAATGTTCTTTTTGTGTCGCGATTTTTATTTTTTCTTATCCTTTTTCTCTTTCAGCCGATACGCCAGAACTTGATGTTTCTCTTGTAGTAAAAAGAAATAGTTACGATAAAACACACTATCAAATTAATTTCAAAGGTAAGCCAAGAGTCTCTCAATTAGTAACGCATGCTATTAATGTGCTCCCCAATATTAATGTTTCTGATTATCTATACAATACCCGTTTTATTTATTGGCCTGCTGCGGGTTTGTATGAATCACAATCTGATGAAATTCAGCATTTAAAAGAAAAAATCATCAATGAGTTAGATGCATTAAAAAATAGACATGCGCCTCACTCAAAGCACGTTAATGCTTTTATCTCTCTGCGTGATTTCATTTATCATCATACTTTTGCAAAGCGTATTTATGTTGAATTAGATATTGATAAATATTTAACAAATAGTTTGGCAGACCCTTTAATTAATAAGGATGTATTACTTATTTTACCTGATGAAATCACGGATGTTCTTGTTATTGGTGCTGTTGAAAATAATGCGAAAATAACAGTATCTAGTGATTTATCAGTAAATGATTATGTTGAAAAAGCGAAACTATTAGCTTTTTTTGGCCCATCTGAGGTGGTGGTTACGTATCCAGAGGGTATTCAAAAGTCTCACCCTATCGCTTATTACAATCGTGTTTTTTCTTCTTTGAAAGGTGGCAGTGTTATTTTCATCCCTTTCGCTGATCTGCCATTTCAATATGCCAATTTAAATCAGGACATTCTTCGCCTGCTTCAACACCGAGTTTTGTAACATGCCTAATCGACAATTTATCTTTTCAGGTTTGGTGACGGCCATGCTGATCTCAACATATGCTCATGGATTTCAAACTAAGCCATCACAAACTGATTTTGGTGGTGTTGGGCTAATGCAAATGCCATCAGCCAGGCATGCTGAGGATGGGCAATTCTCACTCGGCACTAGTCTTAACTCTGATTATTATCATTATTTTGCTTCACTTCAGCTCATGCCTTGGCTTGAAACAACGATTCGATATACCCAAGCACCTGGAAAACTGTATAACACGAACCCTAATTTCAGCGGTGATACCATCTATACAGATAAAGGGATCGATATGAAATTACGCTTGCTTGAAGAATCATTTTGGTTGCCTGAATTATCTGTCGGTTTGCGTGACTTAGGAGGCACCGGATTATTTGATGGTGAATATATTGCTGCGAGTAAACGCTATAAAAACATTGATTTTACAATGGGTATTGGCTGGGGTTACATTGGAAATAGCGCTAATTTATTCGGTGATAAATCAGAAGAGCAAGCCGATTGCGACAGAAATACAGATTATAAAGGAAAAGGCGGGGGCTTTGATTATTCGCGCTGGTTTAGTGGTTGCGCTTCTTTTTTTACGGGCATTGAATACCAAACGTCTTTTTCTCCTCTGTCGCTAAAGCTTGAATATGACAGTAATGATTATCTGAGCGAATTTATTGAAGGGCCCGTTCAGGATTTACCCTTTAATTTTGGTGTGGTGTATCGATTTGGTGAGTGGGGAGATTTAAAGCTTAGTTATGAGCGCGGCAATACGTGGAGTTTCGGTTTTACGTTCAACACGAATTTTAATCAATACCAGCAAACGTGGTTAGATTCCCCTAAACCTGCTTATTCTAACGCTGCAATACCGATGAGTATTGATTGGGAAAAGGTAAGTGATGATTTACAAAATGATGCAGGCTATGCAAAAAACAAAATTTATTTGTCTGATGACAAAGTAACCGTTGTAGGGCGACAACAAAAATATCGTCAACGCCAACTTGCACAGGATCGCGCCGCCATGATCTTGTTAAATTCAGGCGTTAAAGCAACGCAGTTTTCTCTTATTGAAGAAAGTAAAAATCAGTTAATTACACAAACGAATATTGATGCTAAAGCATACAAAAAAGTGGCTAACCATGAATACGTTGGGGCAAATGTTGATGATGCTCTAACGAGGGTTCTGCCTAAATCTCCTCGAGGACGCCTTCAAGTAGACACATCAAAACCTTGGTCTGTGAGTGTAGCACCTACACTTCAGCAGTCCTTTGGTGGCTCAGAAGGTTTCTATATGTTTAATTTAGGTCTGAGCGCCGGCGCGAATTATTGGTTTAATGATAACGTTGAAATTAGCGGGGGTGTATACGTTAATCTTTATGATAATTATCATAAATTTTTATATGACGTTCCCCCTGATGGAACGGATTTAAAAAGGGTGAGAACCTTAATTCGGCAGTATATTACAGATAATCCTGTTCGGGTTAGTAACCTTCAACTTACCGTATTTGAACAATTTAAGGATGATTTTTATACACAAACCTATGCAGGTTATTTAGAAACGATGTTTGCAGGGGTTGGGGGGGAGATTTTATATCGTCCACTTAACAGCCATTGGGCGCTTGGGTTTGATATTAACTATGTGGCGCAGCGCGATCCCGATGCAGTTTTTGGTATTTTCACAAAAGAGAGGCACCTCGATACACTCACTAATCGTTATTACAATGTGCAAACCGGTACTGTAACAGGGCATGCAACCCTTTATTATCGCCCTGAATGGAAATGGTTCAATGATCTGACGTTTAAAGTAAGTGCTGGGCAATATCTTGCAGAAGACAAAGGGGTTACGCTTGATGGGTCAAAGCAGTTTGATAGTGGCGTAATTGTTGGTGCTTATTTGACTAAAACGAATCTTTCAGCAGAAGAATTTGGTGAAGGTAGCTTTAATAAAGGTTTTTATATTTCTATTCCTTTTGATGTTTTCACTATTAAACCGAGTGTTAATCGTTCCAGTATTGTTTGGACGCCACTTTCCCGTGATGGAGGGCAGATGCTGAATAAAAAATACAGCTTATTTAATATGACATCTGCACGTGATGTTAGAAGTGAGTTAACCCAAACTCAATAGCTTAATATTTCTTCCTATACCCGTCATATTTGAAGTTGCAACCAATACATCTGCAACTTCAAGGATGAAGGGTATTATAGATAAAGGAGGTGATTTAAGCTGAATTCGAGCCGCCAACGCATCACCGTTTTAAGGATGAAGGGTGTAAGTTTACAAGAAGGCACTGTTGCGCCTGAAAAACGCTTATTATTTATGACATTATTTTCAATGGATTTACATTTTCACTTTTTTTAATAAAAATGTTATTTATGCAAAAAGGCAACATGATTAATTAAATTTTGTTTATAAGCGAGTAATAATAAAGAGCAAGGCGAGAGGACAACACATAATAAACGTAAAGATACTGAAATCTCTGAATTTGCAATAAAAAGCCACCCGAATGTAGCGATACCAAGAATAAATAATTTTCTCAAAGGATAAGGGAGGGGGTATAAATGCTGCGCAATAAAATAAAAAGAAAGAAGCCTTAATAATTGGCTTATTACAAGTGCAATGACAACGCCAAAGACACCGTAACGTTCACCGAGAGAAAACAATAATACAATGGCAATACTTGCACAAATGGCATTGATCCACATTTGGCTAAAAGCTGTTTTACCCGCAAAACACCCTAAATTGATGAAGTCGGTTATTTCCTTAAAAAGTGTCGCTAAAATTAAAAATACAATATATTGGGTTGTATGTGCGTATTCAACGGGCAGCAAAACATGAATTAAAAAAGGAGAGATAAAAGCGATAGAGCAGGCAAGTAAGCTCACGAATATTAAGCCGTAAATGGTATAGCGTGTTGCATTTTCTTTACCGTTTTCTGTATATAACACATCAAATCTTTTTGGGATCCACCACATTCCGTAAGGTTGGATCAACAAAATTAAAGCCAGTGAAAATTTAGCTGCCACGCCAAAATTAGCCACATCTTTTAAAGAGCCGACTTCTAAAACGACAAATCTGTCCAGCCCGTTAAAGACAAAGGCCATTAAACCGCTTACCATAATGGGTAAACTATACACTAAGCATTGTTTAGTCATTTGAAGGCTAAAACCAAACGCAGTGTCTTTCCATTGATATAAAAGAAGAAAAAGAGCTTGTAAAATAGTCGCGATACAAGCACCTTCAATAACGCCATCAACACCGTGTCCGTTTAATAGCATGATAACGGTAATACTTGCATGTAATAAAGCGCGCCCAACAGCTGCAATACAAAAAATAACCACTTGATTTTGCATTCTTAACCAACCAAGGGGAACAGCAATGCAGCCCTCAAGAGAGAGCATGAAAAATATCAATTTAAATTGATATTCGTTTAATGTATTGGGAAGTACGTGGGTGAGGCTTTTTGCAAAAAGCCAACCTAGGGGAAGGGCGACTGAAAATATAATTAAAGTGAGAGTGAAGATCTTCGCTGCTATTTCTTTTCTTTTTATATCATCTTTTGTGTCACCGACAAAACGATATAAGGCATCCGCTAATCCAAACCCGATAATAATACTTCCTAAAGATGCAATACTTGTGACTAACTCCAATTTACCAAATTCAATCGGAGGGAGATGATGCGTAATAAAAGGCAACATGAGTAATGAAACACCTTTCATTAGCACCATACTTATGCCATATAAGAGCGTTTGCTGCATCATCGGTGTCATTCGTATCAATGGGATACCTTTTTATAAAGAGTTAACGCAATTAGAAAACAGCAAAATTTACATTAATACAACACCTCAATAACAAGCTTGAGAATATGCCATGAGCTGAAATAGTGAAAATGAAGGTATTAAGATTGGTCATTTCACCGCATATGTTTTTAATAATTTAGGGATCGCGACTTGGCTTGAATAATGTGTTTGAACCTGTTTTATTGCAGCTAAACGCCATTTTTGTTTTTCTTCTTCTTTTGTATCTAACCAAGTTTGAACAGCATTATATAATGATTTCATGTCATTAGGAGGAATAAGCCTGCCATTGACTTCATTTTTGATCAAACGTTTTAACCCGCCCACATCAAACGCAATAATAGGTATGCCACGTGCCATGGCTTCTAGTGCCGCCATGGGTAAACCTTCAGCTCTTGAGGGGATGATCAATAATCCGATTTTTTCCCAAATACTGTTCATATTTGTTTGCTGACCGTGAATATGTAAATTTTTAATGCCGGTTTGAGATACAACTGAAACTAATGGGCCATCGCCATACATATCAAAATTAACGTCTGTAAATGTTTGACTTAGCGCAATAAAACGATCAGGTGCTTTCTCATAACTTAAACGCCCTACAAAAGCGATTTGTTTACCTTTTGATGGTGTGATTTTTTCTGTATTTATAAAATTATCAAAACGCGATGCAGTACAAGGAAGGGTCTCAAGAATAGGATCGCTAACAGCAAGAACTTTATCCGCTAAAAAAGCTGTATATCTATCTAATAAATCATAAATTTTAAGTCGTCCTGCTTTTTTCTCACCGCTGTGAAAGGTGCTGATACTTTTTATATTAAATAATTTACAAACAGGGCGTAGAACAATTCCAGCTTTGTAGCCGTGGGTATGAATAATTTCAGGTTTGTATTTATATATATGCTTGAGTAACGGTGTGTATTTTCCATTAAAAGATAAATAGTTAATTTTTTTATCAATAAGGCGCTGTAAAATAGGGTGATCACCATAACTATTAAGAAAAACCACTGTGACATTGAGCTGTTCTTTTTTTAAGTTTAAAGCGAGTTGCTCAACATGAGATTCAATGCCTCCAAAAGAGCGAGAGTCTAACACCAACCAAATTTTCATCTTGTTCATATCACAATTCCTTTTTAGTGGTGTCATCCCTTTCTTTAATCATTAGACATATGTTGAGTTTTAGCTATTGAGCTTATGTGAATAAAATTCATTTTTGCGAAAAGCTATCTAGTATAAAAGTTAATATTATTAACTGCCTTCAAGTTTTAGGTTTATACCCAATAAACTTGAAGATGCAGGAAAGCGGCAAAAAATTTTTACTTATGAGCTAGATAAACGATGTGATTGGGGTGAATGAGCAAAGCAAAGCCAACACATCTGCAACTTCAAGGATGAAGGGTGAGGTTCTATGAAAAAAATTGTGCAAATTGTACAGCATCTAAGGCCGGGAGGGTTGGAGATCATGGCGTTAGAGCTAATGAAGCACTCTTCTTTTGGTCAAAGCATGAAAATCATGAGCCTTGAGGGGAATGCGCATGATGCTTTTAAAGCGTGGCCACGATTAAAAGCGTTTGAATCACAATTGATTTTTATGGATAAACCTCAAAAAACCTCTTTTTCATTTATAAAAAAGCTAACCAAAACCATTGCATCTTTACAAACAGATGTTGTGCATACGCATCATATTGGACCTTTTCTATACGGGGGTATTGCGGCATATCTGAATAAGCTGCCCCATCTTCATACTGAGCATGATGCTTGGCATTATCAAAATAAAAAACATCGCCTATTACATCGTTTAATTAGCACACTTAATAACCCAACAGAAATAGCCGATGCACACATAGTTGCTTTAGATATTCACAAAATAACAGGGGCTAAAAAACCAAATGTGATTAAAAACGGCATTGATACCCATTATTTTATTCAAGGGGATCAAAAAAGTGCGCGTGAAAAGCTGATGCTTCCTTTAGAGGGGATTTTACTTGGCAGCAGTGGGCGTTTAGAAAAAGTAAAAGGGCACCATGTATTAATTTCAGCGTTGAGGCATCTTCCTTCTAATTATCAGCTTGTTATTGCAGGTGATGGCTCTCAAGCTCCTCAGCTTAACGTATTAGCAAAACAACTCGGGCTAAAAAATAGAGTGCATTTTTTAGGCCACATAGACAATATGCCTGATTTTTATCAATCCATTGATTTATTTTGCCTACCTTCTTTTAATGAAGGTTTTCCGCTTTCTCCTTTAGAAGCACAAGCTTGTGGTATTCCAGCCGCCGTTACAAAAGTGGGGGGGGCAGAAGAAACATTATGTTCTAAGACAGGAGTATTACTTAGATCTGGTGCGCCTTTTAGCATGGCAAAAAAAATTGAAACGCATTTTAGTAACCCAATAAAGGACAGCCCAAGAGATTTTGTTCTTCAACATGCTGATGTACGGCAAATGGCACACGCTTATGATGCCATCACGGCAGAGCTCACGTATGGTTAATAATTTCATTTTTATACTAACGAGCGTGAGTATTTTTGTTGTTGTTTATCACCATCTTATATATCCGATCTTGCTTAATTATCTCAGCAGGCTTCCTTTTGCCCGTAAGTTGCCATATCAGGTTGTAAAAGAAGCTAATACCGATGCTGATTTACCGAGTATTACTTTGGTTATTCCTGCTTACAATGAAGAGCGGTGGATAGGTGAAAAGTTACTTAATTTGGCTATTCAAGATTATCCTACTCATTTGTTTAAAGTTATTGTGATCTGTGATGGTTGCACGGATAACACGGTAAGGGTTGCAAAAAAAATAATAACAACGCCTTTATGTCAGCATTTAAACGTAAAAATAGAGGTATTTGAAAAAAATCAAGGAAAGGTTGCCATTTTAAACCAGATCATGGCAAAAATTGATACGGATATTGTAGGTTTTAGTGATGTTTCAGCGCTTTTATCGATAGATGCGTTGCGCCTTGCAGCCGAGCAATTTCAAATACCTAATGTGGGGGTTGTTAATAGCCATTATTGTTTGGGAAAAGGCTATGGTGGAGAGAGAAAATATTGGAAATATCAAAACCATATCATTGAATGTGAGGCAAAATTAGGCTCAGCCCTTGGCGCACATGGAGCTTTATATTTTATTCGCCGATCTCTTTTTAGCTCTTTAGCACCCGATACGATTAATGACGATTTCATTTTACCTATGTCAATTGTGGGAAAAGGCTATCATGCTTGCTTACATACAAATATCAATGCTGTTGAATTAGAAGCAACAAATAAACAAAATGATTTTAAAAGACGTTGTCGAATAGGGGCTGGTAATTTTCAGCAATTAATTCGATTATTTAAATGTTTACACCCTCGCTTAGGTTTTAGTGCTTTTACCTTTGCATCAGGAAAAGCATTAAGAGCATTAATGCCTTTTTTTATGATATTTGCATGGTTTGGCAGTTTTTATCTTAGTTTTAGCTACACTTTTTTTCTTTTTCTCTTTTTGGGGCAAAGCAGTATATATATTTGTGTGGCTTTATCTTATTTTTCTATTTTTACGATTAAATATTCTTTTTTCACCGTTATTTATTATTTAGTCATGGGGCATTATGCAAATTTGATCGGAACATTAAATTATCTATATAATAAAAAAAGTAAAATATAAATCATTTTAACCCAATCTATTTGAAGGTGCTGGAAGGCGATAACTGCATTCCCCTTTATGCGCATATACCCAAGATATTTGAAGATGCAGGAAGGCGGCAAACTCATTAATCCCCATGAGCATAGATAAACGATGTGATTGGGGTGAATGAGTAAAGCCAACGCATCTGCAACTTCAAGAATGAAGGGTATATACCCAATAAACTTGAAGATGCCATTTTGTAGGTGCGCTAATTCACCCTGATCATATCACTTAACGGTGCTTTAGGATGAATTCACGCACCGCCTTTTTGCATCTTCACATTGATTAGATCTGGCACTTATACCCAAAAGACTTAAAGATGCAGGAAGGCGGCAAACAATTCTTACCTATGAAAATAGATAAACGATGTGATTAAGATGGACGAGAAAAGCTAACACATCAGCAGTTTCAAGGATGACGGGTATATACATCATTAACTAAATGAGGAAGGTCCGTTACTAAAATCTCACCTAAATAAAAAACACAAAATTCACCTTCTTGCATTTTTTCCCATTTTTCATTATGAGTTAAAGGCTGGGTTGCTATCATAGTAACCACATCAGTGAGGCTTGTTTCTTCATTAAAATCAACCGTCACTTGCTCATCAACCAAACTTGCCTTACCAAAAGGCGCGCAGCGCGTTATCCAGTGAAGGTGATTCGTGCAATATGCCATGACATAATCACCATCACTAAATAGCATATTAAATACACCAAAAGAGCGTAAATGATCGCAACAAGAAGCAATAAAATGAAAAACGTCTGCCATATTTTCTGGACGCTCAGGATAATGTTGCTTTAGCTTATTTAACAGCCAACAAAACGCCTGCTCACTGTCAGTTTCACCGACAGGTTTATAGTGCCCTGTTTCTAAATTTTCATACCCTGACAATTGCCCATTATGCGCATAAGTCCAATAACGCCCCCAGATCTCTCGCGTAAAAGGATGCGTATTAACCAAGCTAACCTCACCACGATTTGCTTGACGAATATGGCTTATCACCGCTTGGCTTTTTATAGGATATGACTGAACTAGCTCAGCAATTTTTGAGTCACAACTAGGATTCGGATCTTTAAATGTGCGATACCCTTTTCCTTCATAAAAAACGATCCCCCAACCATCTCGATGAGGCCCTGTATTTCCACCTCTTTGTATAAGTCCAGTGAAACTAAAACAAATATCTGTTGGTATGTTGGCACTCATGCCGAGAAGTTCACACATTGTTTGAAAATCTTCCTATTCGCTGTTTTCTATTATTTTATTTCCATTTCTTTTTCAACAAGCTGTATAATTATATGTATAATTTTTATGTGTATTTCTTGTATTCTGTCAGCATAACCAAAATGCGGAACACGAATTTCAACATCCGCTAAACCGGCCATTTTTCCGCCATCTTTGCCAGTAAGCACAATGGTTTTCATACCTTTTGCTTTTGCAGCGTCTATCGCTTTCAAAATATTGGCAGAATTTCCAGACGTTGATAAACCAAATAACACATCCCCTTTCATGCCAACGGCTTCAAGATAACGAGAAAAAACAAATTCATAACCAAAATCATTACTTACACAAGAAAGATGGCTGGGATCT
>JACLAC010018501.1_pt1 | contig 15119 bp, 12 predicted proteins | sample 8027881 | NCBI WGS metagenome assembly JACLAC01 (sample SAMN15725517, study PRJNA655200) | protist metagenome | isolation source: fluorescence activated cell sorting (FACS) single amplified genomes of... | place: Spain: Blaines Bay Microbial Observatory, Mediterranean Sea | collected 2016-01-19 | reverse complement strand
AGTGAAGCTCGAGAAATTTTGGCTCAAGAAGAAGCCGAGAAATTGATTGACGTCGACGCAGTTGTAGTAGAAGCAGTGGATCGGGTAGAAAATTCTGGTATCGTATTTCTAGATGAAATAGATAAAGTCGCAGGACGAGAATCAACCGCGGGTCCTGATGTCTCGCGTGAGGGAGTACAAAGGGACATTTTGCCCATTGTCGAAGGTTCAAATGTGATGACAAAACACGGAATGGTAAGAACCGACCACATATTGTTCGTGGCCGCAGGTGCGTTTCACACATCCAAACCGTCAGATCTAATCCCAGAGCTCCAAGGACGTTTCCCGATTCGTGTTTCACTGAAAAGCCTAGACCAAAAGGATTTTAAAAAGATTTTAACTGAACCTAAAAATGCGCTGACAAAACAATATATTGCTATGATGAAGACAGAAGATCTCAATGTGGATATCACAGAATCTGCCATAGATACTATTTCTGGCTTGGCTTTCCAAGTCAACGAATCAGTGGAAGATATTGGAGCCAGACGATTGCATACCATTATGGAAAAGCTATTTGAACAAATATCATTTGATGCACCGGATATTGAAGACAAACAAATCTGTATTGATGCGGAATATGTAGATGAACAGTTGGCCGAAATTGCTCAAAATCAGGATCTCAGCCGTTATATCCTTTAAATCTAATTTTCATTTGTCAAATTTGATTTATTTATCTTGCTTTCCAAGATAATACTGCCGTATGCAGGTTGTGCGAATTCGTCATTAAGTATCATCGCCTTCAATCCATATAGTTCTAGGAGCTAAATCATGAAAATTCCATTCGGAATTCTAATTGAGTTATCAAGTTGCTAGATCTTAATATAGAACGATGCCCGATCTAATTTCTTTTGCTCAGTGAATTTTAGGTTTGTCAATGTACCACCCTGCCTGTGAAGGAAAATTTAGGTGGTGGATTAACGGTTTTAAATGTGACATTTTTCTGATTAAATCTCGTGTTCATTGTTCATTCTATCTCATTTCTGATTAAAGGCCGTCTATTTCGTTGTTTACTTCAGGGAAACGTTCAATCACGCTAGAATGGGATAAAACGAGTAAAAAATTAGGTGAGGAACTATAATGGGAGTAAAATCAGCGAACTTGACCATACGTGTGATGACTTACAATATCCATCATGCGGAGGGAATGGACGGAAATATAAACTTGGATCGTATTGCCGACCTGATTAATTCTTATCGTGCCAATTTCGTTGGGTTACAAGAGGTCGATCGGCATGCCAACCGGTCTAACAATCTCGACATGGTGTTAGAACTCGCTCGCTTAACCGGTATGTATTGGGCATTTGGAAAAAACCTTGAACTCAACAACGGTGCCTATGGTAATGCTATCCTTTCTTCTTATCCTATTTTAGATCAAAAGAACAGAAATTATAAAATGGTTGAATCTTCTGAGCGACGTGGCCTACTTCAAGTGCTAGCAAAATTTGGAAATAAAGAAATTGTATTCATGAATACTCACCTTGACCATTGTATAGACGATGCAGAATCAATTTCTAACGCTGAAGAGATAAAAGAATCCATAAATTCCCACGGAAATACCCCTGTAATTGTCTGTGGTGATTTTAACAAAACGCCTGAAAGCCCAATGATCAAAGAAATGGAGATCGATTTAACAAACGTGTCAAATTTTGGGGATCAATCATTTCTAACATATCCATCTAGCAATCCAGAAACTCAAATTGATCATATTTTCACGTCAAAAGACTGGAAAATTCATTCTGTAGAAATACCTCAATCTCTTGCATCTGATCATCTTCCTCTTGTTGCTGAAATTTCTTTGAACGGATAATAATCGTGATAATTGACTTTAGCAACCACATATTAACAAGTAAGGAATTAGCAAAATAGAATCATTATCAAGAAAAAGAGTTTGGTTCGTGGCAATACTTTGATTAATGGCTTGGCTTTATTGGAAAGGTATACTCTCAACAGAATCATACAGAATAGGCAAAGTTGCTTAAAGTTAAGCTGTATATTGACATAAACTATCGATTATAGAATTTTCTGATAAAATAAGGGTGAAGATGACCTATTGGTTGTGAAAAGTCATAAATTGAAGGAATGTAAACACCTACCAAAAGGAGTTAACCTAATCTGGAAGTTAGCCGGTGAGTTTTATGTACACGAGCTGCGGATTCTGTCTCGGAGGTATCCGCGAACCGAAGAGTAGCGGTCCTATTTTTCAATGATAAAGAAATAGGAAGTAATGTCAACCATTCTAACTCACGACCACTTTGCAAAACTAGAAAGAGATAGCTATATCATCATTCATAATTTTTTAGCTGAAACAGAGAGGTCAGAAATCGCTGTAGCAATTCGTCGCATTTTGCCACCTTGGTCAGATTTGGAAGACAAAACAAAAACTAGCGACGCCGCTTATTTCCCTTACAAAGAACAATATCTCAACCGAGCTATTCTCAACCGTGAATGTATCCGTTTTGCACAAAAATGGCTTGGCACTAAAAAAATTCACTACCGGCCTGGTCTGGCTTTAGTCCGATATCCTGGGTTTAAGGGATATTCGAATAAACCACACATGGATAATGGAAATAATTCTCTTCTGCCCCCAAACGAATTAGACCAAAGTCATGGCCAACTCAATTTTTGGTTTTACCCAGAAGATGTGGCTGAAGATCAAGCACCAACTTATCTGTTAAAAAAGTCAGACGGTCAAGATATGGGACGCGCAAAAAAGTTCGTTGCACCCGGGGGATCGTTAGCTATTTTCACAAATTACAACTGGCATTCAGCTGGCGATTACTTGCGGGATGACGGACAACGGTATGTATGGAAATTTGCCTATGGAAGGGCCGACCATCCTTGGGAGGGGGTACTTCACTATACCAATGTTGGCCAAAGCCCACATTTTCGTCACTTCATTGGTTTGTTAACGCCTAAGGAAAGAGAATTCTTTCGCTTCCCACCAGTCGGACATCCTTATTATACTTTACAGACCCTTGAAGCCTTGTCGAAACAGTATCCAGGGTGGGATAAAAAAGAATACCTGAAATAATTCGGGGCAAGTGTGAGGTTCACTGACTATAGAGAGCCTCTTCATCTCGAAAACACAGTTTAATTCAACAAAAATCAATTATAACTCGGAGGAATATATGTCAGAGACTTTAAAATTTATCTTAGACGAAAAAGAAATTCCAGAAGCCTGGTACAACATTGCTTCAGATTTGCCAGAACCACCGCCACCAGTTCTCCATCCTGGAACGGGACAACCAATTGGACCAGACGACTTAGCTCCACTTTTTCCAATGTCTTTGATTGGTCAGGAAGTTTCAACAGAAAGAGACATTGAGATACCAGACGAAGTCCGGGAGATCTACAAACAGTGGCGCCCAACACCTCTTCATCGTGCGAAACGACTCGAAAAAGCTCTCGATACTCCGGCGAAGATTTACTACAAATATGAAGGAAGTAGTCCTGCTGGATCTCACAAACCAAATACGGCTATTGCTCAGGCCTATTACAATAAAGTAGAAGGGGTAAAACGATTAACTACTGAAACTGGGGCAGGGCAATGGGGATCAGCATTATCTCTAGCATGCTCCTTTTTTGAGCTTGAATGTAAGGTTTTTATGGTTCGTGTGAGCTATGAACAAAAACCTTATCGAAGGGCCTTTATTGAGTCTTATGGTGCCGATGTCACTGCTAGCCCCAGTCAGGAAACAGACTCAGGTAAAGCCATACTAGCAAATGCCCCCAATACCACAGGCTCTTTAGGGATTGCTATTTCTGAAGCTGTCGAGTTAGCCGCGAAGAATGAAGATACGAAGTATGCACTTGGTAGCGTTTTAAACCATGTTTTAACGCATCAAACAGTAATTGGCTTAGAAACCATGAAACAATTAGAAATGGCTGGAGACTATCCCGACGTGATTGTTGGTTGTACCGGTGGGGGGTCGAATTTTGCAGGAATAACATTTCCATACATTGGACAAAAACTAAGAGGTGAAACCAATCTAAGAATTATTGCAGTTGAGCCCGCAGCTTGTCCGTCGTTGACTAAGGGTAAATTTGCCTATGATTTCGGCGACACAGCTCATATGACACCACTGGTCAAAATGCATACTCTTGGTAGTATGTTTGTACCAGAAGGTATCCATGCTGGTGGGCTACGTTATCATGGTATGGCACCAATGGTCAGCCATCTCTTGGACATAGGTCAAATTGAAGCTATTGCAACACCACAGTTAGAAACCTTCTCTGCTGGGCTCCAGATTGCTAAAGCAGAAGGTATCATCCCTGCACCAGAAGCAAACCATGCAGTCGCAGGCGCCATTCGTGAAGCCTTACGTTGCAAAGAAGAGGGCCGGAACGAAACAATCCTATTCAATTTATGTGGACATGGGCATTTCGACATGCAGGCATATAGTGACTACAATGCAGGCAAGTTGAGAGACTATGAATATCCCGAGGAAGAAATTGCAATGGCATTGTCTGGGCTACCCAGTATTTCTTCTTCATAATTTTTGTAGATTTTGACTAAACATGTGAGCTAGCGTTTAACGAATTACTTTTATGCTAGCTCACAAAATGGAGAAAAGTTTGTGAGCCATCGCGAAACCGTTAGTGATTCTGATAGTTTTTATTCATATTTTTTACTAATTGCTCCTAGACTCTAACCTACCCAAAGTCATCGTCTGGTCAGTTGATGATCCCACTTAAGTCGTAAGCTTTTTACTTATTAAGTTTTCAGCACAAAATTCTTTCACTCTCCACCTAATTTCTCAAATTACCGTTTTGCATAAAATTCCTTTAAGTAAATAGTATATAAATGGAATTAAATAATTCTATCAAAGAAATTTGTTCTTATCAAAATAGCTCAGAGAGCCAAGAGCCCCTCTTCTCCTCTCAAACTACTTCTAGTAACAATAGTCTTGATTATCAACAACTCAAACTCCAAACCCTTCAACCCCGCTGGCAGGATCAACAACAAAAATTGGGTAACCCACTGCCTTCCAACGCTGATCTTTATCAGATCATGCGACAGGATCATCCCCTCGGTATTGATGCTTTCGTCTCTCAGGCTTGTCACTTAAGTCCTCATGTTAATCCCATTCAAGCCCTTCAGCTCCTTCAAGAGTGCATTAAGATCATGCCTAAAACTGGTGGTAATGGTCGCCCGGTTGGACGTCCCGGTTGGTTCCTACTCTCTATCTCCGATTCCTTCTTCAAGCGGGCCTGGGCCAATACCTTCGACTTTCTGCCACTCTATTGGCAACAACATCAAAATACCGCTCCTCATCCTCGTTCGCTCCAACCCATTACTCGACCCCGTAATCGCTCGGGTAAACCTCGTTCTTCTCACTTTTAGGCGCTTACCGGCACTGATTCCAGCCTCAGGTGTGAAAAAAAACACTTTTTGGCCTTTCGATTTCGTTTTCGATTTTTTTCCGAGATACTATAGTAGAGGTTATTAACTAAATTGGAGGCGGAATTTCCAATGAAGCACTATCAACCTGATCGAGTTACCCCTTTTACCAGAAAAAAATGGCACCTTTGTTGCCCAATCCTATTGATCAACCTTGTCCTTACCCTTGGCTAGATCAATATCTTTCGATAGTCAACCAGTTACTGGATAAACTGAATCAAGAACTCAATACTGAACTCCAGGCTCATGTCGACGTCCTTAATTGGCCCGGGCTTAGCTGCTTGGACGGCCTCTCAGGATCATCGTTCTACTTTGAACGGGAGGCTGGTATGTTGCAGCTAATGGTGGATTTGCAGGGCGGTCGCTAAGGAGGAACTGATGGTTTACAAGCGCTCAAATTCTTGCTATATTCCGTTAACCTCCAATTGTGCAAAAACCTAAGGGGGTTGACGGGCCTAAATTATAATGGATGTTTCTCTAAACTTCACTTCCATTTCCCGATTTCGATAAGCCGTAATTCTTTCTACCATTACGTTTAAGGCTTCTTTATGGACTGCTTAAATTATCAGTATCAGGGAACAGAATTTTGAAAAAACAGTTAATAATATTGGGATTGGCATTTTTGACTGTCTTGTTTGTTATTTCACTTACCCAAGCCGAAATACTTATTAAGCGTGGGTCAGAGTGGAAGTATTTCAGAGGAACAGAGCAACCAGTCCGTGCGAAATATTCGTGGTGGGACATTAGATTTACCGACAGCACTTGGGCGAACAGCACAGCCCCTTTTCGTTATGGAGATGGTCAAGGCGGGACGTTGCTTCGCAACATGCAACGGCAGTATTCATCGCTCTTTCTTAGACGAACATTTGAGACCAAGGATTTTACTGCTTTTTCGGTTCTCGATTTGAACATCAATTTTGATGACGGATTTCAGGTTTGGATCAATGCTAAACTAGTTTTGTCAGTGAATGCGCCTGATAATCCGATTTATTCTAGTCTTGCTACCCAGACTCATGAATCAGGTCAATTCGAATCTTTCGAGATTTCCGACATCAATTCATTTTTAAAGAATGGAACCAATACAATTGCAATTCAGGCTTTCAACGTGAGTCTGACAAGCAGCGATTTTTTGGTTGATGCCGAGTTAATTGGAATACCTAAAGACTTTGAAAAACCAAAGTTGATATCAATTTCGCCAAAACCGGGAACTGTATTGGCCTTGAAAACCGTAACGGTTCGTTTTAGTGAACCTGTCCGGGGAGTGGACGCTGATGACCTTCTGCTCAACGGACGTTCCGCCGACAATGTACAAGAAAATGATGACACTTGGATATTCACGTTTCTTGATGCTGGCTATGGAGATGTAGAACTGACTTGGGCCGACGGCCACGAAATCGGGGACTTTGCCCGTCCCGAAAATAAGTTTGATGCGGTATCCGCTGACGGATTGGGGCCATATCAAGTTATCGATAACATTGCACCAGAGTTAGTTGAGGTTATACCTCCACCAGACGGGATAGTCCGTGAATTGAGTCGTTTAAGTTTTTTTTTTAGCGAACCAATTGTCGGCTTTGACATTAGGGACATTAGAATAAATGGCCATCCCCCTAAAACGGTGACCGGTTTTGCTGATGGCCCCTGGGAGGTGGAGTTCAATGAAATCAAAAGCGGCCAAGTCAACGTCACTTGGGTAGATCATCATGGTATCACCGATAATGCGTCGAAGCCTAACGTCTTCCAAGCCAACACCTGGTCCTATTTGGTTGATACCGATTACTCACCTAGCAATATTGTGATCAGCGAATTTCTCGCGTCTAACTACTCTGGACTTAACGATGAGGATGGCCAGGCGACTGATTGGATTGAGTTGCAGAACATCGGTCGCTCTAGCGTTAACCTTGCTGGATGGTCGTTGACCGATGAAAAGGGAAATCCGGGCAAATGGGTGTTTCCGGCAGTAAACATCGGTGCGGGCGATTATTTAATTGTATTTGCCTCGGGGAAAAACCGTCGTAATTCAACCAATGAACTGCATACGAATTTCAAACTTAGTTCCAAAGGAAGCTATCTTGGCCTGTTTACTCCGGAACTACCTCGGCAGACAGTCGATAAGATATCGCCGAAGTATCCGGAGCAGCGAAACAATATTTCATTTGGCTTGGCTAATTATGATGAATACGCGTATTTTACCAAGCCAACACCTGGAGCTCAGAATGGAGTCGGTAGTTTCAAAGATATCTTAGCCAAGCCAAAGTTTAGTAGAAATCGCGGCTTCTTTTATGAGCCATTCCACTTGGAGATTGCTTCACAGGAACCGAATGCGGTGATCCGTTACACGATTGATTTCTCGGATCCAACGGTGACCAACGGCCAAGTGTATCGGGAGCCGATCGCAATTTCGGATACGATGATAGTCCGGGCAGCTGTGTTTAAGGATGGAGCACTGCCTTCGAAGGTGGTAACTCATACTTACGTGCTCGGCAATTCAAAAAAGATTACTTCGTTGCCTATATTATCCCTAGTAACAGAAGAAAAAAACATCTGGGGGGATACCGGTATCATGGAGGTCAATCCTCGCAATACCACCAAGCGTGGGATTGAGTGGGAACGTGCTACTTCGTCCGAACTTTTCTATCCTGATAAAGAAGGCGGATTTCAAATCGACAGCGGGTTACGTATTCAAGGTGGAGATTTTATCCGCGGTAAACATACCCCAAATCGGCCAGTCCCTTGGAGCAAATATTCATTCCGACTTTATTTTCGCGGCCGTTATGGTGAAAGTCGGTTGGCATATCAACTTTTCCCAAACCTTCCATTAATCGAATTCGAACATATTGTCTTGCGTGCGGGTATGAACGACTCGATCAACCCTTTTATTTGCGATGAGTTATGTCGCCGCCTCTATAGCGATCTTGGCCATGCTTCCAGTCGAGGTATTCTGGTGAATCTTTTTCTGAATGGAAGAAGTCAGTCCTACTATAACCCGGTTGAGCGAGTGGATATCAATTTTCTCCGTTCTCGACACGGTGGTGGAAAGGAGTGGGATCTTATTGCACAGTTCGGTGAAGTCCGAGAGGGCGATGATGTTGCATGGAATCGTTTCAAGCGAATTGCAATAGGTGTTGATCTCTCCAAGCCGGCCAACTACCGTAAAACGGTCGAAATACTCGATATTGACAATTTCATCGATTACATCATGTTATATGTCTACGTCGATATGACCGACTGGCCGCATAACAACTGGCGAGCTGGCCGTGAGCGTACAGCTCGCGCTAAGTGGCGGTTTTATGTTTGGGATGCCGAGCGGTCGTTTGGTACAGATGGCAAACAAATGGTGGGGCGTGAGAGACGTGGGATAACCTCAAATAACCTTACGCAAGGTGCCTTGACTAGTGATGCGGATATTGCTCGGCTCTTTCGCTCATTAATGGCAAATCCTGAATTTCGGCTGCGATTTGCTGACCGTGTGCATAAACATTACTTCAATGGCGGTGTGTTGACCGACGAACATATTGCGTTACGACACCGCGAACTCACCGAACAAATGAAGCACGTTCTACCGGACATGAGCCCCTACATCAGACAGCATTGGATTCCAAATCGGCGGGCGATCGTAATGCAACAAATGTCCAGTATTGGTATCCAGTTGTCTGAAAATGCTCCGCTTTTAAGTCGGCACGGCGGCGAAGTACCGGTCGGCTTCCACCTAAGCCTCAGCGCGCCTCAAGGCAAAATTTATTTCACCACAGACGATACCGATCCTCGTAGTTCAAGCGCGGTTATTTACCAGTCGCCGATTACCATCAGCCGACATGTCATCGTCAAGGCTCGCACCTGGGTCAATGGAAAATGGAGTGCCATGACCGAGGCAACCTTTTGGCCGGAGCCGCTGGGTTTTCCTGTTCGCATCACGGAGATTATGTATAATCCGCTGGGTGGCAGTAAGTACGAATTCGTTGAGCTGTACAACTTCAGCGATATTGAGGTTGATCTCGGTCGATGCCGACTCAATGGTATCGAATTTACGTTTGGCTTACAGGCTAAGATCGGTCCTGGAAAACGGATGGTATTGGCTTCCGATCAAGAACCGGAAGCCTTCGCTAGGCGTTATCCAAGAGTGAAGGTAAATGGCTGGTTCAGCGGCCGCTTGGCCAATGGTGGCGAAAAATTAAATCTCGAAGATGGCAACAGAAAAATACTTATCTCACTTGAGTATGATGATAAAGGCGATTGGACAAGCCAAGCTGACGGCAGTGGCAGTTCGCTAGAACTCATAAACCTTTTATCCAGTGTCAGTGTTCCAAGCGACTGGAAACCGAGTGTCAGGCTGGGGGGCACCCCGGGTGACTAACTCGATTCTCCAGTTTAAGCAGAGAATGACAGTGAGGATTTTAGCCAGTAAAAACAGATCTCAGCTGTTGAAGAAAACCTCGTCCTTCTATCTTGGATAATTCGGTTTGATAAACTCTACTTTTTTGATCTTATCGACTTCGGACATTTCAACGATAAAAGTACTTCCATCATCAGTTTCAATCTTTATACTTTCATTAATTACAGTAACCGTTCCTTGGATGACACTACCGTTTTTGAGATGAACATTGAAAAAGTGTTTTATATGATTTGTGGTGTGGCTTTAGTATTTGTAGGGATAATTGGTTGATTGAGAATGATGCTAATACTCAAACTGAACCAAATCCTGAGTATAAAGTTGTTAAAGAAGAATTTCCTAATCTGAACATGCGAGTTCAAAAGTCAATAAATGAGGGGTGTGAGGGTGGAAAAGATACAGAATATGTTTTCCATCAAATGGTTGTTACTAGTTGGACTTCAAATGATGTAGCATCGACTGCTATGTTGATTTTCAAGAAGAAGTAGGTTGTTATATGCCAGAACCTAATTTGAGGGATAATTGAAAATAATTGAGCCCCTCAATTATTTTCAATTACTACCGTTTTTAAATTAGACTTAATTTAAATCACAATTTAATAGCTACGGTTTTCTGGTTTTTACTCTGGTGTCTCTGTCGTTTAGCCTGTCATTTATTTCTAATTCCCTGTCAATTGGCTATCAGTAACTGAAGCTCTGACCATGTCCCCCGTTTGCAATCCATCTAGTCGCTTAATTAAGCGAGGATCATTATAGTCGTCGTATTAACCGCTGCTACATCTCGTAATGGTCGCTTGGTTTTAGCTTGCACTTCTGAGTGTCCAATCTCAACTGCTGTTTGGTTGCCTTTCTTAGATAAGCACTGTTGAGTTGATGTGATGATGGGGATGGTATAATGTTGAACTATTCAACTGGAAAGTGACAGAATTTAAGGTTTCATTAATGGATATAGAGCATGGATATCTTCGAAATTGTTTCCCATATAGAGAAAACTGGTTATTGCGTTGTTGAAAATGTAATTCCAGTCAATGAAGTTGATGCCATTTGTAAGAAAATTATTACGGTCCAACAAGCTTATCATCAACAAGCAGAAACTGAATTAGCTAAAACACGTGCTCGAGGACATCAAGTCGGTGTGCGTGGCGTTGGTGTGCTCAAGCAAGTCATCAATGTAACCGCAGTGCTTTGCCACATACCTAGCCGACGATCGGATCCTCGGTGTAGCGGAATCATTTTTCGGTCAATTTGTGCGGATTTCCTGTACTGACTGCGTGATTAACCACCCTGGTAACAAGCGTGGTTATTGGCATGCGGATTGGCCGTATAACGCAACGAATTCAACTTATATCAAGGCTCCTTATCCCGATGTGATGAGCCATCTCTCGTCAATTTGGATGTTGACGTACTTTGGGGAAGATAATGGAGGAACGCTCGTATTGCCATCCAGTCACCGCTTTGCAAACAATCCAGCGGCGGGAGGAATAGACGGATGGTGCTGGAGACAGGCGGCAAAAACTACGATGCTATCCCAGTGCGTCAGAATGTGTTTGACACACTGCCGAGTAACGTCAAGCCGCTTTATCAACACTGGGTCATGGATTGAGGGCAGGAGTAAATTGAACAATGGCTGAGGGGCTACCCTCTGACGATGTGCCGATGTTAGCCGTTTTAGTTGTAAAGAGAAGAAAGAAGAGGGGTGAATAATGTCTGATAATGAGCCTTGTCGGACGCTATTATAAAATTTTAGTTCAAATAGCACATCAGTAAATGGTGTGCTATTTTTTGTTAGAATCCAAAAGGAAAGTTGATGAAATGAGAGAAGACCATGTTGAAAAAAGGAATGCCTCCGCAGAAGGAACACAACGTTTTGTTAGCCGCATGAGGCAAGAGTTTTCTACCTACAATCAAACTTCTTATCGCTATCTCAATGGTACAGACTTAATGGTTTCGAAAGTTGGATATGGGTCATACCGTGTTGATCAACAGGTGGATGAGCATATCGAGTCGCTAGAGGATTCTATAAGTTCTGGCTGTAATATTATAGATACTTCCAGCAATTATACAAATGGTGCGAGTGAGATCTTGATTGGAAACGTGTTGACCAAAATGATGAACCAAGGAAAAATTGAGCGTGATGAGATCATTCTGGTTTCGAAAACTGGTTACATTCAAGAAGATAATCTTAGTCAAGCTATAAAACGCGAGAAAACAGATCAGCCTTGGCCTGAAATTGTCAAGTATACCGATGGTTGTTGGCATTGTATCCATCCCGACTTCCTGATTGATCAATGGGACAGAAGTGTGAATCGATTACAAGTCGAGACCATAGATGTTTACCTTTTGCATAATCCGGAGTACTTTTTTTCCGAGGCGAAAAAATCGGGAGCCCCAGAATCCTTACCACAGTTACGAGATGAGTTCTATCAACGAATCTTTCAGGCTTTTGTACAAATGGAACGTTTTGTTCAAGAAAAAAAGATCCTATTCTTTGGAGTTTCTGCTAACACATTTGTTGCTCCAAAACACGATTTCGAACATGTTTCCTTGAGTCGTGTTCACACAGAAGCTTTGAAAGCTGCTGAAACCGTTCATGGCGATCCACACATTAGCCATTTCAAAGTGGTCCAACTCCCCTATAACTTTCTGGAAACTGGGGCTCTTCTGGAAAAAAACAATCAATTTGAAGACGATATGTTAACCGTTCTTGAAATGGCAGCAGCTATAAACGTCGGTGTTCTGGTCAATAGACCATTAAACGCTATTACTGAAGATCGACTATATCGCCTAGCTAAATACCCGTACGAACCACAATTCGATTATACAGCTCAAGTTAGGGCTAGTATTGAGATACTTAGTGAGCAGGAAAAAACCTTTCGAACTCAGCTTAGATCCACGGAGAACCTGGATGATCTTGATGAGAGAGATCAGGATCCATTTTTTGGTATGGGTGCTATTTTGGACAATATTATCGACCAAATAGAAGGTAGGGACCATTGGTTGCAAGTAGCGCAACGTTACTTGATTCCTCGGGTTAATCACTGGATTGAGAACACTACACAGAAGTTATCCGATGCACAACAGAAAAAACTGATCGATCAGGTCGACCAATATGCTAGGGATATTGAAAAGATTCTGTTCAATATCACGATGAAATTCAACCAAGCCGATTTCCAGCAAACTCAGCCCATTGAAGATCGTCTGGATCTACACTTGTCAGAACATGAAAAAAAACTGACAATGTCACAAAAAGCACTGAACTTTGTCTCTTCATCGCCGAGTGTTTCGGTCGTATTAAATGGGATGCGGCGTCCTGAGTATGTCGACGATACGATGGGTATTATGAAAGTTTCCGATTTTGGGGCACCTGTTCAGAAAATGATATAAATTAATCAATTATTGAACTTTTGCACCGTTAGGAATAGATTTATCTAAAGTAATAAGCGACAAGAGCATATTACCCCAATTGGGATTTCTAAAAAATCCAACTGATAATCTCTGGTAATTATTTTCGATTACCTAAAAGATTAATTCTTTTTTGTAGGTCATCAGGCATCGGTTTGACAATTACTTGATCAATACCGTGTTGGTGTTGTAGTTTTTGTTGTTGGTCTTGATCAGCTAGCTGTCGGGTTACTTTTACATTTTCGTTGGATTTGGTCATCTGTTGGAGTTCCAGAACTGAATCGGGGTTGGATTTGGGGGTATTTGGAGCTGGTTTCAGCTGATTTGAAGCTCAACATATTTTAGATTATAAGTAGCACTTATGAGCTAAATAATGGGCGCATAGTGATGAAAAGAAAGTGAAATGGAGAAGATGTGGCCAATTAAGCCTCAAATGGAGCCTGAAAAATGAGAAGCTCGGAGCCGAGAGGTTGATCAGATTAAGCGGCCCCAGAAGCCGACTTTCTTTTCTTCTTTCTCTTGACTGGATTTCAGTAGTAGTTGGTTCTGTTCAGTTAGTTTATCAATAGCTTTTTGTTGCATGCCTGCCAATTGTTGCCCTTGGTCTTGTTGTTTTAGTAGTTCTTCGATCTGTTTGTCCTTCGTTTATTGTACAGGATTTGACCCATTGAGTTGTTGGAGGAGTAAAAAGACGTTTACTACTGACCCCAATTGCCCAGAATGATTATCAAGTAGTCTTTAATGGTTTTGTTTTTTTCCAATAAACTAAAAACAAACTCACTACCAATACGATTAAAATAAGCCCCAACAATCAATATTACGGTACAAATCCCCAAATAGAGATATTGTAAATTAAAGAAATTCTCGACAAATTCATTCCACATACTATGACGGACCACCTAACCGATAATCAGATTGTGGGTGGGGAGGTAAAGGACGCTCCTGTGGAGGGGTTCAGGGGTAACTAATTCGATCCTGACACACATCGAAAACCACTGTCGTTGCTCCTAACAATCGGGAGGCCTTAGTAGTTGAATCGGTCAGCCACCCGCAGGCCGATAGTATCGCCGTCCCAACCACCACCCCGCAACACCCGGCTTTCTCGGTCACTGCTATACCAGTCCTGACACCATTCGTAGACGTTACCGGCCATATCAAATAAGCCGTAGCCATTTGGCTTAAAACTTCCTACTGGAGCACAATATTCCCACTTATCTTTGCCACCTATCTCATAATAGTTGGCATAATCACGAGCCAAACTTACATCATGCCCCCAAGGGTATTCCTTGTTTTTCAAACCTCCTCGAGCCGCCCATTCCCATTCATCCTCTGTCGGCAATCTTTTCTCAGCCCACTTAGAGTAAGCCGTCGCATCATGCCAAGAAACATAGATCATTGGGTGCTTATCAGTAGGTGAATGTTCATAAAGGTCATCCCAGTTAATGGCTTGACTAGGTTTATACCCCGACGACTTCAGGAACTTTTTAAATTGACCAACTGTAACTTCTGTAATATCCATCCAAAAAGGTTTAATGGTATCCGAAGACGGGATCGCAACCATGATGGATTTATCTTTTTGCCAAGTGATCTGTTTACTTTTAACAGTTTTCAGTTCTTCAGCCTTAAAAATAACTGGTGGATTTTCCTGATCTTCAGCATAAACAGAAAAGACCAACATAAATAAAAAGCAATAACTAATCTTTTTCATTATTAATTACCTATTTGGTTTGGTTACATTAGTCAAATATAGTCTTTTCAGATTATCCGACATTGGTTTAATTAAGTCAATTACCCTTTGGTATCACCTAGCCTGGTAATCAGATTGTGGGTGGATTCACATGGATTTTTCCATTTCAAGTCTTTTCCCTGCCAAATAAGTTAGGTAAAGAAAC
>JACLAC010017981.1_pt1 | contig 15123 bp, 12 predicted proteins | sample 8027881 | NCBI WGS metagenome assembly JACLAC01 (sample SAMN15725517, study PRJNA655200) | protist metagenome | isolation source: fluorescence activated cell sorting (FACS) single amplified genomes of... | place: Spain: Blaines Bay Microbial Observatory, Mediterranean Sea | collected 2016-01-19 | reverse complement strand
ATAGTTTGGGAATTTTACTTGAATGGTGCCGACGAGAGGAATCAAAAAAGTCTATTTTAAGGAGAATAATTTTCTAGAGACATATACTAGCCAACAAACTAGCCAACAAATTAGTTTGACTGCAACCTCATTTCTGATGAATTTATTAACTACATTTTCATAAAAAGCACGATAGCAAGTCTTAAAGTAGCAGAACTGAATTCAAATGAAATGGCTGTGTGCGGGACAGAATAGCAGTACTCAGAAACAGGAAGTGGGCAACTCTCTGAACCAAGGGACCTTTAGGGCTAAGACAGTAGCGGAGAAAAATGTATCGGAACTGCCACTTTCAGTTCAATGACTTCAACATCTCTGCATAGTCCAACTCTTTCTTCTCATTCCCAACTAACTTCACTTTCAATTCAAATGCCCTCAGGACATACGACCAGTTGCCTAAAGAGATATTGATCCAAAGGAATTAATCAACTAAGTCTTCACGGTTGTCTGGATCTTTCTCGATCGCTTCCAGAAGTGGTATTCCACGATAGTGCTCGAAGATTTTCAGGTGTTTAGCTAGTTGATTCAATGCCCTCAGTGATGTCTGATAGTCATTGGCCTTCAGTGCTCTATCTTTCAGTTCAATGTACTCTTGGTCGAATCTACCCGCATTTGCAATCTCTCCCTACTGGCATTCTGAGCATCTTCAAGGGTATGTTTATCCTTGGAATTCTGAATAGTCTGTAAGCCATTTCATCCGAATACTTGGTATTGTAGCCTGCCCGAAGAACAGCCTGTGAACCATTACCATCCATCTGGTATTCTTTGATAAACCGCTGCTACTCAAAGGTAAGGTTCTGGGATACGTTCACTGGAATTCTCCTCGATAGAAAATTGGGCTCGAGTAAAATCGATTAGAGGAGGTAAAAATTGAAAGTGTAGGGATATTTGGTCTTGTCCACGGGTTGAATTTGCTATAAAACTCTGAGGCAAAAATAGAAAACTTTTCAAGTCATAATAATAATTAACTCAATTATACTATAAATTCACTAGAGTTTGAAGCCAAGCACATAGAGTACTAGCACTCGAACCTGACGAGATTCTTGTAGTGACCTGTAACGGTATAAAAACGGTTAGATGAAGAAAGAATTCTGACTAATGGATCATGACTTGACTAAATTTTTTAAAATAACAGAAAGATTAACCGGCCATAGATAACCAAATATTTTGGTGAACAGTTGGCTAGAAATCTCAATTAAGGAATGAAAAAGGAGTGCCTATGAATATATAAAAATTGGTCTAAATGATAATTTAATGAAACTCAACTAATGAGGTAAAATGAAATCTCTAAAGAAGTTTGCAAAATTCTCGTTCTTGATCTCAGTATCTCTATTATTGTCAAGTGCTGTCTTCGCCAAAAAGACAATAGAGTTTATACAATGGTGGGAGCCAGAGCTACCAAAAGGAAGTTTTAGGGCCATCATGGATGACTTTGAAAAGGCGAATCCTGATATCGAAGTTAAACTTATTAGTGGGCCTTATCCTAATATTAAAGACCAGATAATTGTAGGTGCAGCGACAGGAACACTGAGTGATGTCGTAGGACTCGATGGAGCTTGGGTCAATGACCTGGCTAAGCAAGGGGCAATAACTGATATGAATCCACTGATGAGTCAGGGAACTCTGGATACAAAAGAAATTGCTGCAATCATAAAGTTGGACGGTGGGAGTTACATGTTCCCAGTGGCATCGTTCATATATCCAATATTTGTGAATTTGGATATGATGAATGAAGCGGGTTTACGAGGAATGCCTAAAACGAGAGGGGAATTCTTCGAAGCTGCAAAAAAGTTGACCGATAAGTCAAAGAATCAGTATGGCTGGGTATTACCGTTATCACTAGAAACTCCGTGGGGTGTTCAAAATGACGTAATGTCGTGGGTTTGGGCATCAGGGGGTAATATGATGAAAGATGGGAAGCCAGATCTACAGAATGAAGACGTAGTTGAAGTACTTAAATTTGTTAATGAAATGCACAAAGCAGGAGTTATTTCACCGGGAACATTGTCCAAAAAAGAGCAGGATAAAGTCGAAGAATTTGTCAACGAGCGAGTCGGTATGATGGTTGGGACACTTGCACATATCAACTTAATCAAAAAGAGAAACCCAAAATTGAATTTCTCTATTACTGAAATGCCAGTAACTAAAGGATTCAAAGATAAGAGTGGGATAATGTATGCAGCCTGGGGCATAGGTGTAAGCGAACATTCAAAAAACAAGAAGGAAGCCTGGAAACTTGTTGAATATTTAATGAGCGCTGAGGTCAACAGCAGATTAGTGTCAATTGCGAATGCGTTTCCCGGAAATGTAAAAGGTCAGCCGGATTTTGTGAAAGCAGACCGGCAATTTGAAAAGGCATTTGCGATGTTTAAAAATGGATACCTCAAAAATGAGTTTACAGGGTTGCCTGTCGCTGGTGAATTGATGAGAATTTTAGACGAAGAAATTCAATTAATGCTGGAAGGAGAACAATCTCCTGAAGAAACAGCTAGAAAGGCTCAGACAAGATGGATAGCTGAATTCTAAAACGCTAACTAAAACTTCTAGCCTGATAAGATTAATTATTTTGACATAGGCAAAATAAGAACTGTTGAAATAATGTAACTAGTTCTAAAAATATTAGCGGGCTAGAAGTAAAATCTTAATAACTAAGACAAAACTACGAGAAATATTTTACATGTAAAATTTTTCGAAATCTTATGGATTATTTAATAATTTCTTACAAAAGAAAGAGAGAATGAACACAATAAGGGTGAGGAAAAAAATATATCCTTATCTTTACCAGACACCATCAATAAGCCTGCTAATAATATTGATGGTAATACCGATGGTAACAGTTATTAATTATTCGTTTTTTGATAATGTTATCATGAAAAAGAGCCCAAACTTTGTGGGCTTATCAAATTACAAAGAAATATTAAGCGACAACATATTCTGGATCTCATTTTATAATACTATTTATTTCACAGCCGCCAGCATTTTTTTTCATCTAATAATTGGGTTAGCGTTTGCTCTTTTACTGAATTATAAATCCTTAAATATTATCGCTAAAAGTATATTGAGGGTAATTTATATAGTCCCGTGGTTGTTTACAGCCACGATTGTTGCGATCATATGGCGTCTTGTTCTAGATCCAAGTGGTGTAATAAATTATATTTTTCTATCGTTTGAAATGATAGACGAGAGGATCGAGTGGTTGTCATCTAGAGATACAGCCCTTAATACAGTAACCTTCATAAATATTTGGGCTGGATATCCTTTCTATATGGTGAGTTTATTAGCAGGTTTACAGGGGATACCAAATGAATTATACGAAGCTGCAAAGATTGATGGAGCTAACTTGGGACAACAATTTATAAATATCACCATACCTCAATTAAAACCAATAATTTACACTTTAATATTATTAGACTTCATATGGACAATACAGGTTTTCCCTCTGATTTGGATGACAACAGGTGGAGGGCCAATACATTCAACAGAAATGCTAAGTACATACACTTACAAACTAGCATTTTCAAAATATGAGTTTTCATTGGCTTCAACAAGTGCATTTTTAACATTTTTGTTGTCACTAATAGTAAGTATTTTCTACATAAGAAAACAAATCAATCGTACAAATGATTAAGGAAGATATAAAAATTCGGTTCTTAGTGTATGTAGGGTTGCTAGTCGGCCTTGTCTTCACACTATTTCCCGTATTCTGGATCTTTATTAGTTCAGTGAAAACAAACACTGAGGTTTTTGCGTATCCCCCATCATTTATACCAGAAAATTTCACTCTTTCAGCCTACTTCAACATTTTTAACGATGAAGATAAATTAAGATTTTTCTTCAACAGTTATTTTATTGCCATAATAGTAACCATACTAACACTGTTGATATCTATATTGTCTGGTTACAGTTTTAGTAGGTTCGATTTCAAGCTCAAAAGAATACTTAATTTATCTATCATTAGTACACAGACAATACCTCCTATAACTTTGCTAATACCGTACTTCGGTATCGTCGTTACGTTCAAAATTTTTGATACTTACTTAGCTCTAATTTTAACCTACCTAGTTTTCACAATACCATACGCAACTCTAATGATGACCAGTTACTTTAATACTTTACCAAAAGAATTGGATGATGCCGTATTGATGGATGGAGGTTCGAATTTTACAGCTCTTTGTAGAGTAATTATACCAATATCTTTACCAGGAATTGTTGCAACGTGTGTTTATACTTTTTTACTATGTTGGAATGAATTTCTGTTCGCGCTTACTTTGACTAAATCGTATGAGATGAGGACAGTTCCAATTGGCATTCAGCTATTAATGGGACAACATGCATATGAGTGGAATGAAATGATGGCTATGAGTATAATTGGAACTGTCCCTATACTTTTCTTATATCTTTTCGCGCAAAAATATTTTTTGGCAGGCTTAACTTCAGGTTCGGTAAAATTTTAATAATGAATAGAATTCTCTTAGGGTTTAGCAATAACATTGATCATGAAATATTTTGGAATCAAGATTTTTTTAACGAACTGATATTAAGATATAAAATTTGTTATGAAGACATTAATAAACTAGAGGAAATTCAATCAATAAGGGATTTACTGATCTTAATTCTTTTTTGTGTTAAGAATAATATAGGACTTGAGTGTCATGTAAATAACTTCACTACGTTGTATGAATTTTCTTCACTCTTCGAATATAAGATTACACATGGCGGAACAGCTATTAGAGCTGGCATTGCACTAAATATTATGAATAAGAGTTGTGCAGTATATCTGAGCTCTTATTCACAAGATATGGTTAATTTATTACCTTCTAAAATACATTATCTCAATTGCAGTAGATATACTGAATCTTACCCACATATCATTGTACAATACCCTGAAAATACAACGTTCAATCTTTCTGGGAAAAAAATCTTCTCGCCCAAAGCTGAACGAATTATTTTCGTAAATGACGTTACCAACGAAAATATTTTAATAGACCAAAATATTATTGACTCTTACTTTCCTTTTAAAGTGTTATTAATCTCTGGCCTTAACACCATAAAATGCGATTCATTAATCAATAAAAATTTAAATAATTTAAATAATATTATCGGAAAATCTTCAGGTAAAGCTTTCACTTTTTACGAACATGCTGGTTATCATAACCTTAGAATTGAAAGACTCGTAAGAGATTTTATATTTCCAAAAGTTAATTTTTTCAGTATGAATGAACATGAGTTCGCAGGCATTGTTGAAAGCTATGAATTTATCGACAATCCAGAATTTTTAGTCAATTCGCTTATTTCACTACGTACTCGTTACAAATTCGATAAAATCTTAATCCACACCTCAAGATGGTCTTTGCTTTTTGGTAATGAATCCGCTAAATTTAAGAATTGTGTACAAAATGCCATAAATATTTCTTCTGCGCGTATGATTTTTGGTGACTGTCTGAATTTTGCAGATTATTCCAATGTTAGGAATTCACTCGAAATTGAAAACAGGTCTTTAGAATTTTCTGAATATTTTAATTGTATTGGTGAGTCTGATTTTTGTTGTTTTCCTTCTTATAAGATAACATTAGAAAATCCTACCACAATTGGATTAGGTGATTTTTTTGTTGCGGGTTTTATCAGTTCGCTTTCCGAAGTTGAATATATTCTTTCTTAAGGAAAATTTCTTATGGAAAAAAGTTTAGGTATCAAGTTAGAAAAAATTAAAAATGGTTCTTATAAATGCCATGATTTCATTATTGCAGACGCTAAAGATGGCGATATGGGTGGTGGGATTTTTGTAGTTGGAGAGGACAAAAGTGTCGTTGGAAAGCCCCGTCCGTTTACTGATTATATCGAAGAAATGCGGCAAGTAACGAAATCGTGTTTAGTAGATATTATGTTGATGTCCGCCTCTTCAGCTGAGCAACTTGTAGGTGAGGGGATTTTTAATGACTCCCCAGTCACTCCTGCTGTTCGGTTAAATGATGCTACAGACATTTGGAGTCAGCGCTTTTCTAGTTATGGTAACAAGAACCCAAAAAATTTCAGGTCAGCAAATCTGAATGTCGTTAAAGATTTCGTTGATTTAGGTTTATTTTCCATTACATTTTCTAATGACCTGAATTCTGATCTGAATTTTATGTCTGAATTTAATGATTTCGTTTCAGAAATTAGAAATATTGAAATGAATTATTTTCTTGAAATCTTTAATCCAAAAATTGATATTGGAATTCATTCAGATGAAATTCCAAAATATGTAAATGATTGCATAGTTAAAACCCTCGCTGGCCTAACAACTTTAGAAAGACCCCTTTTCTTAAAGATGCCTTTTAATGGGCCCGCTGCAATGGAAGAACTTTGTAATTATAATCCGAGTAAATTAATTGTTGGCATTTTAGGGGGATCCAAGGGCACTACCAGGGATACTTTTGAATTAATCTATCAAGGCGAAAAATATGGGGCACGTGTGGCACTATTTGGTAGAAAGATACAATTCTCAGAGGCACCTTTGAAAACAGTCGAACTTATGAGGGCTGTTGTTAGCCAGGAGATATCACCCATTGATGCTGTAAAATCCTATCACTCCTATTTATCAACAAATGGGATCAGGCCCATACTTCCATTGGATGACGATCTCAAAATTACTGAGAAACCCTTAATAAATTGAAGGACCATACTTCCTGGTCGATTTAAAACAACACATTACCAAAAAATGATTGGATAAACTTAGCTATCGTGCCAGATAATGTACACGAAGAGTTCTCACATCCGCGTACTGTCACCTTCGACTAAAATTGTGCCTAGGCGCACGAGTAGCTTGGTATGTGTTCACTGGGTCAATGGTTCGATGCCGCGAGTCCCAACTGCCCTTCTGCCTTCGCCTTCTCTTCCTTTTCGATTCGACGCTTCCGTTTGGCTATAATGTTTTTGAGAGCCTGTAGGTGTTGATCCTGAATACTGCTCTGGTGATGGGTGATATTGCCGATCAATTTCTCAGAGAGCAAGTTTGGGTGAAAGCGACTGGCAATCCACTTGCGGCCATCGATGGCGACTCGGGCAACATCAGGACGCATTTCCCCATTCTCCACTTTGAGCACCAGTCGCTCAATCATATTGGCGTGATGGAATCCTCGCTCTTGTAAAGCTGCTAGGTAAGCCTGCCGATGTTCCTCGTTCTTGTGCAGGAACTTCCAGATCACATTGCGACTACGATCAAACTTAACCCCAATCTGAGCCAAGCTACAGCCATCAGCAATCATTTCGCAGACTTCATCCAGATCGAGTCGATCCAGTCGCTGAATTTTGCTCTCTGTCATCCGGATTTCCTTATGAAAACTTACTACGAAAAAGGCTCTCTTTTACCCTAGCCATGCTCAAAGTAACTAAAATTATATCTTTTCTTGGTTAATTAGGGAAATACAACCTCAACTCGCTAATTCAGCCACTTGCAGCTAAGTTCTGTCGCGATCGTCTCAGGCAGTAATTCTCCCAATCTATTGTGGTACATATTTATTGCATTCTTCTCCAATTCTTTGTTGGCGGGAGTCTTTCTAACTGGTAGGTGAGGCAATCGCCAAAGCAACCCGGTCCTCTGATGTTCGTCAGCAATTACCGACTCCTGGATTTATTTTGATAGCTGTGGTTTCAAGTAAAAAGATTCAAACTTTAGTGCTGAGCTTACTGTTTGTACTTGGCTACCAGCTGGCCTGGGCAACAGGAGAGGTCAGCTATGCTGAAGGAGAGATTGAAGCTACCTACGAAGAATCAACGGACTCTCAGTCAAAGAAGTTGAGTGGTCCAAACCGAATGATATCGTATCGATCACACGGAATGCTGTCTTTCTTGGATCTCGGTGTAGAGTTAGGGACCTACTCTCTTTCTGGTAAGAGCAGTCTGCATGATGTGAAGTTGAGTTCGGATTACATCAATCTGATTGCCGGGCTTAGTTTTCGGTTTTACCCCAATTGGTTCGAATACACGCTGGATCTGGGATACCGCCTGAGTGTTGATCGGCTGAACCTCGATCAAAGTGACTCCTCTGGGAAGGTGACCGAACACAAGGTCGGATCCATACGGCAACAACCCTTCAGCCAAATTGGTATTCGTGCATTTATTAGTGGTTCTCTTTACCTGGGCTTAGAATATGAGCAGCAGGACCAACTCTTTGATAAGAGCATCTCTGGAATGAGTCCTCAGGTAAAATCTGCTGAATCAATCTACCTGACCTTTGGCTATCGCTTCGGTCCGGCTGGAGCAGTCATTAATCCTGGTGCAGTTCCTCCCGGGCGGCCAAACTACAATGATTCATGCCGGATCTTTGGAGCCTGCTAGGTGTTACGACTCTCAGACTCCTCTCTTTTGACAGAGCTGAAGAAACAAAAAATTGTTGCAATTTGCTGCTGTAATTTTAGAAAGTCCCAGTACTTACCTTATTTCCTAGTTGCAGTTTTAGTAAACAGGCCTAAATTGCTCGAAACACCCGAGCACATATTGCACTGTCTGATCAGGAGTCCCTGATGACACACAGAATCCTTCCACTGTTCAAATACCTGCTCCCGCTTATTCTCCTAAGCCAATTTCTCCACAGTTGTGGTCTTGTACCTGAAGAACCAGTTTCTTCTTCTACCTGTGTCACAAACTGTTCCAGTTCTTCAAGTAGCACAGGGGTGTTCGTCGACAGTGCGGTTGCTGGAGTTACTTACACCACTTCCAGTGGACTGAGCGGGACTACCAATGCCAGCGGAGAATTCAGCTATCAACCGGGGGATACTGCCAGCTTTTCAATCGGAGATGTGAGCTTGGGCAGTGTAGCCGCCTCCGCTGTCCTGACTCCTGTTGAGGTGATGGGTGCCAGCGATACAGCTGACCAGAAAGTGATTAATCTAGCCAGGTTGTTACAAACCCTAGACTCTGATGGCGATCCCAGCAACGGTATCGAAATTACCAGCAGCACCAGTAACACCCTGAGGGGCAAGACGCTCAGCTTTGATGTAGACGTCGACACCTTTACTAGTGACGGCACCGTCGCCCAGATTCAAACTGCGGTTGGGAAAACCCTGATTTCTGCAACCTCAGCCCTAAACCACCTGCACAGTACAATGAATGAGCGTAGCCTCACTAGCAAGGTCAGCTCTGACAGCAAACTCAAGGCAATGGGTGGCTCCCTGAGCAGCTTCACCTTCACCTCGACCAAGACTTTGGTTGGGGCTGCCAAAAACCATCTGCGAGGTAAACTCGAGGGATTGGGCACGCTGAACAAAGATAAGATCAAGATTATCATTGATGCTACTAAAGCACAGCTGGCCAGCGACAGTCTGAGTACATCAGAGAGTCCAAAGAGTGTGCTGCCAAGCTTCCTCAAAGGAGCAATGAAGGGAATTGGTCAAGCACAACTGGGCTCAGACAATTTGACCAAGCAGGTGATCAGCAACACGACAAGTGGGGTCATGAGCCTGATTGGCAGGTTTCAAGACAAGCTGACAGGTACATCTCGAACGGCTCGCAGTGCAATTGATAAAGCTGCTTTTGAAGATCTGCTTGGTCTATTGATGGAAACAGCGGTCAGTGGCCTTGCGGATGTGAAGCTATCCAACGATGCGCTTGATGATGGGCTGGGTGAAATAGTTGAGGCAATGGTCAGTAGCCTTGATGAAGCCAAGACCGACGCTGCTGAGATGACTACTGCAGTTCAGGCCATTACCAAAAAAGCAGTCCAAAAAGCAGCCTCCGTACCAGGAATGAATGCCAGCAACGCGATCAAAGCGATCACCAAAAATGCAGTCAAGGGTCTAGGCAAAACCAAAATGGATCCGGCCCAGGTAACAGCGACTTTAAGTAAAGCGGTCGAAACAGTCGTGGACACCCTGGATGAAGTGGAGGGTAATCCCAGCCTCGACTTATCGGCTGTGGTGGCAAATGTGACCACCAGCAGTGTAGAGGGCCTGGCTGATCTACAGCAGAGCTTTGCTAATGATACTAGCTTTGATGTGGCCAAGGCGGTTAACAATATTGCTGGGGGAGCGACCAAGGGAGCTGGGATTCTAGCTGCTGCACCCAACTCAACTTTGAACCTGGCAGATACCATTGGGGGTCTCTCTCAGAGCACTGCTTCTGCGGTCGGCAGGTTGACAACCGACAGCAATCTGGTGACGACTCTTACCCAGGGAATCCAGAGTGAAATCAACACAAGGGTTGATAACATTGGCAAAGACAATCCGAACCTCACAAATTTTAACCCCACAGCAATTAAGGATCAGGCCAAACAGAAGCTTCAGGAGGGGGTTGCAGCGATCCCGAAATCCTGCAGTTTTGGGAGTAAAAAGATCTCAGGTTACGGAGGTCAGAGCAGCCAAATAGTTGCCTATTTTGCAGAAAAAGTTGGCTTTGGCCAAAACTGTACTTCTCAAACTCGAACTTGTGACAAAGGTGAACTTAGTGGGAGTTATATTCACTCTAGTTGTGTTGTCCAAGCTCCGGCAACCTGTTTATTAGAGGGGCAAACCGTAGCACACGACAAAAAGATCAAAACCTGGGAAAACAAGGAAGTACCCTTTGGGAATGCCTGTAAATCTCAGGAGAGAACCTGCACCAATGGTACGCTTAGTGGATCTTACAGCCACCTCAGTTGTATTGTTCAAGCCCCTCAGAAGGATCCAAACAGACCACCAGTTGTCTCCAACCTCGGTCCCTTTATTGTCCCAGCAGGGAAAACTACTAATCAAAAGCTCATCGATAATGTAACCAATCCAGACAATGATCTTTTAGTCTTTTACATAAACAACTCCAAGACTCGTGGAGCGCTAAAACTCAATGATAACAAGACTGGAAATCTTACCTACACTGCTCCTTCTTCACCTGGTCCTGACAATTTTACCTACTGGGTCATTGATAATCACAGCAACAAGTCCAATATTGGTTTGGTTCAAGTCAATGTGGTTCCAGATAATCTAGAGCAGCCAAGTGATAACAATACAACTTTTGTTGTTAAAGTTTCTGGAGGAAAATATTTACTGGATGGCGTTCAAAGAAAAACACTTACTCTAAAAAGAGGGCATACATATAACTTCGACACTCGAGACCAATCCACAGATAATCACCCATTATATCTGGGAACGAGTTCGGCAGGTGATAATTACAAAGACGAATACACAAGTGGGGTTACAAACAGTAGGACGAGAAATAAGATTTTGACGATTGTAGTTCCTGGAAATGCTCCGAATAATCTTTACTACAATTGCGGTCTTCATCCGAACATGGGTGCAGCAATTACAATTGTTGGTGGGACCGCACTAGAGCCGACAGTTCCCCCAACAATTGTCTCTACCCATCCTGCCAAGAATGCCAACAATGTTTCGGTGCCTGACAACATCACCATCAACTTCAGTACGGAGATCGAAGCCAGGACTGTCGATGCCAATCTCGAAGTCAGAGACGGCAACAACCTAGTCAGTGGAGATACTCACACCCATGGAAAGGTGGTGAGCTTCAAACCACGGGGTGCATTCAGCCACGGTGCAAACTACTCGGTCACAGTGAAGCCCGGTATCACCGACAAAGCTGGTAACGCCTTGGCATCTGCCAGTACTTGGAACTTCACCACGGCTCCAGCTACTGCCCCAACAATTGTCTCTACCCATCCTGCCAAGAATGCCAACAATGTTTCGGTGCCTGACAACATCACCATCAACTTCAGTACGGAGATCGAAGCCAGGACTGTCGATGCCAATCTCGAAGTCAGAGACGGCAACAACCTAGTCAGTGGAGATACTCACACCCATGGAAAGGTGGTGAGCTTCAAACCACGGGGTGCTTCAGCCACGGTGCAAACTACTCGGTCACAGTGAAGCCCGGTATCACCGACAAAGCTGGTAACGCCTTGGCATCTGCCAGTACTTGGAACTTCACCACGGCTCCAGCACCAACCCCGACTGTTGCCAGTTGGTCAGGTACAAAGCAACTCGGGACTTCTTCTCAGGATTATGGGTATGGCATCACTAGTGACTCTTCAGGAAATGTCTATGTGACTGGGTGGACTTCTGGTGATCTGGATGGAAACACCAATGCTGGGGGGAGTGATCTCATCGTGGTCAAGTATGATACTAACGGCAATAAGCAGTAGATCTCACCCTCAGTCCACGAAATCAAATCTCTTCGGTGAGGATTATTGAATACGGAACGAAGACCAAGCAACTGAAGATCAGAGTGCTCAGTGGTAATTCTCATTAAATAGGAGTGACTATCTATGGAATTCTGAGAGTTGCTCCACATAGAGATTCATTAAATCTTGATCAGTATTTTTCCTAGGTTCGTTTGAATCCCTATATATTAGAATGTCATTTTCATTTTTTGGGGAAGTGCCCGTAAGTTCTTCTTCAAGTTCTTTTTCAAACTCTTCTGTGAAAAGTCCACTCACAATTCCTGCCTTAGATAATAGTCCATCACCTCCAACTGAAATACCCCTCATAAGGTCCCTTTACATCCTCAATACAACTCCTCCAAAGACCCTCTTGTTCCCCCCAACACCTCTTCAGAACCCTCAGATCTCTCACTGTGACCAGTTCTATCTAACCAGATAGTCATCTCTCAACTCTATTTCACTAATCCCTAAATACCCAATGAATTCAGTCTAATCATTCTAGTCAGTCATTAATGGTTTAAGAGAGAGTCCAGAACCCCTCTAGAACCTTCTCTAGTCAGTCATTAATGGTACAAGAGAGAGTCCAGAACCTCCTCTAGAAGGATTCCAACACAAGAATCATCATCCTCAAGAGAAACAACAATTCTATACAATCTACAGGTGCTGGTGGACTCCCGAAGGGAGGACACCAATTGACCGCAGGTCAATTGTTCTAGAGTCAAACTGGTTCACTAGAGAGTTTCACCAGAAAACCAGTGTCCTCCAGAATTCCCTGCTCGATCCTGGAGACCTCTTGAGGTTCATAACTCCTGAGAATAACTGCTGCATCATGTTTAGGAAGAACCAGATCTGCTCCAACCTGTCTGCAGATGGACTTTAGAACCTCTGCTTCTGACTGCTGAAACAAATAGAACAGAATTGTCTTCTTAGGAAGAATCTGGTGCTTAGGAATCTCTAGAGTCCTCTTGAGTTCTTCAATCCATGCTGGATTCTGTTTCCTTACCTCCTTCGTTAACTCTGCTCCAAGTCTGCTGTATTCATTCCAGTATTCTTTTACAAACTCATCCTTCAGAAACTGCTCGGCGGTCTGCCTGGAACCGAAGTTCTTGGTTAGAGTGGATTCTTCATACTGAATTCCACCATCAAGAGTATTTCTTACCGGATAAGGACTTGTGGTTCTTTTGATTCCAAACCCGATTGCAGTGAATGCTTTCTTCACCTGATCAATCTCCACTCCCAGAGAGTCTGCAATGTTTCTCCGAATTCTTGTCTTCTCTGCAATGAATTCCTCAAGGTGCGGAAAGGAAGATCCCTGGGAAGAAACCAGTCTTTGATGTTCCTGATACAGAATCACCAGTGCTGCTGTGTTGACATCTAATACCGAACAGGTCTTCGGAAGAATCCTACGCAGGAGTTCCTTGGGACAATACTGCAAAGAAGAAATCCCCCTACCAAACAATCGTCCCAGAGGAGAAACCCAATAGTTCTGCTCCATCCATCCTTCATTCTCCATTGAACTGCTCAGCATCACTGCAAGATGCCAATCCGCATGCAGTTTCTCATCTTCATGGAACTTCTCTTCACAGAACTCCTTCAATACTTCTGCATCAATCCGAATCCTTGAGGGAATCTGAACTCCATCACCGAAGTCAAAGGTCTGAGTCCAGTCCACACTGAATTCTTGATGCTCAATCTTTTGTGTCTGCTGGAGGTACTTCTGCTTGATCCAATTTCCTGCACGAACAATCTTTTCCTTTGGAACAAAGATCGCCTTGGTCTCTCCTGCTCTTCCTCCCACTGGAGGAATGTAGTGAGAATCAATCACAAACCCGTTGCTCTGCATTACTCGCTGAACAGACTGCTGGTCTGAGGAACAAATCTGCCTCTGGGAATCTCTGCTGAATCGAACTGCATTCCAATCTTCATATCGAGAGTGTCTCTCCTGCCAATTGACCGTGTTGATCATCATTTGAGTCATTCCATCAGTTATTTTTCTTTGTTTCTCTCTGCTCTTGTGGTGCATCAGTTGACTGAGGTCCATGTCGTCCCTGATCAGTTGCCTGAATTCATCGTTCCTAAAGGTCTCTGGTATCTGTTTCATCATTCTTCTTCTCTCCTCTTCTACTGAATAAATACTTCAGAAGTACTTAGTCAGTTCTAGTGCCTGAAGATTTAGAAAAAAGAAAAGGAAGAAGATCTACAAATGAAAGAAATAGAAGAAGGGAAACTCAGTGATGCGGCAGCAAGATTGATTGCTCTTGCCGTCAAGAAGAAGGTCATCAACAAAGGAAGAGAAGTCAGATTAACTGATGACTTGGAATCCAAGATGGATCTACTTTCTCAACAGATTTCTGCTCTTGCTGCACTGACTCTGGTAGGAATTTCTATCGGAGGAGACGGACTGCTATCGAAGGGAGGAATTCTCTCAGGATTATTCACTGAAGATTTTCAAAAGGAGTTAGAATCATTTCTACCCAAAACCACCTCCCCCACTAAATCTGCACCCAGAAATCCAATCTATAGGGATTCTAGGGAACCTGAAAACAATCTCACTCCCTTCATGGATTTCTGCTCAGAGACCATTGATTTAAAGAGACATAAATAGTTACCGGTCAGTCTGATTGCCTCAGAATCAACACGCTTCTCTCTCTTCAACGGTTGATTCTGGGGTAACCATTCTGTTCATACCTCATCTTTACTCTCGTTTTGTAGTTGATTTCTGATCAATTCTCTATTCATTCTCTCCTGCTGTTTACTTTCCAGTCTTTCTTCTGCATGTGTATTAAAAGTGATTGCTGCTTCAATTGATCTGTCCAAATACTTAAAACAATTCTCATTGAATTCAATCTCATTTCTAGAACCAGTTACCTCCCTAGAAATTGCCTCTTTATAGATTTCCCATGCACTGAAGAGAATCTTGTTTCTTTTGTCTGTATCCATGGTTTTTCCTGTTGTCTCAGGGGTAA
>JACLAC010023517.1_pt1 | contig 15126 bp, 21 predicted proteins | sample 8027881 | NCBI WGS metagenome assembly JACLAC01 (sample SAMN15725517, study PRJNA655200) | protist metagenome | isolation source: fluorescence activated cell sorting (FACS) single amplified genomes of... | place: Spain: Blaines Bay Microbial Observatory, Mediterranean Sea | collected 2016-01-19 | reverse complement strand
TTGCCTCTTGGGGATTGTAGTTAGTAGGATTTTCCGTTTTACAGGATATGCAAATCATAGGTAGGCCAAACACTGGATTTCTCTTGGCTCGACCTTAGTTAGCTGACCCCGTTTGGTGGTGAGTATTTCTTAGACCCAACGGAGACATACTCATGAGAGGCAAAACGCACAACCTAAGAGATTATCCGTATTCTTCGTCAAGGTGATGGGGGTAATACGGCTCAATCGGTTTGCCGTGAGCACAACATCTTTGAGCAGACGTATTATCGCTGGAAAAAGAAATACGGTGATATGGAGTTGGCCGATGCCAAGCGGCTGAAATAGTTAGAAAAGGAGAACGCCGAGTTAAAAAAGATGTTAGCTGAATCGATGCTGGAAAATCGCGTACTTAAAGAGGGCGATTCAAAAAAATGGTAAGCCCTTCGCACCGAGCACATCCGCTGTTACGCATGTAGTGCAACAGCGGTTGTGCTCGGTGCGAAGGGCCTGCACTTTCCTTAGCTTGCCCCGCTCCACGTATCGCTATGTGCCGAAGCCGTGGGCCGATCATCAAGAGCAAGTCTACCTGCGGATCATCGCTTTATCTTGGCATCATCCCCAGCGCATTCGTCGACGAGAAGGGCTTAAAGTCCGATCGAAACCCAATAAAAATCCCTAGACTTTGCGTCTCCACTGGGCTACCGACTCAGGCCGCTCATCGTCATCAAGTATGGACTTGGGATTTCATCTTTGATCGGACCGATAACGGCGGGTCATTGAAAATGATGACCCTGCTGGATGAATATAGCCGGTAATCTTTAGCCATCTAGGTCGAACAGCAGATCACCACCGCTTAGGTCGTAGGCGTGTTGGAGCAGGCCATGATTCAGTATGGGATGCCCGGCTATATCCGCAGGGACAATGGCCCCGAATTTATCGCCACTAAAGTCCAACAATGGCTGCTCGACAACCAGATCAAGGCGATCTATATTGATCCGGGTAGCCCGTGGCAAAATGGATATATCGAAAGTTTTTACAGCCGTTTCCGTGACGAATGTCTAAGCCGAGAAATGCTACTGAATCTACGCGAAGCAAGGTTGGTCATCGCGGATTGGCGCCATCATTACAATCGAGAAAGGCCTCTTGGTCGACACGGCTATCTTAGCCCGGAAGACTTTATACACACCAAAATACTCACATCCTAACTGGGCCAATTATTAGGTCCCGCTCAGCTTCCTTTTCCTCCTCCTCACCATCGCTTACTGCAACCGCAGTTAGAGAAACGGCGAACAGAACCAAGATTGACAATTGATGCTTCATGGAATACCTCCTGCCAAAGGTTTATGATAGGCCCCCCCGCAGTATAAGAGGCGGCTGATAAGTGTTTTTTTACGCTGTTTAATATCACGCCACAACCCCGGCCGATGGCCATCGTGCGACTATCGAGGCGTTGGCGGCGGCGAAGTGGAAGCAGACGAACAAACTGTGCGGATCGGAATCGAAACACTGCCCTGCGTTGCTATGGCCAATGATATACGCCGCCGCCAACTTCGCCATCGGCTTTGGATTGTGTAGCGTTTTCCGGTTGATTACATTACCACTTCTCAAAAACCACTTCGAATCCGGCGGAATGGCCCGCAATTAACCTGTTGAAGGAGATCAAAATATCATGTTATTAGAGAAATAAGGAACCATCCAATGCACTTCACGACTCAAGATGCTACCAAGCGAAGGAGCCCTCCCCAAATTTGAGACCACCGCTGAAGGAACTGGTACATTGGGCGGATCTAACGTAAAGAGCATCTCCACTTATCAGGGTGGAATACGCGCTGATGGATTCCTTGAAGGTGAAGTTCCTAACTCTGGCGTCCTTATGACAGATGACGGAGTCGCCACTTTTCGAGCGACAGGTATTGGCTCTTTTACTGAAGATGGAGGATCAAGCTGGAAGGGAGTAGTTTATTTTAATGCAACCGCTCCATCTTTGGCAGGCCTTAATGGTGTTGCCGTAGCATTTACTTGGAACGTGGACGGAGATGGCAATGCTATTTGGGAACTGTGGGCTCTGAAATAGCACATATCGATACGCCGGTGTTCTTCACATAGATGTGAAGCTACATTAAGCGACCTATTGAAAACGGTCGGCGATGATTCTGCACAAGTGAAAGCGGGACGGCCCTCACAGCCGTCCCGCTTCTCTTTACCCTCTGCCGCGCCTCAGTCGCCCCACGTATCGACCAACCCCTGACCAATGATATGCGCGGCGCGGCCACAATAGCCATCGGCAAGGTGATGCCTACCAACCCCGTAGCCGATGCCGCACCCGCTGTCGCCATCACCACCAGCTTACGGCTGTCCACCTCGATTAACCAACCAACTCCCTGGCCCAAGCCGCGAAGACCGGTAAAATATCGTCCGGATCTTCTAACTCGGGATGCCTGCGTTTCTCGTGCTCGAACATGATCCAACCATCGTATTCATACTGCTTGAGCAAAGCGATGGCCTTCCGCACAGGCAATTGGCTTGTGCCCGGTGCCACATAGCGCCAACCGCCCTTCATCGCCTCGGCATGTTCCGGCTCATAGACCGCATCTTTTATATGGATATACGCCACCCGCGGCCCCACCGCCTGCTAGGTCTGCTCCGGCGATTCCTCGCCGACTCTCGCCGTATAGCTCATATCCCAGAGCACTCCGAAAGCTTCGTTAGGAATCCGGTCGAGCAGCAACTTGCACTCCACCGCTTTAATCCACTCATCGTGGGTTTTGAAGAGCCACTTCAGGTCGCTCGCCCCGTCCAGCGCGATAATCTGTTCCATCGTATCCCGCCCGATATCGGCCAACACTTCTTTGGAGTGCGCTCCGGAATCACCGGCACCAAAAACTCGGATCGCCTCGCAGCCCAATGCTTTGGCCATCGGGATCGAACTTCTGGCTTCTTCGACATTGTCCTGTAATTTCTCCTGCACGCAGATGCGAATGCTCGAACTGATGCCTGACACTTCTAATCAGGCCTCCTGTAACTGCTGCCACGTCTGGGCAATCCTACTGGTAAAAGCAGGTAGCTGCGTAATATCCATCGTTTCCTGCAAACCACGAAAGTCGACGCCATCGTAATCGTAATCGCGGCCCTTGGCACAGATCGCATGCAAGTCCCATTCGGGACAGCCCAAGGTTGTAAAACTAAGTTCCATGCATCCTCCAGCATTACAGCGAACGCCAAGGGCGCCAGCTCGTTTACATGATTTAAGACGGTATAGGCCTAGGAGAAATCGCTTTCTACTGTCAAACTCCGAGGGATCACCGCGCAGCGCAAACAAGCCGCCACCGCCGCCTGCAAACTGCGTTCGGAATCCTCGACCACCAAACAGTCTTATCAATAACTCCACTCACAATGTTCATACTAACCACTCGTTATATAAAAGCTACGGGTATCAAGCCTTTACCAATTCAAGATCGGGCTGGCCATTCTTCGCCGGCGCCTCGACGCCGATCCGCGTATACGCGAAATCGACTTAGGCAAGATAACCCAGGACGATGCGATAGCGTAGCAGCTAAACCTACCCCTACGTGCCGATATACAACGCGCCCAAGGGTTTATCGTAGAGGGCGGCTTTCTCCGTCTTTTTTGACGAGCTGAATACAGGAACGCTGCTACCGGCGGTAGGTATACCGCTTATTTCTCTCGGTTTGGCTTCGAGGGATAACGAAACGCGGTGAAGTTATGATGGGAGCGGTAAAAATCATACTCCTCGCTCTCATCGAGGGGGGGGGAAATACGAAGGTAGAGACCGTCAGAGGTCTTTCCACCAAGTTTCTCGCAAACGCCCTTGCCGTCTTTCGAGAAATGATCTGTTCCGGGAATGGGAATCCATGCCATGAGAAGTCTCCTTTTAGCGGTGAACCTTTAACGTGGGCCGCAAGCTGGAAGCAAATCGCCCACACATAGAACACACGAAGTTTAACGGCGAAAGACAACGAAATGGCGGTGTTCGCTTGGCGTCAATACCCCAGGAGCCGCAAATTGTTAATCATAAAATTTCGCGCTCCACAAGTTTACCTTCGACCTCTTTACAAAACGCTTAGTAATGTGAAATAATCAACGCGAAAACAAGCATTACACCAACATTATTCAGCCTTAATTTTCCCCCAACAATCCAACATCGCTCCAGTTTTTGTTCCACAGTCATCGATTGTCTCCTTCGCCAAGGTTTGCCGACAATATTCAAAATGTCCCCGCCGAAACTAAGCGGCGGTGTGGCCGTCAGGCGGCGTCTACGGTGCTCTCAGCAGCAGCAGGGCAGAGGGAGAATGTGCCTGCGCATGTGCCAGATTCGCCGTTAGATCACTTTACTTTCATTGAACTAATGATGCCCTACGATTGTACCGCAACTGTCGCCGCCTTAATATCCGGTCTTAACGGCTGAGTGTGACTATCGGAATACCATATGATCGAACACTCCTCCGAATCCAGCCTGCACCCGAACGTACAAGCACCATCCCGCTTATAGCTATCGAGTTCTATGCGAGCACCAAAGGTTTGGCCACCGTCGAGCGACAGATAGGCCACCACCTGTTTGCGATCAAAGTCCCTCCCGGAGAGTAAATAGGTTCTATCGCCGAGGTGTGTCAGAAAAGGGCGCCGCAGCGTGCAATCTAACATGGCTCGAATGCTTTCTCGCTCCCCCCATATATAACCGCCGTCCCGAGACCAAAACCGAAAAATATCTCTCCGTCCGCGATCGCGCTGGATGCAGAGAATATTCCCCTCCTCCGTCTCCGCAAGCGCCGCCTCATCACCCAAATTCACGTCAGGAGACGTCAGTGCCGACCGACGAGCCCACGTGATCCCGCCGTCGCCAGAAAATAGGATTCTCGTGTGGCCTGAGCCCTGCCCAGAGTGCGGAAAGGTCGCATCGCTCGCAAAGAGCCCATCGGCCGTATGAATCGCGTCGGTGACATAATAGCAGTTGTGCTGCGAAGAGGCATCGAATACCGACCACGAAGACCAGCTATGCCCGTGATCATCTGAGCTTGACCACCAGCACGGATGGCGAAGATTCGGGCCATATTGATAGCGCGAGGCCCACAGAATCACTCGCCACTGCACACCAATAATACAGACGGGATTATCACCTCCAGAGAATACGCTCGCCGGACCAGGACACTCCGCTATCTGAGGAACGCCGCATGGCAATGGCGGAATCGTCGTAGGCGTGCGTATTACCGATGCGGTAAAACAGCAACAACTCGCCATTTTGTGCGCGGACCATACGCGGAAAACCGTAGTGACTCTCAACGGAGTTCGTGATAAGCCCTTCGCCTCTTTATTAACGCGATTCCACTATCTGAATCGGCCATGATCCTCCATAGAAACCTGCACTACTACAACCAAATTGCGAACCCATCACCGCTTGGATCGCCTCTCCCGTTTTGCGCGCGTGCGCTTTACATAACTTAATTCGTCCAGATCAGCGACCACCGAAGTATAGGAGATTCAAACACCCTATTCCAAGTTATTCTGACACCTACGCATCGGCCAAAGAGCACGCACAGGTAGGCAATTAGGTACAAGGAGAACCGATGAGCCACTGAAAGAACGAGACTGGGGTCCACTGGATTGGTTAACAATTAAAACCCGACAAAGTCCCACCGGGCAGGTATAGAAGATTACCATTTTACATGGAAAAGGCCCAGTCAGCCCAGCCCTCGGCCATACCTTTGTGACCCGTCTACTGGATCTCGGCGTCCCCGTCGAGCAATTCAACAATCTCGCCGGCCATAAGTCGATGGCGATGACCAGCGTTACGACCATGCGAACGAAGAGCGATACGGTGCGGCTATCGGAGCGTTGGATGCGGCAGGTAAGACGGGTAGTGCGGAGGCGTTGGTGGCAGCAAGGTGGAAGCAGACTTAGTTTGATTCTAATCCCCAAGGGTCCGACGACCGTAGCTTCTGGAGGTGTGCGGAGGGTTGGTGTCGCTGGCAGAGGGCTGAGATGCTTCGACTGGTGCGCTGAAAGGAGGACTGAAATGGGGAACGACAATTGAAGGCGCTGGGTATCGTGGGCTTCCCAATCCCGAAATACGATGCTCAGATCGGTCCCTGGCCGCCGCAGAAGACATCAACCTCGGGCTGAGCTTCTGCTGTCGACAGGTGATGGTAGCCGGAAGTATGTTTGTCTTCCTTGAGTAGATCGGGGTGTTGTTACCAATTCGAGTGACTTTTTTGCCTAAACTTTTTTATATAACCCTATGTTTGTCTTGAAAATAATACACTGCATCACCCTGTACCACCATCCCTCTTAATGCGTAGGTTTTAGCACTTCATGCTCTCATTATCCTCTCGTTAAACTACTTTTTCGTCCCCTTTAACCGCCGCTTATTTTAATGTGTCAATTCTCTTGCTCAGTATCAGAATGCCACAACTTTGAACTACTCCCATCCAAACCCATCGTTTCTGGCCCTTCGTCAAGATATCGCTGCCAGGCGTCAGTCGCCTCCAGGGCCTCCTGAATCTCAATCTGCTCCTCTTCGTTCCAATCAAAATCAGGCATCATGCCGGTCCCAACCCTCTCCTCAGCTTCCACTGGAAGCTTTAACATAAAACCGGCGGATTCCCCTTCTTCCCCGGCTTCGCTCTCTGTCTGCTCTTCAACCTCCTCATCATCCCGGTCGGGTAAGCGCAACACGTAAAAGCTGTCCTGGGCGCCATCTTTGGTGTTACATACCGTGCTACACGGCGTTTCTTCAAGTGATCCAACGCTACCGTCTTCACTTTGACATATCTCAAACGCACCTTCGGTATCGCCTGCGTTATCGAAACTTACAATCTCGCCATCTTCGGCAATGTCTTCGTACAATACTCACTCTGGCCCCTGCGATTTGGGAAGGTCCGCCATCAGCTTTGACGATGAGCCGTCCCGTGCCTCTGACTGACTACCGAAAAACAAAAACGCTAGCGCGGCAACTATTCCACATCGTGATTTAATCATGCGATTCTCCTTAGTGTTCTTGTCATACATCCCGTCTTTCGCTTTTGAACCGAATCCCCGGTCAATAAGGTCCATACTTGTAGACGCTAAACGTTGTTAAAGAGGAAACGTATATGTATTGGTGGCCAGGTATATCAACGTGCTCGTTTCTTTGACCCAGGGCTGTCAAAGATAAAATATAGTGCCGCGCCTTCTAACTATGTGACGGCGATCACCATCGGCCAAAGAAAAGCCCCCGTTCCCACTATGCGAATGGCGGGGCACGTTTTTGTATATGTTGCGGTGACCCTCCGTCAGGCGGTAACTACGGCGTTTTGAGCGGCGGGCGGCCTTGGGCACTATTATTCAGCCTTAATTTTCCCAAAAAAATCCCAATTGCGCGTGGTTGGTTTCTCCCCCATCTCCAATACCCTGATGCTCTTCCGAGACATAACCCTCGATCTCTTCTTCCACCAAATCGGTTACGACTGGAAAAAAGTCGATCCCAGTAAAAGCTTCAACAGAGTCGATGGAGACCGCATAACGACAAATCGACTGAAAGCCCGAACCATTCGGCAAGATGAAACCGATCCACTCGACGCCTGGTGGCCGCAGATCAAAAACCGCTTTGTTTATAGTAGGCTGGCACCGACACTCCATTCGGACCAACCGTCGGCAAATCGCTCTCAAGCACGGGCCCGTTACAAAAAAGACCTCGCCGTGGAGATCGGCCCATTCGCGCACGTGCGCCTCCAGTCTGCTGCCACCCGTTGGAAGTAATTACCAGAGAACGGAGGTGTAATCCGATCCACCCCAATATTAGTCGTAGCAAAAGACCTTGGGCCACACAATGAGATAAAGAGAATGATCGAGGAAGAGTTTGCCATCAGCGAAATAAGGGTGACCGAGATTGAAGACGTCACCTTATTTCATTAGTCCACTTATGGCGCTTTAAGAATGTCGAAGAGAAGCAAAAGCGCCCGCGATTCAGGCCGAAAGCATAAAAACCCGTCCCCCCCACCAGCGTTGCTCAATTACCCCTATCTTTGAAGCGTTACAGGTATCTTCTTTGTCCCATCAATTCGCCATAAATCTCCCGTTGCTTTGTCGAGCAAAAGCGCTCTACTCCCGTGACTTTTGAATTCGTATTTCGCACTACTACCAACGCCTGCAATATTCATCGGGGTTATCGCCACCACCACAGCCATCACCACGGCCAATATCATCAACGCCACCATTAAAGACGCTTCTCCAACTTCTCAAGTCGTTGCTCCATAGTCATGGTAGTGTCTCCATTTTGGACAAGCTCAGCTTCAAGATCAACCTCAGCCTCAGTAGTTGACCCCCACGAGGGCCTACGGTTCAGGCTTAAAAGGACATTCCTATCGCTTAGCGCAACGCTCGGCGGACGACAAAAACAGCATAGGCCACATCAAAAAACTAACTCCAATTCGCGCTGTGGCGGAGGACAAGCCGCTGCCATTGCCGGACGTTCGGCAGCTACACCAACCCAGCTCGTATCGTAGCCTATCGAAGCCGGATCGTTCAGCGCTGGAATCAGACCAAGCCGCTCACCACAACTCGGGTAACGGATCACATTCACGGCGAAACTCGCGGCAAATAAAGCGGCCCAACCCAGCCTTTGGTGTCTCCCACGCACTGATCGAGAACCCGTATCGCTCCGGTGCTATCTGCACGGCGTTGGCCTGCAGATCGAGCCCTGCAGCTTATCCCCCCTATCCCCAACCGGAGTGGGACTTCGCCGCCAAACCTAATCCTCGACGCGCTATCCTACACGGTCCTTGTTTGTAGACCGACATACCACCTACCAGTCCGCCTACTCCGGGCCCCTCAGAGGCCAAAAAACCGGTATCGGCCATAGGGCGCCGCCCCCCTAAAAGAGCAGCAACCTAAAGGCGAGCTCCACAGAAAGCAAAGATTACGATAAGGCATCCATACGGCTTGACCAAATTATCTCAAAGGCCCTTTTTTGGTACTATATCTTACTCCGTATGCCGAACGGATTTATCTTGCAATTTTACGGTAAATTACCCTTATTGTTGCCTCGTTTGTTACCGTTTCCTGAAGGAGTAATCGTGTACCGCACATTGACTCTAAGCATATTACTCTTCGCCATTTGGCTAGTCTGGTCGGGGCATTATACTCCGCTCTTACTGTTTTTCGGCGTACTATCTTGCGCGCTTGTGCTACTGCTTAGCCATCGCATGAAAATTATCGATCCAGAAGGGCATCCCATTCATCTTCTGAAAGGTAGCCCATCCTTCGCACTCTGGTTGACCTGGGCACTCGTGCAGTCCAATATTGATATTGCCCGTCGCATTCTCGATCCACGACTCCCCATTGCCCCGCGCATGATCCGCGTCAACGCAAGCCAAAAAACGCACTTGGGACAGGTTATTTATGCCAATTCAATTACGCTCACGCCCGGCACCGTCTCCGTAGATGTCGAAGAAGGAATGATTGAAGTGCACGCCCTCACAGAAGAGGCCGCCAAAGAGTTGCTCGACGGCGAAATGGACCGTCGCGTCTCCCGTTTAGAAAACGAGGGCTGATGTTTGTTGCAGCGATGATCGGCGTTCTTGTCACTATGCTACTAGCGCTCGTGCGAGCCATACTGGGACCAACGGTGTACGATCGCATCCTAGCCGCTAATATGTTCGGCACAAAGACCGTGCTCTTTATTGCTGTGCTTGGCTATCTGAGTGGACGCCCCGAGTTTGTCGACCTGGCGTTAGTATACATCCTCATCAATTTCATAGGCATCATTGCAATTCTCAAATTTGTTCGTTTTAGTCAAGTAGAGCCTTCCCGATGAATATCGTCCTCCACTACGCAAGTTGGTTTCTCCTAGTCTCCGGCGCGTTTTTATGTGTTGTCGGTGCATTGGGAATTTTGCGCTTACCCGACTTTTACAGTCGCCAACATGCAGCGGGAATTACCGACACGCTGGGTTCAGCACTGATCCTGATTGGCCTAATGCTCCAGAGCGGCTTTGTGCTCACTTCGGCCAAACTCGTCATGCTGTTGTTATTCTTGATTCTGACAAGCCCCGTTGCTACTCACGCCATCGCTCAGGCCGCCAAGCAGAGCGGTCTAAAACCGAGGGTTACAACAGAGGAGGACGAGGCGTGATTCAGTTTGTTGATATGATTCTGTTGGCCTTTCTAGCAGTTGTTGCACTCGCTGTGACACGCACGCTCAACCTCTTTTCGACAGTGGTGCTCACCGGCGTATACAGCCTGCTGATGGCCTGCATTTTCACCGTGCTCGATGCCGTTGATGTCGCTTTTACCGAAGCGGCCGTTGGCGCGGGTATATCGACTGTCCTTTTCCTAGCCACGCTCTCTCTGACCACCCAGCGCGAAAAGCCACACAAGCACTATAACTGGGGCGCACTGGCCATCACAGTAATCACCGGAGGCGCACTCGTCTACGGCACATTTGACATGCCCTATTTTGGCGCTCCCAACGCACCGATACATCAGCACGTGGCACCCCATTATATCGGCGTGTCACCGAATGAAATTGGCGTGCCAAACATGGTCACATCCGTATTGGCCACATACAGAGGGTATGATACACTCGGCGAAACTTCGGTTATTTTCACCGCCTGTATGGCGGTCTTGCTCTTGTTGCAACGGGAAAAACGGCCAAGCCAAAAAACGACAGCAAACGACCAACCAGACGAACAAGCCATGCAGCATGCCATGATCCTGCGCGTGCAGAGTAAAGTGTTTATACCCCTAATTCTTCTATTCGCCCTCTACGTACAATTTCATGGCGATTTTGGACCGGGGGGCGGATTTCAAGCCGGCGTAATTTTTGCCGCTGGCATCGTTCTGTATTCGCTTGTCAACGGACTCGATAAAGCCCGGCAGATTATCCCCTCCAACGTGCTGCATGGCTTGGTGGCTTTCGGCCTACTGCTCTATGCTGGCACGGGCTTAGTCTCGCTTTTTATGGACGGTAATTTCCTGCAGTACCGTGCACTCGCCCAACAAGCTACGACGGGCGAACACATCGGAATTTTACTGATTGAACTGGGGGTTGGCATTACCGTGGCAACGGTCATGACCTCCATCTTTTTCAGTTTTTCCGGCAGGGGGCGCTCGTGATAGAGACACTCGGCCTCTACAACTACTGGATCGCTATTTTCCTGATGATGGTGGGATTCTATAACGTGATAGCGAGCAGTAATCTGATTAAGAAACTAATTGGAGTGAGCATATTCCAGACCTCCGTATTTCTGCTCTACATTACCATGGGAAAAGTCAAAGGTGGCACAGCCCCCATTGTCGGATCGGGTTTTGAAGCATTTTCCAACCCACTGCCCCACGTGCTCATCCTGACCGCAATTGTCGTGGGCATAGCTACCACTGCGGTGGGACTGGCCTTGGTTGTGCGCATTCAGGAACACTACGGAAGTATTGAAGAAGACGAACTCATCGCGCAGGCGGACACCCCATGAGTAGCCACCTGCCGATTGTTCCGATTATTCTGCCGATGATAGCAGCCCCGCTGTGTTCTTTATTGCGTAGACGCACGTTAGTCTGGCCATTGGCGATAGGCGTTAGCTGGCTCGTCTTTGCCGCCTGCGCTGCGCTGCTGATGCGCGTGGCCGACACTGGCCCCATCGTCTATACCATGGGAAACTGGAGCGCGCCAATCGGTATTGAGTACCGCATTGATCTTCTCAATGCCTACATACTCGTACTAGTGAGCGGTATCGCCTCTCTTGTGCTCTCCTATGCCCCCCAAAGCGCCGCGTTAGAGTTGCCCCAAGACCGGCATCATTTATTCTGCGCCGCCTTTCTCCTATGCCTGACGGGTCTCCTTGGCATTACCATCACGGGCGATGCTTTCAACGTATACGTCTTTCTCGAAATATCTTCCCTCGCCTCATACGCTATAATTAGCGTTAGTCGCGATCCGCGCGCGCTTAAAGCCGCCTACAACTACCTTATCATGGGCACTATAGGGGCTACCTTTATTCTCATTGCCATTGGCCTCATGTATATGATGACGGGCACTTTGAATATGGCCGATCTGGCACAGCGTCTAAAGGATGTGCAAGATACCCGCACTATTCTCATGGCATGTGCCTTTTTTAGCGTCGGCATTATGCTCAAAATTGCCCTCTTTCCCCTGCATGCTTGGCTGCCCAATGCGTATTCCTATGCTCCATCTTTGGTGACGGCCTTTATCGCTGCGACGTCAACGAAAGTCTCGCTTTACGTTTTCCTGCGCTTTGTCTTTACCATATTCGGCGTCGATTACGCCTTTACTTCGCTACATCTGAACGCGATCCTCATCCCATTGGCGCTCATCGGCATTTTGGTAGCGTCGACCGTCGCTATATACCAGACCGACCTTAAGCGCCTACTCGCCTATTCTAGCGTTGCCCAAATCGGCTATATCGTGCTGGGGATTAGCATGGGCACAGTAACGGGATTAACAGCAGGTCTGGCCCATATGTTCAATCATGCCCTAATGAAAGGGGCCCTCTTTTTATCCGTAGGCTGCATTGCATTGCGCCTTAACTCATCGGTCCTAGAGGACATGGCCGGCCTAGGGAAACGCATGCCCATAACGAGTTTCGCTTTTGTTCTGGGTGGACTAGGCCTAATAGGCGTGCCGCTAACAGCGGGTTTTATCAGCAAATGGTACTTACTCCTAGGCACTCTCGAATTGAGTTGGTGGCCCGTTACGGCACTTCTCCTCATCTCTTCTCTACTCGCCGTAGCCTATGTCTGGCGTTTTGTAGAAGTGGCCTACTTTCGCCCTCCGCCGGATGACGCTCCAACAGGTGAAGCCCCACTTTCTATGCTGATACCCCTCTGGTTGTTACTGGCCATAACTGTCTATTTAGGCGTTCAAACAGAGATGACCGCAGGGTTTGCACAGCGCACAGCGCTGTGGCTATTGGGAGGTGGACAATGAGCGGAGAAATGGCGATTGCAACTGCCATAGTACTGCCAACCGTGGGGGCACTCGCCATCGCCCTATTAGGGCACAAGCCCAATGTCCGCGACGGAGCTATGCTTCTGGTTGCTACGGCAACTTTTGCCGTAGTATGCACACTCTACCCACAGGTAGAATCCGGAGGACGCCCGACTCTACACCTGTTAGAAATCTTGCCCGGACTCGACCTCGCATTTCAAGTCGAACCCCTGGGAATGATCTTCTCCTTGGTAGCTTCTGGCCTGTGGATTTTGACTTCGCTGTATGCCATTGGATATATGCGAGGTCACCACGAGGAAAACCAGACACGCTTTTTCGCTTTTTTTGCAATCGCCATTTCCGCAGCGCTGGCAGCGGCATTCTCGGGCAATATGCTGACGCTGTTCTTCTCCTACGAAGTCTTAACGCTTTCGACATACCCATTAGTTACTCACCACCGCACACCTGAAGCGTTGCGAGCAGGGCGCATCTACATGGGCATTTTGCTCTCGACCTCTATTGGCTTACTCCTGCTCGGCGTCATCTTAACCTATCACGTGGCAGGTACGTTGAGCTTTATCCAAGGAGGAATTTTAGCCGAGCATGCTTCCCCTCTGATGACGGGCCTCTTGCTCTTTCTCTACGCATATGGGACCGGCAAAGCCGCTCTAATGCCAATACACCGTTGGTTACCCAATGCAATGGTTGCGCCCACACCTGTCAGCGCCCTACTGCACGCAGTCGCCGTAGTAAAAACAGGCGTCTTTACGATCGTTAAAGTCGTTGTATACATATTTGGCATCGATCACTTGAGCAGCACGGGGTTCAACCTCTACCTAGCCTATATTGCAGCCATCACCATCGTTCTTTCCTCTCTAGTTGCCATGACGCAGGACAACCTTAAAGCGCGACTAGCCTACTCGACCATAAGCCAACTTTCCTATATCGTACTCGGAGCAGCATTGGCCAACACACATGGCATCATTGGATCGGGGCTGCATATTGTAATGCATGCATGTGGTAAGATTACCTTATTTTTCTGCGCCGGCGCGATCATGGTTGCCCTGCATAAGACAGAGATCAGCGATATGCGCGGTATCGGCCGTCAAATGCCCTTTACCATGGCCGCCTTTCTCATCGGCTCGTTGAGTATAATCGGCGTACCACCATTGGGTGGTTCCTGGAGTAAATGGTATATAGCCCTTGGATCCGCCGACACGAGACATCTAATTTTGGTGGGAATACTCATGCTGTCGTCCCTACTCAATATCGCATACCTCATCCCGATACCCGCACGTGCCTTTTTTAGCCCTGCTCCCCAAAACGACGAAAACTACCACGGCGAAGGCATACATGAAGCACCGTTATTGTGTTTGATACCTCTCTGTCTAACGGCATTAGGGTGCGTAGTGCTGTTTTTCTTTGCCGATCCCATCTACCGACTCCTCACTCCCATTGCTCAACCCTGAGGCAGGTATGTCCGACGAAAAACGCGACGAGCGCTGGCTTGACCAGACCGCGAACCAAACAAAACTATTCTATACCTTAGGCGTTCTTTGCGCACTTCTTTTCGCAGCTGATTTTGTAGTGCATCGCCATGCTCATTTTCAGGCAGAAGGCATGTACGGGTTCTACCCGGTTTTCGGTTTTGCCGCATATGCCCTCATAGTTGGGGCCGGCTGGATCTGGCGACGCATCGTGCTGCGCCAGGAGGATTACTACAATGTATGAGTTTCCCCCCGGCACCATTTTGGTAGTCGGTGCTCTGCTCTTAGCCCTTACCAAAGGACGCATCCAGGGATTTCTGTCTCTGTTTCTGCCCGTATTGAGTTTTTTACACTTACTTCAGTTTGAAGTAGGTACTGCAGTATCTATTGGCGTGTTTTCCTACGAATTGACGCCGGTGCGCATCGATCGCCTCGCTCTTGTTTGGGGATACATTTTCCACCTAGCCGCTTTCCTCAGCGCACTCTACGCGTTGCATGTACGCGATGCCCTCCAACACGTAAGCGGTGCCGTCTATGCCGGTACGGCTATTGGCGCCATTTTTGCCGGCGACCTAATCACTCTCTTCGTCTATTGGGAATTAACGGCTATTTCCTCCGTTTTTTTGGTGTGGGCCAGTCGCACGGAGGCGAGCTATCGGTCTGGCATCCGCTACTTACTCATCCAAGTCGGCTCCGGTGTGATCTTGCTATCGGGCGTGCTCTTGCA
>JACLAC010008333.1_pt1 | contig 15126 bp, 8 predicted proteins | sample 8027881 | NCBI WGS metagenome assembly JACLAC01 (sample SAMN15725517, study PRJNA655200) | protist metagenome | isolation source: fluorescence activated cell sorting (FACS) single amplified genomes of... | place: Spain: Blaines Bay Microbial Observatory, Mediterranean Sea | collected 2016-01-19 | reverse complement strand
GAAATCATACTATAAGTCATTGTATTTTCAAAAAGAATATCTACATTTTTAAACCCTAGCTCTATATTACTTTTTTAAATTCAGTAAGGCATACATGATTCGGCTCATTCCACTTTTTCTTATTCTTTGCTTCAGCCTGCATAGTGCTGACAATGAACTCGGGTTCCAAACCATTTTTAATGGTAAAAATTTAAACGGCTGGGATGGTGAAGCAGCTCATTGGTCTGTCGAAAATGGGGTAATCACGGGTGTCACCGATGAAAATAAACCTTTACCCTATAACAAGTTTCTCATCTGGCGTGGCGGAAAAGTTAAAAACTTTGAACTGAGAGTTAAAATTAAACTTGAAGGTTCTAATAACTCCGGCATTCAGTACAGAAGTGCAGAATACCCAGAAAATGGCCCTTATTCCATCAAAGGCTATCAATGTGACATCCACGCAAAGCCTGAATATCACGGCATGCTATATGATGAAAGAGGAAGAGGCATCGTCGCCAAACAAGGCGAGAAAGTTGTCATCGACTCTGCCGGCAAAAAATGGAAGGTCGCTTCCCTTGGAGAACCTACAGCCTTCGAAACAGGTGTTTGGAATGAATACACCATCATCGCTAAAGGCAATAACGCCATCCACAAAGTAAATGGTGTTGTCACGGCTGACATTACGGACTTACAAGCTGCTGAAAGAGAGCTAGAAGGCCTTTTAGCTTTTCAGGTTCATCGTGGCCCAAGTATGAAAGTTCAAATTAAAGATGTCAGACTTAAGCATTTAGCTGACAGCTCACTCATCAACCCAACTATCCCAAGTGATGCTGAAGAGATCCACAAACCAAGAAAAAAGAAAAAGCCTAAAGCCAAGAAAAGCCCAGCTCCTGCGAAAATAAAAAAGACAGCAGCTAAACCCATGCCAGATGCCACACCTGTTGAAAGCCTTTTTATGAAAAAAGGCTTTAAAGCAGAGCTTCTTTACACGGTTCCTAAAGACACGCAAGGTTCTTGGGTAGCCATGACCGTAGACCATAAAGGTCGCCTCATTGTATCGGACCAGTATGGTTCTTTATATAGAATCACGGTTCCTCCAAAGGGGAAATCACAACCTACAAAAGTAGAACCTATCAAAGTAGATATGGGACATGCCCAAGGTTTACTTTATGCCTTCGACAGTTTGTATGTTGTTGTAAACGCTAAAGAACATGGTGGCCGTGGTCTATACAGAGTTAAAGACACCAACAACGATGACCAATTTGACCATGTTGAATTACTCCAAAAGTTTGAAGAAACTGGTGGCGAGCATGGACCTCATGCTGTTATTTTATCGCCTGATAAAAAGTCGCTTTATGTGGTTGTCGGTAACCAAACTGCCCTGCCTCCTTATAAATCAACCATGGTTCCTCCTCTTTGGGGCGAAGATAATTTACTTCCGAGAATTTATGGTCGTGGGTTCATGAGAACCTCTGTCGCACCACGAGGCTGGATCGCTAAATGTGACCCAAATGGAAAAAACTTCGAAATCATGGCCACAGGTTTTAGAAACCAATATGACGCAGCTTTTAATAGAGATGGCGAGTTATTTACTTACGATGCCGACATGGAGTGGGATTTAAACACACCTTGGTACCGACCAACTCGAGTAAATCACGTTGTTTCAGGTGCTGAATTTGGTTGGAGAAATGGCTCCGCTAAATGGCCAACTTACTTTCCAGACAGCCTACCAGAAACCATCAACATTGGGCCAGGCTCACCAACAGGAGTCACATTTGGCTATGGAGCCAAATTCCCAGCAAAATATCAAGATGCTTTTTTTATAGCTGATTGGAGCTATGGTAAACTATATGCCGTTCACCTAGAGCCTCATGGATCAAGCTACAAAGCTAATTTTGAAGAATTTATCGCAGGCTCTCCTTTCCCTATCACCGACTTACTAGTTAACCCTAAAGATAATGCTATGTATATCGCCATTGGTGGCAGAAGGGTGCAATCAGCTTTATACCGAATCACGTATGAAGGTAAAGAATCCACAAAACCTAGCAAGCCTTCTATGCTCGGCTCAGACGATCGCGATATCAGAAAAATGCTAGAGTCTTACCACAGAAAACACCTACCTAGTGCTATCGAAAAAGCATGGCCTTATCTCAACCATACAGACAGAAACATTCGTTTTGCTGCTAGAGTCGCCATCGAACACCAAGAAGTAGAGCTTTGGCAAAGCCGTGCGGTTTCTGAACGCGACCCACAAAAATCCTTAGAAGCCTTACTCGCATTAACTCGTTGTGGAGCACCTTACCAACAAGCTTCTGTAATAGATGCCCTCAGTCAGATCAAATGGGAGAAAATAACAACAGAGCAAAAATTAGCCTTACTTCGAGTTTATACCTTAAGCTTTATGCGTATGGGAAAACCAGAAGGTGGCTTTCGCGATAATATGATTAAAAAGTTCGACAAACTTTTACCAACAAAAGATGCAAGACTCAATCATGAAATTTTAGAAATTCTAGTTTACTTGAATACAGCTTCAGCCACACCCAAAGGTGTAGCTCTACTTAATTCAGCTCCAAGCCAAGAAGAGCAAATCAACTATGCTCGCTCATTAAGGTTTATGAGAGATGGCTGGACCATGAAGCTTAGAAAAAGCTATTTCACTTGGCTCTCTAAAGCTCAACATATGAAAGGTGGAGCCAGCTTTTCACTTTTTATTAAAGATATTATCACAGATGCCTCAAAAGGACTTACCTCAGAAGAGTTAGCTGTTTTAAAACCTATCTTAGACAAAAAAGCTGAAGATGCTTCATCTTCTAAGATCATGGCCAGTCTTTCTAAAATTGCTCAACGTGGTTCTTACAAGAACTGGAAGGTCAGTGACCTTGCCCAAAGTGCAAAACAAAAAATGAAAGGACGTAACTTTAAACAAGGCCGCGATATGTTTGGTGCTTCATCTTGTTTTTCTTGTCACCGTTACAATGGTGAAGGTGGCATTGTAGGGCCCGACCTAAGTGGAGTCGCCGGCAGATTCAGCCCAGTGGATTTACTGGAAGCTATTATTGAACCTAGTAAAGAAATTAGCGACCAATACGGTGCGAGTCTTTTTACAAAACACGATGGCTCCATCATCTCAGGACGAATTGCCAATTTAAGTGGCGACACGGTTCGTATTATTACCGATATGTTTAACCCAGGTGAAATGGTCGTCGTTAAAAGAAGTGATATCAAAACCATGGAGCCAGCACCAACATCTATGATGCCTCCAGCTTTAATTAACATGCTAGAAGAAGATGAAATTTTAGACCTTCTCGCTTACTTACTCTCCAGAGGAGATAGCAACAACGCAATGTTTAAGTAAAGTTAGTGATGCTGTAAATATAAGTCGATATTCTCTTTATTGAGGATATCGACTGGCATCGACATCGAAGTTTTCATGTCGTCTTTGCCATCTAATAAATAATGCACCAAGTCCATCAAGCCTCGATAGGTTTGAACGGAACTTCCCTGACTGATCAAAAAGTCTATTTCAGATCGCTTTAAAGCATCTATATTTTCCTGTACTAAGTCATAGCCAATCATCAAAGGGCGGTCTTTCAATTTAGCTAAATGCTCAGCATACTTATGCACACTTGTTTTAGTAATAAACAAAGCTCGATACTCTTCTAATTGAATAGCGTGATCCTTCAAATAAGTAGATAATTCAGCTTGCGATAAATCATGAGGAATAACATAGTGAGTGGGCTCTTGATAATTTAATTTCTTTAAAACTTCACAAAACCCTTTTACTCTAAGCTCTTGATGTGGGTTGGGCGACTCATAAGAAATCACAGCCGTTTTACTTTTTTGATCTATCATATGTGACATTAATTGTCCTGCTGTTTTACCTGCCACAAAAGGGTCTTGCAAAACACTCAACCACGGTGTTTTATCAGGTAAAGGGCAATCAAATATCACGAAAGGTATGTTTGGGTAGGCTTCAACCAACTGCCTCGACGCTTCTGGCATCAAAGGGGCTAATAAGACACCTTGATATTTTTGTTGATCTAATTCACTATAAGCTTTTTTAAACGATGCCTCATCATAACGATCATAGGTTCTTAATATGATTTCTACCCCTATGGCCTGAACTTCTTGTTGTGCTTGTTCTATGCCCTTCAGACAAACTTTCCAGTAGCCTTGATCTTGCTCTAAGTTGGCCATTAGAACAAGAATTCGACAAGGTTCTTTTTGCTTTAATCGTCTAGCATTAAGGTTTGGGCTATAATTTAATTCATGGGCAATGGCCAGCACCTTTTCACGCGTGGCCTCAGAACATCGCCCTCGATTGTGTAACACACGATCGACGGTCCCAATTGAAACTTCTGCCCGTTCTGCGATATCCTTAATGCCTGCCATTTTAATAAAACTCAGTCTTGTCCGTAGTAAGCTTTCGGGCCGTGCTTTCTTTGGTAATGCTTATTTAAAATATAAGGCTCTAATGGCTGAGGGGTTCCTGCGATAGACTGTGTTAACTGAGCCATTCTCGCGAGTTCCTCTAAAATCACAGCATGATAAACGGCTTGTGATGCATCTTTACCCCAAGTAAAAGGAGCGTGACCTCCGACTAAAATCATCGGGAATTCTTTTGGGTCTTTATCATCTAACGTTTTTACTATTTGAGCCCCTGTTTCCAATTCGTAATCACTTTCTACTTGCTCAGGACTAGGCGGTTCGGTGACGGGTATATCCCCATTCACATAGTCAGCATGCGTGGTTCCAGTACAAGGAATCGCTTTACGCGCTTGAGCCCATGCTGTGGCATACGTTGAGTGAGTATGAACGATCCCACCTAATTGCGGATACTCTTTGTATAAAAACGTATGTGTTTTCGTATCAGACGAGGGTCTTGAATCTCCATCGACCACTTTGTTATCTAAATCGACAATCACCATATTAGCTGGGCTTAAATCTTCATAAGCCACACCACTTGGTTTAATGGCAATGAGCCCTTTATCGCGATCAAAACCAGAGGCATTCCCAAAAGTATATAAAACTAAACCACGTCGGTCCAACTCCATATTGGCTTCATAAGCCTCTTCTCTTAATTCTTTTAAAAACATTATTTTTTCTCCACGTAAGCGCCTAAGCGACAATACTCGTTATAACTATTTTGATAATGATCTACTTTGTCGGCTCTTGGCTCATACGATTTAACAAAACCAGAGCTCATCACATCTTGTGCTGCTTCCAAAGAGTCAAAAGCGCCTGCCACTTTTGCCGCAAAAATGGCCGCACCTAAGGCACAACATTGATCAGAATCAACCACTTGAATTTTTCTATTTAAAACATCAGAACAAATCTGCATGACAAAGTCAGACTTCTTAGCAATGCCACCCAATGCAATGACATTATCTATTTCGACACCTTCAGAGGTCATGCGATCCATGATCGCTTTTGAGCCATAAGCTGTTGCCTCTACCAAAGCTTTAAATATGGTCGATGCATCGGAACCAAAATCTAAATTTGAAATAGCTCCCTTTAAACCTTGATTCGCATCAGGTGTTCGTCGACCATTCATCCAATCCATAGCTATGGGAGAGGTCGCTGAATCTTCTAACTTTAAAGCTTGTTCCGTTAAATGGATCAATGTTTTATCATCGATCTCTTCAATTAATGTTTGCTTTTGATCTGAACTTAAAACAGATGATTTTTCTATGAGCTCTAAAGCAGGACCGTTAATACAACGCTTAAACCAAGCATACAGGTCGCCAAAAGCTGATTGGCCAGCTTCCAAACCAACCGCGCCTGGAACGATCGAGCCATCGACCTGCCCACAGATTCCGGGAATCAATTTATCACCTAAATCTTCTTTTGAAATAATCGCCATATCACAGGTAGAAGTTCCCATAACTTTAGCTAAAGTTTTCGGGCCTATCTTTGCACCAACCGCTCCCATGTGACAATCGAAAGCACCTACAGCTATAGGAATCCCACTTTGTAAACCTAATTTATCAGCCCATTCTTGAGTCAGGGTTGCCGCTTGCTCATCTGCAGCATACGTATCTTCGTATAGTTTTTCACGTAAACCTTCTAACATTGGGTCTAAACCTACGAAAAACTCTTCTGAAGGCAATCCCTTCCAACTTTCATGCCACATGGCCTTATGACCTGCCGCACAGCGACTTCTTTTTATATCGTTCACATTATCAATCCCACCCAATAAAGCGGGGATCCAATCGCAATGCTCTAACCAGCTCGTCGCTGCTTTAGCCACTTTCGCATCTGCTCGCATCACATGTAATATTTTAGCAATAAACCATTCAGAAGAATAAATACCGCCAACGTACTTCGTTACATCTTCTCCACCCCAATTTCGAGCGTGGTGATTAATTTCATCTGCTTCTTTAATGGCCGTATGGTCTTTCCATAAAACAAACATCGCATTTGGGTTTTCACTGTACTCTGCTTCTAAAGCTAAAGGAACCCCTTTTTCATTCACAGCTACCAAAGTAGAACCTGTTGTATCTACCCCTAGTCCTATCACACTTTTAGGGTCACAGCTAGGAGCATCACGCAAAGCTCCTTCAATGGCTGAGGTCATACTTTCGATGTAGTCATTTGGATGCTGACGAAATTGTTGCTCTTTAGCATTACAATATTTTCCTTCTGCCCAACGTGGGTAGTTACAAACACCTGAACTCAGCTCTTTACCAGACTCAACATCTACCAAAAGTGCTCGAACTGAATCCGAACCAAAATCTAATCCTATGACGGTTTTACTCATTTTTATCCCAAAACGCGGTAACGTACACGCAATTATAACGCAGGGGGGGTAAATGGTCAACACAAAACTTTAAAAAGTGCCTCAATATCGTAAAAACCCTAGATTATACGTCAAAAATGACGTATTGTTTTGCCTTTAAAATCATTACTCTTTTAAGGTTCATCGACGAATATATATAAAATGAAAAAACTGTCTATTTTCCTTTTCCTCAGCTTTAACTTTTTTCTACAGGCAGAAGAGTTCAAATCAACTCTCTTTAAAAAAGGTGAACTGATTTATTCCGATGATTTTGATATGAAACACGATCAGGATCATCTACGCTGGGGGCCTAACAAGGGAAATCGAGTTATTCAAAATGGAGAATTGAGCATTGCGCCACAATTTACCGACAAAGAGACCGCCATGAAAAAACTAAAACGAGATCATCACCTAAACTTAGGTGTCGTGGCTCATCTCAATAAATTACCCAAAAAGTTTATCTGTCATATGCGCTTTAAATTTGTGACACCAGAAATCACTCCAGGTCGTCCCTCCTTTCAAATTGGCCACCATATGATGTCTCTTTCCTACAACAAAGGTGGTGGACACAAATTTAAATTAACGAAGGGCCCTACTTTCACACACTCAGAATCTAACATGAAAATCAATGAGTGGGTCAACTTGGTCATCGAATATCAAGAAGGAAGAATCCTAGTTCAAGTCAATGACTTCACTCAGATCTACGAAAATGAAAAAGCTACCATGAAAGACAGCGACCGTTTCACATTCAAGAGCCGGGAAGGAGCAGATGAAAGAATGGTTTTTGACTATATCAGGTTATGGAAAGTCCTTTAATAAGTAAAAATCTTCAATCACCATTCTTCAACTTGATATTGAAGTAAAATATTTATTTAAAGAGTATTGGGTTAGTGAACCCAATACTTGACTCAAATGGTGCATGCCAATATACATGATCTATTTGATCACCAATAAGTAGAGCTACCAAATAGTCTCCTTCTTTTTTGGGAGTATAATCAAACTTAAATTCATGATCTAAAGGTTGACCATTCGTTGCATCTAACTTCCAACTATGTATCACCTTCCCATTTTCATACAGATAACATGTTTTTGCATTCACCCATGATGGGGCTTTCGTGGTGATGGAGAGCTGTCTTTTTTTACCTTTTTCAAAAGGCACAACATCACCAACACGATATTGTTCATCTACTTTTAAATCGCAAAATAACCCGAGAGATACAACCATTTGCCCTTTCTTAAAGGCGTTAACAACTCTATCTTGTGTTAATTCCCCTTCTATTCTTAGATAAGTACGTCCTTGCCCCATAGGCCCTTCTACCGTATGCGAGTCCGATGAACCAACGGCTAAGGTTTCATACCCAACATTACGCATGGCCAACCAATCTTCAAAAACGACGAGAGGCTGTGGGTCTTTATCTGAATTTCTCGTTTCACTGTTAACGACCTCCATCGCATCAAAGGGGAAGGTGACACCCGCTTTAAAGCTAGCTGTTTCTTTGTTGAAGCCAAATTTATCAAATGGGCCGTGAGGTAAGCCACGAAGTTTTGGCCAACGTGGATGATTAAGTATCGAAAACTCTGCTCCATGTGACTCGATACCTTCTTGTAATAAAGCCCATGTTTTTAATTTTTTATCAACGATGGGCTTATTTAAATCAACGGGAAAAATATTAATGTGACCAATAGGGGTGGTTACTTCATTCCCATCAATAGCCAATGTCGTATGGTGATGCATATGTGGCTTAACGGTTGTATTGTGATTATGATCTGTCATAATCGCAATATCAAGGTCCTCTCCCATAAAAGTTAATTCACGCTCCTCAATGGCGGCATTGCCATGACGTGAAAAACTGAATGTGTGAATATGCGTATCTGCTGAATAATGCTGTCCTAAGTCGAGTTCTTTTTTCAATTTGGCTTTCCATTTAACTGCAGAACCCTTTTTTGCTTCAATGATTGTTTGGTCGACACTCCACTCCATGCCTCGACTAGAGTATAAGTGATACTTCCCTGGTTTGAGTAAAAGGGTTGTCGGTTTTCCATGAGTATAAATAACTCCATGTCGTATGACCCTATCAGCTCCATCCAAAAACACAAAATGACTTTTTTGCTTCTTAGTATTCGTGATAGTAAACCTTGTTGGTAAAGCTGTTTTCTCATTTTCATTCTCAGCCATCAATTCAACTTTGGCCAATGAACTTAACTCTCCTTGTAGACCCGTGTTTAACTCAACCAAATAAAGTTTACATTTTTTATCTCCAGACTCATGCCTCTCTATCATTAAATTTTGTTTAGCTTCATTTAAAATCGCTCTAGGAACCACCAGTTCTGTCGTCCCAGAACCTTCTTTTAACCAACCTAAATTAATGTCATTCAATAAAACACGCCAATAATTTTTGACGACACTATGAGAAATTTTTAAGGTAAGATATGTTTCTTTGCTTTTAGATTCGTACTTAAATTCTTTTTTATAGATGGCATTTACATCTATGGAAGGACGCTCAATATCAAATGCCACGACATTTTTAAGCAGAAACAAACACCCTAAAAGAAAGAGACAAACTCTTTTCATAATAAAAAACTTACAAATAAGATAGAGACTATTTTCAGTTAAATCAGATATTCAAGCTTGAACGTCTGGTCTAGACCAATAAAATATACATAAATATCTATAAATCAAGAGCTGTTCTTCAAATTTATGAAACTTATAGAGTCTGACTCTAAGTTCCACAGTATTTACCTAGATATCCTCGATAAAATACATCGTGGTACATGGGGAGAATCTAGCAAATTGCCTTCTGAAAGACAATTAATAGATACCTATAACACAACGCGAATAACACTTAGAGAAGCTTTAAGACGCTGCGAACTAGAAGGGCTGATTTATTGCATTCAACGCAAAGGCTGGTATATCGCTAAACCTAAATTTAAAATTGATTTAAGGTCTGTTGTCAATTACACTGAACTTGCACTTGAGCAAGGCTTTACACCGAACACCAAAGTTATTTCTATTGACATTTTAAACTTAGAGAAACCCAAACAAATGGAACTCTCGATGAGATCATCTAAAACAATTCGTCTATTCAGAATCCGCTCATTAGATCAACGCGTCATTATGGCTGAAGAAATATTTTTAGATCCAATCAAATATCCGAATATTGAAACAAAAGATTTAAATCAACTTTTAACACCCATCCTTAATCAAGACTACCAAACTTTTGTTAATCACGAAACCAGCCATATTCAACTCATGCCACTTTCGTCATCTATGGCAAACATATTAGGGGTCAATCCAAATGCAAGTTGCTTTCATATCATTCGAGAACGCTTCAATGATAAAAACCACTCCATCGACTATAATGTTGAATACTGGCTTCCCGAAGCTGTAGAATTTCATCTTTCGACGAAATAATAAGGACACAACTCTTTTTGATTAGAGAACCATATCACAAAATTTTTAAAGCCAAATCAAGGCCTTGCTCTCTCATCATTTCTACCAGTTAACGATAGCTTAGTTAACACACTCTTCGGGATAAGTTGAGTCTCAGATACGACAATTAAAACCCCTTAAAATTCATTTTCTTATTGAGAGTAATAAACTTGCTTTTTACGAAGTGATTCTAACCTCTATAAGACCCTAAAGCTTGTTTCTATCGATTCAACTCCTGGCCACTTCTTCCATTACGAATTCTCCAAAGACAGGAGCAACTGCGTGTTTTTAACTTCTACAATCAGCAGATTGATCGGCCGACCCCGGATAGCCTCGGCGGAAGAACAGGCGCACCTGAAGTGCCCGGTGTCGAAAACGGACAGCGGCTCCGGCACACCACTAAAAGTCTTTAGCTGTCTGGTTTTTACACTAGTCTTTGCCACGGTTCATGCCGATGCACCAGTTTCGTTACCGAAAACCCTCTCTGATTCCGAAACCACAACACCGCCCTTACTAAAGTTTACGCAGGCCTTCGATATCGGAGGTCAACCCACCCACGCCGCGCTGCAGGATCGAGAAGGCTTTCTCTGGTTCGGCTCGTTTTTCAACGGGCTGGTGCGCTTCGACGGCAGTAGCGTCAAACTTTTCAGTTCTCGCACAACGGGATTGTCCAACGACTTTGTCACACAACTCCTGGAAGACAGCGAAGGGGTTTTCTGGATTGGCACCAACAACGGCCTCAACCGATTCGACAAGAAAACCAATACCTTCACCACTTTTTTTCGCGATTCCGACAACCCGGCTTCCAGCCTGGCAGGAAGTACCTTTTTGCTGGCTGCTACCACAATCATCGAGGACCGAGACGGTCTTCTGTGGTTTGGCACATCTAGCGGATTGAGTTCCTACGACCGCCGCAAAGGCAGTTTCAAGAACTATCATCACGAGGCAGACAACCTCGACTCGTTACCCGGAAACGAAATTCGTTGCGTGCTTGAAGATAGAGACGGCATTATCTGGGTGGCGACGCACGAGGGCCTTGCTCGCATCGACAAACAGGCAGGCACGGTTCGACGCCTGCTGCACGATCCGGACGACTCCCATTCCCTGCCCGCCAATGACATCAGTTCCATGATAGAGGATAAAACGGGGATTCTCTGGTTTGCCAGCAAACGCCAAGGCTTGATCCGTTACAACAAGGTCACTCAAGCTTTCAAGTTATTTTCCCCCCGAAAGGGCGACCCTGAAGCGGTGCCGGACATCAACATTCAAGAAATCTACTACACCCGCAACGACAAGATCGTCTTTCTTGACGACACCGAGGGCGTCGGCTTGGCCATATTCGATCCGGAAACTGGTAAAACCCAAGTCCAGGACCGTAGCATGGGAGCACCTGACAATCTTTCTAGCGATAGCATTCTGAGCCTCATGGAAGATAAGGACGGCACCCTGTGGGTCATACACAACAATGGTAAGGTCGACAAACACGATCCACGACATCAGCGCTTCGAGGTTTTTACCCATGACCCGACCAACTCGGACTCCATCGCCTACAACCAAGCCCTGCCGATCTACGAAGACCGTCTGGAGAACTTATGGATCGGCACATTTGGGAAGGGCCTGGAGCGCTACGACCAGGACAGCGGTCGCTTTATACACTACGGCTACGATCCCGAAGATCCCACGGCCCTGCCGCAAGGATATCCCTGCGGTTTCTTTGAAGACCGCGCGGGCAATTTCTACGTCTCCACTTTCAGCGGCCTAGTGGAATTCGACCGCGACACCGGCAAGGTCATCCGTCATCTAACCAACGACACCTCGTTCTATACACTTATCCAGGACCACGAAGACGAAGACGTGGTGTGGGCAGTAGGCTGGGACATGGCTTTCAACCGTTTCAACCTGCGCACCTCCGAACGTAAGGCCTATAAGCATGATCCCAACAATCCGGATAGCTTCGCAGCCGTCACCTCGATCCGCTTCATTGCCGAACGAGATAACCCCAACATCATGTGGATCGCAACTTGGGGCGGTGGGTTGGAAAAGTTCGACAAACGCACGGGACAATTCACTCATCACCAGCACGACCCCGCGGACACCACCACCATCAGCTCTGACACTGTCTATGACGTCATTCAGGATCGCGAAGGACGAATCTGGGCGACCACTGACAAAGGCTTCAACCGGCTGGACCCCAAAACGGGTAGGTTCCAACGCTTCGGCCAGGCACAGGGAGTTCAGGCGACTATCGTGAATAACGTGATACAGGACCTGAACGGTCTTTTATGGCTGGGAACCGACCAAGGCCTGATAAAGTTCGATCCGAACAGCGAAAAGGTCATCAAGACCTTTTCAGTGGATGATGGGCTAATTAGCCACAACTTCTGGCCCACCTCGCGCGTAGCTACAAGAGACGGACGCCTGTTCTTCGGCGGCTTCAATGGCGTCAATTGCTTTCGTCCCGAAAGCCTGAAGGACAATCAGGACTCCCCTCAGATTTACCTGACATCTCTACTACAGGAAGGCGAGCTGATCAAAACCGGTGCCACCCCGGAAATCCTTGATATGCTGCAACTCGACTGGCGCAACAATTCATTCGAGTTCGAGTACGTGGCTCTTAATTTCCTACGTTCGATGAAAAACCGATACAAGTATATTTTAGAAGGATTCGACCGCGGCTGGTACGATGCGGGCGCTGCCCAAAAGGGACGTTATGCCAACCTGCCCGGCGGCGAATATACCCTGCGTATACGAGGAACTAACAACGACGGAGTGTGGTCGCTACCTCAACAGGAGGTGTCCCTGCCGATCAGCGTAGCCTCGCCGCCCTGGAAGCGCTGGTGGGCATTCTGTATTTATACCCTGACCTTTCTATCCATCTCCTTTGGCTATATCCAACTGCGGATCAGGAAAAGCGAACGGGAGAAAAGAGGGCTTGAACAGGCCGTCCAGGATCGTACACAAGAACTGATTGTCGCTAAGGAAAAAGCCGAGGTGGCCACTGAGGCAAAGAGTGACTTTCTGGCCAACATGAGCCACGAAATTCGCACTCCAATGAATGCGATCATAGGTATGTCACAATTAACCTTAAAAACTGAGCTCAATAGCCGACAACGCAATTTCATCCAGAAAGTTAACTACTCGGCCGAATCGTTGTTGAGAATTATCAATGACATCTTGGACTTTTCAAAAATAGAGGCCGGCAAAATGGAGATGGAGAACATTGAGTTCCATCTAGACGATGTCATGGACAATCTAGCCAACCTTCTGGGTTTCAAGGCTGAGGAAAAAGGAGTGACTCTGCGCTTTGAGTCTGGTGGTCGTATCCCGAAAGCATTGATCGGCGACCCGCTTCGCCTAGGACAGATCTTAATTAATCTGGGAAACAACGCGATCAAATTCACAGAGAAAGGCGAAGTCGTCGTCGGTTTCAAGGTCGTACAACTAGAGGATGAGCGCGTTAAATACTATTTCCACGTAACTGACTCGGGTATCGGCATGACCCCAGAACAACAGGGGAAGCTTTTTAAGTCTTTCTCACAGGCAGACACTTCGACAACACGTAAGTATGGTGGCACTGGGTTGGGCCTAACTATCTCGAAACATCTCACTGAAATGATGGGTGGAGAAATTGGCGCTACAAGTGAAGCGGGCAAAGGAAGCACCTTTCACTTCACCGTGTGGTTTGAAATGCAGAGAGACCCTTACACAGAAAGATCAGAAGGAGAACGCCGTTCCTCTCAAGAAGCAGAAGAAGCAGTAGCCAAACTTGCTGGTTCCCAAGTGCTATTAGTAGAAGACAACGAGATCAATCAGGAGCTGGCAGTGGAACTTCTCACCGGAAGTGGAATTCTAGTCGAGGTCGCCGAAAATGGTCGAGTGGCGTTGGACATGATAGAAAAGAAGGAATACGATGGTGTACTGATGGATCTCCAGATGCCCATTATGGATGGCTATACAGCTGCTAAAGAAATCCGCAAACATGAGCGTTTCAAGAATCTTCCCATCATTGCTATGACGGCTAACACCATGGCCGGCGACCGCGATAAGGTCCTGGCCGTAGGTATGAAAGATCATATTTCCAAACCGATTAATGTCGCAGAGATGTTCATCACAATGGCTCAGTGGATCACCTCCTCGGATCCCAATAGAAGACCTCCCCAACCTCCTACCTTCAAATCCACTGAGACAAACATTCTTCAACCCCAAGAATCAAAGATTGGCTCTAAAGGGATTCCTGAACTACCGGGAATCGACACCCGAAAGGGTCTTGCCACTTGCTCTGGCAAAGAAAAACTATACTTAAAAATACTTCGTCGGTTCTTGGATAATCAGTCTTCCTTCATCACTGATTTCAAAAAAGCGGTAGCTGAAAATGATCCAAAGACAGCAGAAAGGTGCGCCCACACTCTCAAGGGTTTAGCCGGAAACCTTGGTGCCTCGAAACTCCAACAGGCAGCTTTGGAGCTGGAAACAATGTCTTCGAAAGGTGCTAAAGAACATGATAAAGAACTCTCCAGGGTTGAAGAAGAGCTCAGAATCGTAACGAGATCGCTATCTGGTTTCTTGACTGAGGAAAACTCAGTCATAGACCATCACTCATTCACAGATGGTGGTCAGCTAACTCCTTTACTAGAAAAGCTCAAGGACATGCTTGAAGATGACGACAGTGACGCCGCTGATATATTGGAGCGTATCCAAGAACTCCCCGGTATTGGATACCTCTCTACTGAGCTTAACAGCTTGGCCGAACCGATTGATAATTATGACTTCGACCTTGCGCTTAAGGAACTGGAGAAATTAAAACAAAAAATCAGGATAGGGTGAAAACAAGTTCTAGATCTACAAGATTTAAACTTGTGCCCCTGTATAGTAAGTCAGTTCGTCCGAAATATAAATCAACTGCTTTTCAGTAACTTATAAGATTCTAAATACATCTGAT
>JACLAC010011200.1_pt1 | contig 15133 bp, 14 predicted proteins | sample 8027881 | NCBI WGS metagenome assembly JACLAC01 (sample SAMN15725517, study PRJNA655200) | protist metagenome | isolation source: fluorescence activated cell sorting (FACS) single amplified genomes of... | place: Spain: Blaines Bay Microbial Observatory, Mediterranean Sea | collected 2016-01-19 | reverse complement strand
AAAGCAGAAACAATCACGCCAAGGATTACAGCCGAGGCGAGATCATGCATTAACACGGTGTAACCAGCGACCAACACCATCACCAGCATGTCACTGATCGGCATTCGATTAAACATTTTCAGTGATGCCCATTCGAATGTTCCGATCACCACCATGAACATCACTCCGACCAACGCTGCCATTGGAATTTGCTCAATCAGAGGAGATAGAAAAAGGACAAAAAACAGCAGACAAACGGCAGCCGTAATTCCAGACAGCCGTCCGCGGCCTCCCGAATTGACATTAATCAACGATTGTCCGATCATCGCACACCCGCCCATTCCACCAAATAAACCGCAAACGAGATTGGCGGCTCCCTGACCTACGCATTCACGATTCCCCTGCCCTCGTGTTTCAGTAATTTCGTCTACTAGCGTCAAAGTCATCAACGATTCAATCAAACCGACACCACATAAAACAATCGCAAAGGGCAGAATGATCCCAAGCGTCGTCCAATTTAATGGAACCATTGAGTACTCTAGGAAAAACAATTTCGGTAGTCCGCCGCTAATTCCACTCACCACCTCGGGCTGAGCCACCTCCGCAACGGTTGCGTTTTCGCCCCCCAATGGAATCGCCGGGACCGCTCCTGCGAATGCCGCAGCCGACTCGGCTTCAATCGCTGGCGATGAATGAGCTGCGTGCGAAGCCGCAAGCGAGTTTGTTCGCAACATATCCCCGACGGTCGCGACCGTGTTCATTTCAGATGACGAATTTGAATTGACCACAATTGCAATGAACGTGACACTCAAAATAGCGACCAACGATGCTGGAACCGCACGTGTTAGCTTGGGCAGAATCCAGATGATGGCCATCGTCAAACCAACCAGAGCCAGCATTAACCAAAGCTGAGGGCCCTGAACAAACGCTAACTCCCCGTTGCTGATGGTTTGAAAACTATTCAACTGAGCCAATCCGATGACGATTGCCAAACCGTTAACGAACCCCAACATCACCGAATGAGGTACCATCCGAATCAGCTTTCCCAACCGACCGATACCAATCGCAATTTGAAGAAGCCCGCAAAGAATAACCGTTGGGAACAAATATTCGATCCCATGCATTGCCACCAAGGAAACAACAACGACTGCCATCGCTCCGGTAGCACCGGAAATCATTCCGGGCCGGCCTCCACAGACTGCCGATATCAAGCCAATAAAAAATGCCGAATATAAACCAATAAGCGGTGAAACCCCTGCCACAAACGCGAAAGCAATCGCCTCAGGCACTAAAGCCAATGAAACGGTAACGCCAGAAAGAAGATCGTTCTTAAGTGAGCCAGACTGGGGACGAAAAAAATTGAGCATGCATGTTCCTGGTTTATAACGAATTCGCCCCAACAAGCACGTTATGGCGAAACTGCCGATCAACTCTAATTGATCCTCAACGCCAAGAGTTGGCGCTGCGGCAGCACTTCAAAAGATCGTAGATAGGTTCCGCTCCCGGGAACACTATCGAGTCGATGACTATAGTTATCACCGCGTTTGGGTCAACATCGAACTCAGCTAAAACAAAGCACTCAATCAAGGATTGAGCCAAAAGTTTAGGCAAACCAATGCGTCAAGGGCGCGAGATCTCCGTTAGCGTCTAATCTGGTAAGACCATTTCACACTAAACCGATTTCCCGCCGCTTGCCATATCGACCCGGGGAGCCTCAAAATTATTCCTAAAACAAGTACGAGAAACCTGCCACTATGCGAACAGGGCTCGGGTTGAACTGGCTTTCCGATAATCTTGGCTCTGAATTTGGCTTTAACTTTACCTACAAAGGCGACTTCTTTCCGATGGACCCATTGGTTATCTCGGCGGAGCTGGACCTGGGTAAAACTGGAAGCTCAAACTTAGCTCACGTTCGCGTTACAACTGGCATGAACTATCGCCACGCTGAAATTTTCGCCGGATACGACCACTTTCGACTCGGCGAAACGGAATTCGATGGATTTGTTAGTGGACTTCGCATATGGTTCTGAACAGTAAGGCCAACTTCATTCTCCACTGACGAAAAGGGACAAGCTCATGAGCGCTCGAAATTTAGCGATTTGCGTCTGTTTTATTTTTGCCGTCACATTCACGGCTTGCGACAAGGAAAAGGCAACTGAACCGCCAGTTAAGACAGATCTCCCCAATAAAACCGAGTCCGAAAGCATGACGGACGGTGCGGCCAAGTCTCCAACACCAGAAAAACAACCCGAGGCCCAACCGCAAGAAAACAACTCCCCTCTCGATACCCCCCAAAACTCGCTGGCCCATCAAATGAAATTGTTAGCGGCTGGCGATGTCGAAAAATTGAAAGCTTGTTTTACCGAACGACTTCGCAGCAGTATTACTGCCGAATCCGTTGCCAAAGGAAAAAAGGAACTATCGAGTTATACCCTCGATGACCTTTATGCATCCGAGGAACGCGGCGAGTACAAGGGATCGGAAACTTGCAAAGTAAAAATGAAAAATGGCAGGACATTAACCACCTTTATGCTTGAGGACGGCCACTGGCTCGCAGATACCGTCTGGTTTCAATAACTCTGACGCCACCCTCTTTGGTTTGTTACAAGAATTGCCGATCTCTGAGTGTTGCTGCTGAATTAATTAAACGGGGTCATGTCAACTATGGCAGCTCTGTTTCGCTCATAAAGCAGAACCTCAATCGGAGTCAGAGCACCGGCGCGTTAGTTAATTACGGGAAGCCAATGATCACGACTCTTCGGGCGAGTCGTCACTCTCGTCCGAGATGGGATTATGGAGGCTGAAGAGGAGTCCCATGAATCTACACCAGAGAATCAATGCGCCTAACACTCCATAAAAAGCTGCGAAGAACATCAGCGGGACTGTGATCACAGGACTCCCGTCCAACGTCGACAGCCAACCTGCCAATCCCACCATGCCCCCGAGTATCCACAAGTTTCCATGCAAATACCAAATGGGAAAAAAGATGATCTTAAAGCTGATAATCATAACATGATCAAAAAGGTTCAGCTCTTCCTTCAGCGCGCGTCGAAAAATAAAATCAAACAGAGTAGCCATAAACAGCGCTCCGGCCATCATAATTATCCCAAACTGTTGAGTGCCGTAGGTCAACTTGCCGGGTTCGAGCACCGCTTTACGCGGTCGTTTCGGGTGATAGGCTACTGAGACATCCGCTCCCACTGGATAGCGATTGACCGCTTCGCGCGCTGAATAATCGTGACCGCCAATGACAACAACATCGGAAGAATACGTTTTTCTACCGACACTGTAGGAATACTCAATATCAGCCGAATAAGATACGCCTTCATCAGTTCTATTCGTGATCACTTTCGAGACAACGATCTCTCCATTTGTTATCGGCCATTCAGCGCTGGCCTTGGATCGCAGGTTCTGATAGTGCCCGTATAGAAAAATCAGAAAACCAATTGTGATGATCGCTCCCCAAATCATTAAGAGCGCGTACCGCTCGCTCCGCCCCTGGGCAAGCGATTCAGCAGTTTCTAATTCCGGGTCGTCCATTGCCAAGACCTCTCGGTTTAGTGCTGTGCACTATAGAAATAGAACGCCTGAGTTTATTCATCCTCTATAGATAAACGCCTCACCTGATGATCATCTATTTCTGACTAGAAAGCCAATGCTATTTAAATCTCGAAATCTTTGATTAAGTTGGTCTAATATTGAACTTGACTCGAAGTCGGTGTAACTCTGGGCAATCCGAAAGCCCGCCCCCTCCTAATTGACTACCAACGCGATCGGCCACGTAAAGGCGACCGCTCATCTGATAGACTGCGGGGGTATCATTGCAGCTCAATTACCATTTGTAAGATCCATGAGCGATATTTCCTACAAACGACTCCCTAAAAGCTACCGCTTATCCCAATCAACGATGCTGCTCAGTGTTGGGGTACTGTTTTTTGCACGACACTTGCCAGTTCAATTATTCGGACCACCTCTGCAAATCGCGATCTGGGCGATCGTCGCCGGAATAGCTAGTCTCGCCGTGCTAACGTCTTGCTATGTCGTCATTCGGTATCCCTACATCAGCCTTGTTGCCACCTCAGACCAAGATACATTCTCGAAGCAGTTTGAATCGAAACGCCTCCTGCTGGTTGCAAAAATCATTTTACCCACTGGCATATTCTTCTTTTGTTTAGGAACCACAATCGCATTTTTTAGTGGAACGGGCAACTTAACAGTTCAAGTCATTGCACTTCCCTACGCTTACATCCTATTCGTTTTCTCACTATTTCTATGCTTTTGTTACGACCCAATATCACACCCCACGATTGCGACGTTCATCCGGTCAACTCTGGGGATTGGGTTGGTTCTCGCACCCATGCTTCTGCCGGTTTTATTAGTGGGCTCGATTCGCTGCAAGAGTTTACTCGACACACAATCGCAATCGCCTAGAATAGAAAATAAACAAAATAGAGACTAACTAAAAATTTCTCATTCGCATTGGATTCGGACAATTCCTTTTAACAGAGTGCGCTCGACGTAACGGTATGACGCTCCAATCAATTGCCAATCGAAGCATGGCCTTTATTATTGAAAGTGAATGATGAATAGACGCAAACAAATTACTCTCCTACTTTTTGCCGCATTCCTTTTTGCCATTCAACCAACCTACGCTCAAGAAACCAATCGAATTGATGGAGTGCGGCAAATAGAAACCACCATTTCTATCGGCAAGATTACGCAATACCTTCGAGATGGAAAAAAGGTTCTCGAGAAGGTCACCCCTACAGATCCCAAACTAAATACAGTCTTTTACATTTATTTGGATGGCCGCAAAGTCTTCACCTACAAAGTTGGAATCATGGGAACTGAGTTCGCGGCAGAAGACAGCGCTCGCCTAGCACCCAAAAGACCTTTCTCAATAAAGTTGGCAGGAGACAACGAATCGAGAGTTAACAGAATTACTCTGTACACAAATGACTTCGCAAAAACTCTCGACAGCTATTGGTTAAAAAACAATGCTGTAATCCCATGGAGCTCCAAAGAACTTGCAGATTATCGCAAGCAGCGAGACTAGTTGCCTTATTAATTTGCACTGACAACTAAGCCGCTGCTGCCGGCGTGTTACAATTAAACAAAAGTCAATCTAATGGAGGACAATTCGCTGGTGAACTAAGCATTTTAACCGAGAGTATAGGCCCACTAGCGAAATTGCTTTTCGCGTTCGGCCCAAAAATGTCTCAGGAGAGGTTTAACTTGACCAATCGACAAAAGAATGGAATTGGCTGCTTCATTCTAGCGGCACTGGCCGCTGGAGTCGCAATTAACAATTCATTCGTTACGCCGACAATTCCGGTGGGCGAAGCCTCTGGAGTCGGGATCAGCCGACTGATCGGTAACTTTATACCCGCCATCGCGTTGCTGATCCTTGGTTTGTGGCTTTTCCAAAAGCCCAAAACCTAGACATACCTTCTTACGTTAAATACCCGCAAACGGCTGCCTGAAAAGAAATTGCCGCAATGCTCCTCGTTTTCAGACGCCAACCTTCTTTCAATGTAAACTTAACTGTCAACCGCGCGGCGTTCATGGATTTTGAAACAAACATCTCCTCGCCTGCACTCGGGAATCCAGCGACTACAACCCGGCTGAAAGATAGCCTCCCATTAGCGAGTGTTGTATCCTGCAACGCTTCAATGCTGTTTCCAAATTATCGGATAGTTAGATTTAGGATATCGCACTGGAAGTTGAGCAAGAAATGAATCATGAAATCGCGGTTTCAATTGAACCAGTATCCGACAACAATCAGGCGATGTTGAGAGGTGTCATCGATTATGTAAATAAACAATCAGATTTACAGGTCCATAAGATTGGTGCGATACCATTCTTCCCTCTCGAACGACTAGTCAACTGGAATGGTGCCGGCGTGATCTGTACCACTGAAAAACCTGAATGCCTGGACTTCGTCGCAAAACTCAAAATCCCATGTGTTTCTGTCTCCTTACACCAAAAGCCTCCAGCCTCTATCTCCACGGTCCATTCTGACAACGAAGCAATTGGAAAACTCGCCGCCGATCATTTACTTGAAATTGGTTTACGAAAATTTGCTTTTGTAGGTCATCTAAATTGGTTACATAATCAGGAACGACTTTCCGGCTTTCAGAATGAGCTTCGGAAAAAGGGAGTTGACTGTGAAATAATCAATGTCCAATTTAACAAATCAAAAAAATGGGTATGGCCGTCGGAACTTCAGCAACGGCCTTTAACAGAAGCCTTAAGAAAGCTCCACAAGCCTGTCGGACTTTTTGCCGCGCATGATGAATTCGCTCACGACGTCATCGAAAAATTCAAAAGTCTTGAAATTCGAATCCCCTACGATGCAGCGGTCATCGGAGTTAACAACAATCGATTGATTTGTGAAACGACCACCCCACCTCTTTCCAGTATTGCTCAATCGGCTCATCAGATCGGATATCGCGCTGGAAAACTATTACACGATTTGATTCAGGGCCACAAACCACCCACGCAAATAACCCGTCTTCCGCCAGAAGGCCTGATCGCTAGAAGGTCGAGTGATTATTCAGCAATTACAGACGATCAAGTCGTTTCGGCATTGAACTATATTGTTCTTCGCTGTGGTCACCCCATCACAGTCGTCGATGTTGCGGAACACGTCGGTTTGTCGAGGCGGACACTCGACAAACGCTGCATCTCCAGTCTCGGATACCCGATGGCAGAACAGATTAGAAGGTCTCGTATCAATAAAGCTCGTCAACTACTCGGCTCGACCAATATTCAAATCACTTCCATCGGATTCATGTGTGGCTACGAGAGCCCCTCGGGGTTCGTCCGTGCCTTTCGCGAACTGACGGGAATGACTCCCGGCGAGCATCGGCGGCGAATTCGAGGCTGAGCCCAATAGCGCTCGCTAAAAGTGACGGTTTTAGCGATTAACCGCCCTTAACTTCCAACTGCGCACAGCCTGATTCCAAAAAATACCCCATAAGTGTGCGCCGTTTTGTAAAGATATTTCCTTCTAGAGGGATTGGGATTCTTCCTTTTTGCAGTTCAATTTAGGTCCGCTCGCTTCGTATCGCTTTTTAAAAGGAGCGTTTTGAGCTTGGTGCAACCTCGATTTGTAATATCGTGAGCGACGGTCGACCAATTCTTCGTTGTCTAGATTTTCAAACCACCGCCATTGAAGGCGTATTTACGGTAATACTTTCAGTTGAAAAGGGTGACTCATGACCACTTCCAAACGTCTCGCGTTCACACTCGTCGAGTTGCTTGTTGTGATTGCGATTATTGGCATTTTAATAGGTATGTTACTGCCTGCTGTTCAGCAAGTTCGTGAGGCGGCTCGCCGAGTGACATGTGCTAACAATTTAAAACAGCAGGCTCTGGGGGTTCTTAACTATGAGAGTGCCTTTGCTAAACTCCCGCATGGCTATGGCTTCAACGACACATCGAACGGCGGCAACTGGCGAAAAACCTGGAGCTGGAGTGCTCGAATTCTGCCTTTCATGGAACAGAATAATGTCCACGAAGTGCTTGAGGTTTCCAGCAGAGAGTTCAATCAGGTACTTCCATGGGGCAACTGGTCTAGCTGGGATCCAGTTAAAGTCGCGGCAATGCAAACGAATATCGGGGCGTTCCGATGTCCAAGTGACCCCAGCGAGGAAGACTTAAACATTTCGACGGCCTTCTGCAGCAACAGCGTGCCAAACACACACAAGCCAGGCAAATCAAACTATGCAGCTGTTTACGCCTATAAATACTCAAACTGGTACAATTCGAATTCACGTCCAGCACCCCAAGTGGAAGGTTGCTTTGGTCCACAAAACGGTATCTCACTGGCTTATGTCACCGATGGAACCTCCAACACATTTCTGCTCGGCGAGCGAGACAGCGCCCACGGATCTGCCTATTGGGTTGGCGTTGGAAACGTCAACAGTGAAGCCCCTTGGTCGTCGCCTAAAGCCGTTGGTCGTGTCTTTCTTTTCAAGCCTAATCCACCGTTAATTGGTCGCTACTATTCTGCTTTTGCAAGCATGCATCCAGGTGGTCTCAATTTTGCATTCGCCGACGGAAGTGTTCACTTCATCGCCGAAAGTATTAGTTTTGATAACGGCAGGCTCTACAACGGTGCACCTCATCGATGGTGGCATAATTTTGATCAAATGGATCCCGCGACTTTTGGCGTCTACCAAAAACTCGGTTGCCGGGCGGACGGCCAGCCTCTCGGTGGAGAGTTCTAATTTTAATTTGAGAACTCCCTGAAGATCTTATTCAATTCTATAATTTGTCATGTCAGTCAAACACTTGTGTCTTTTGACTGACAGAAAGGTGATTTCGCCATGTCGAATCAGCCAATGCACCGCTTAGTTTGTGTCTGTGTTCTCCTGGCATTCATGGGATGTAACTCCGATGGTTTAGTAACACTGAAAGGGAAAGTAACTGTCGACGGCGCTCCCGCCCCCGCCGGTATTTCATTTCAGTTTCAACCGCTTAGCGAAGGCTCACCGTCGTATGCAATCACCGATGCCGATGGAAATTACGAAGCAGAGTTTTCCTATACCAAAAAGGGAATCATGGTCGGTAAACATCGTGTTTCGTTTATCCCCGGTGGGGGAGGCGGAGGGGATGAAGCGATGCCTGACAACATAGAAGAACTTGGGCAAAGCAATAAACCCGTGGAAAGTTCCGCGCAGGCGAACCGAAAACGGCCATCGTTTCCCGATAGCTACTGGGGGGAAATCATGCAAATCACGGTTGAAAATAAAGCCAACGTGATCGACATCCCACTCGAGTCGAAAAAATAACAGTCGAAAACGAAACGAGTTACCCCGCACATTCAGCGAGACACTCAACCGCAAGTGGAATCAGAATCGAGGATTACCATCCCCCGGTTCGGGGCGTTTGCTGGGTGCCTTGCCACGAGCCTTCCAATTCGGGTTGGGTTGATGCGCTAAGGTCATAAACTGCTGTAACCTTTCAACGATCTCTGGATGGTTGCTCGCCACATTTTTGCTTTCACCCAAATCATCGCCAAGGTTATACAATTCGATTTCTCCATTAAACATCGGAATTCGGACGGCCTTCCAATTAGCGGATCTTACCGCCTGCTTTCCCCCTTGTTCATAAAATTCCCAATAGAGATATTCGTGATTCCGTTGCCCGGGCTTTCCCAACAGCGTTGGTAAAAAACTGATTGAATCGAGTCCCGTTGGCACGGACGCTCCTGTTAACTGCCCAACCGTTGACATGAGATCTCCGAAATAGCTCACATGATCAGTAATACTGCCGGGCTTAATTTTCCCCGGCCATCTGACAATCATGGGAACGCGAATTCCACCTTCGTAAAGGTCTCGCTTCTTGCCTCTGAGCGGCCCGTTAGGGTCAAACGTCTCTGGATTGTGCCCTCCCTCGTCATGATGCCCATTGTCACTGGTAAACATAATGATCGTATTGTCGCCAATGCCAAGTTCATCCAGCAACGCGACCATCTCTCCAATCCCTTGGTCCATCCGAGTAATCATCGCCGCTTGGCCTTTATCTTGATTCGACCAAGCCTTATCTGAGTAAATCCCGTAATCGGGAACCTCCTGGCCATCCCCCGTTCCCCGCGTTCCTTCGTTATTGGCATGCGGAATCGTTAATGCCAAGTAAAGAAAAAATGGATGATGTCGATTACGTTTAATAAAAGACAAGGCCTCGGAGTGAATCAAATCGTGAGAGTAGTCAAGTCGTTTTGTAGCGTAGCCCGGTTCGAAATACCGGTTGTCAGCTTTTCTACCAGCAGGAACAACTTCATTACGGAGGGCAATTCGTTGCTCGTTTTTCCACAAGTACGCCGGAAAATAATTGTGCGCGTGAAGCTGGCTTTGATATCCGTAAAAAAAATCAAAACCTTGCAGGTTAGGAACACCCTCATGACTTGGGTTGTCTTTGGTCACTTCACCTAAACCCCATTTGCCGCAGAGCGCCGTTGTGTAACCCTGATTTTTTAAAACCTCCGCGACGGTAACATCTCGATCCCGCAAACCCTGCACATCAGCACCTCCATTACCACGAACATAGGCATGCCCCAGATGCTTGCCCGTCATTAGAACGCACCTCGATGGTGCACAGACGGTACTTCCTGCGTAAAAATTACGAAACCGCATCCCTTCTTTTGCCAATTGATCCAGCTCGGGGGTTTCAATTAATTTTTGCCCATAGCATCCAAGGTCACCGTACCCTAAATCATCCGCCATGATAAAAATAATGTTGGGTGATTGAGTTTCATCGGCACGAACGTCCGAAACGATGGTTAGTGCGGAACTGAAGGCAATCGATACGATTGCAAATATAACAACACGTGGATTGAGCTGAGCCATCGTTCGCAAATCCCCCGGATCGATCAAAAATATAAATTTGAAACACTTTGATTTAAGCTAACTAAATCCGCTCACGCGAATTCAACGTCACTATTCTATCACACCAAAATTCAACAGCTTAAAACGCAATAGAAAAATATAATATTTTCAACATCTAATTTCACTGACAACCTTTTTAGCCCCGATCTTGCCGAAACACCCCGAGGCTAAAAACACATCCTTATAGAAAGTCGGTGTGCCTGCAAACGTCCAGCTCTTTTGCCGAAAATTTAGGAGATGCCGTGAAAATAGAAAGCCAATTCCCACTCAGAACTAAACCCAATCGATTCGATCCAGAACCAGAATTCCAAATAGGAATTTCGATCCTATTCAAATTGCGTAAATCACTGGGTTCGCTTCTTCGATTTGATTTTCTTCGGCGCAGTATCGGCAACCTCAAATATCTCTCCCAGAGGAATTGCAAATGTTCGCGCAATTCGAAATGCCAACTCAAGCGATGGATAGTACTTCCCTTTTTCCAACGCGATTACGGTCTGCCTTGTAATGCCGACGCGCTCCGCCAACGCCTGTTGAGTCATTTCGCCTGCCTTAAATCGAAGCTCTCTAATTCGATTGTGGATAATTATCTTATCCATTGGCGAACCCTCGATAACTCGCAATCAACCTGCCGTAATAAACCAGATTTGAAATCACGAACCCGGCGAACATCAGGTTGATCCAGAACAACGCTTGAGTTGCTGAAATGGTAAAATCTAATTCATTCAACGCGGCGGCACCCGGTTGCTGAAGTGTCGCCTGAGATACTCCTTCAATCGGCACACTTAACATGGCAACCATCGACCAAACCAGCACGAGAGCTGCCAACACAATTCCCGCCCATTTGGATGCCCTTAGTTCAAGGAGTTTATCTAATTCATCCGCTTGGGGGACATCGCCCGCTTCCCGGATTGATTTAGATGCAATCGAATTGATTGCGTGAAAACCAGCTAGCAACACAACCAATCCAACCACCGCGATTAGAAATACTGAAACATGTTCAACTGGATATTGAAATGAAAAATAGAAATACGGGATGAATATTAAGAGGATACAAACACCACAGAACCACGCATTTTTTTCCCTGAACCCCATAAGAACCCCTAACTTATTTGCGAAAACGAATGTAACTTAAAGATTACACTATGTAATCTACACCTTACATTCGCTTCATCCAGCCCAGACTTTTCAATATTCCAAAAATTTATTCCCAAACCAACATTAAGGACGCGTTCGACTCAATTACCGATCTCAACAAAAACTCTTTGATTTGAACAGGAACGCCACAGATTTTGACTGGTAAAGTGAGTATGGCATTCGAACATCAGCAATTAACGGCTGCTTTCACAAATCAGAACAAGTTGATAATTCGGCTACTGTGAAAACGAGCATCTCCCTCTCGGCTGGGAAATATGCCTACCGAGTAATCACGGATGCGATCCAATACTTTATCCAGCAAAGAGGTGGGAATTGATTTCCCGTTCATCCGTTTGAGTCGCCGCTCTACGCTACTGATTTTGAACCAATCGCGGACGACCTGACTTGCTAAAGCTTAGTTTCGAAGTGAGACAAGTCGGGAACGACCGCACTTCACGAAATTTAAATCTGATTACTGATGTGGAAGAAATAAACGGTGCAAGCAACATTGCATTTCTCTGATCCCTGATTTCACGCTTTGTACAACTTCCGGGCTTCCGTACAGTTCCCAAAATGTTTATCAGGTCAAGTCCACATTTGCTTGATTTGTAATCTCACAAAATTCATAATAGCGATCCAGCGGCCGAAGGCAGGAACACAAACGCCTGCCCCTGGCTAACACTATCAGAACCAGGGCCCCAATCGAAGTTCAGCGTCAGCAGATGTGCTAGAGCCTTCTTCTGTACGATGTTTGAAACTTCATTGATTTTAACAACTTCGCACGCTACCTATTTATTTCCGCCGATCACATTTTTCAGGAGATATCAATGAATCGCTATACCATCGACGAATTTGTCCAGCAAACCCAACAACAAAACCTAAATCAAGGCGTTTTCGAACTCGAGACCGAGCGGATGATGGAATTGAACTTGAACGGAGAGATGTGGACCAAGATGGGATCCATGATTTCCTATCGGGGGAATATTAAATTTACACGCGAAGGAATTCTGGAGCAGGGCTTGGGTAACTTGCTAAAGAAAGCTGTGTCAGGCGAAGGGGCGAGACTGACCAAAGCTGAGGGTCGAGGGCAAGTATATCTCGCAGACAGTGGTAAGAAGATTACGATTCTTAGTCTCTCGAATGAGTCAATCTTTATTAATGGAAATGATCTCCTGGCGTTTGAGCCATCAATTCGTTACGAGATTAGAATGATGAAAAAAATGTCATCGATGTTAGCCGGTGGGCTTTTCAACATCCGTCTGGAAGGGTCAGGAATGGTCGCCTTCACAACTCACTATGACCCGATCACGCTTTTAGTCACTCCAGACAGTCCGGTGGTTACCGATCCGAACGCCACCGTTGCCTGGTCAGGATCGTTGGAACCTCAAATCAAAACGGATATGTCATTCAAGACATTTCTGGGACGGGGCAGTGGTGAATCGATCCAAACTGCTTTCTCAGGTAATGGCTTTGTCGTCATTCAACCCTATGAAGAAGTCTACTTTCAGGCAGGCGGATAACTTCACGAGCTCGAGCCATTGAACTGAAACCACCTTTGAAATCGACTTTGCAACCACCTTTGCAATCGACTTTGCAATCGACTTTGCAATCGACTTTGCAATCGACTTTGCAATCCACCTTCACAGCTCCTACGTAATCAACATGAAAACGCTCCTTATTCTACTAATATTCGTTTGTGTCCTGCCCAATGTTTCTGTCGTGCCCAACGCTTGCGCCGATTCTCCTAAAAATATCGTGCTTATCCTCGCGGATGATCTTGGCTGGGCTGACACGACGCTTTAGGGAAAAACCTCACTCTATGAGACACCGAACATTCAGCGGCTTGCCGCCCGCGGCATGACTTTTTCCAATGCGTATGCCAGCCCGATCTGTTCGCCAACGCGAGCCAGCATTCTGACTGGACAGAATCCTGCACGACATGGAATGACCGCCCCAGCCGCCCACCTCGAAGTGGAACGATTCGCTGCGGTTGCCAGTCCAACGGGACCTCCCCATCAAAAAAGCACGAACGTCAGATCAACCACGCGACTTTCCCCTGAATTGCCACTGCTGAGCCGACTTCTTAAAAACGCGGGTTACACAACCGCGCACTTTGGTAAATGGCACCTGGGCCGGGAGCCACACTCCCCGCTTGAATGTGGATTCGACGTGGACCTTCCACATTGGTGGGGGCCGGGGCCTAAATCCAGCTATTTGGCGCCGTGGGGTTATACGAATCCAAACTTCAAAGAAGGAGAACCGGGCGAGCACATCGAAGATCGAATGGCAAAGGAAGCAGTCGCGTGGTTGAAGAATCGTGACCGCAGCAAGCCATTCTTCATGAACTATTGGCAGTTTTCGGCACACGCTCCGTTCGGCGCCAAGCCTGAACTGATTGAATATTATCGAAAAAAACTTGGTAACTCGGTTGCCGACCTTTCCAAACCGGAAGTTCGCGATCAGCGACTGACCTCACACCCACCCGCCACAGGCCCTCCTCAGCAGTCTCCCACCTACGCAGCGATGGTGCATTCTCTCGATGACGCCGTTGGCAGCTTGCTGAATGCTTTGGATGAAGAAGGGATCGCCGACGAAACCATTATTATTTTCTACTCAGACAATGGTGGAAACATCCACTGCGGGCTGGAAGAGACCGATGTATCTGGTGCAAAATACATCACGGCCATCACCAGCAATCATCCGCTACGTGGCGGTAAGGGCGGCATCCACGAAGGTGGCGTCCGCGTTCCGGCCGTCGTTGTTTGGCCCGGCGTCACCGAACCTTCATCTCGCAGTGACGTCCGCATTCAATCCAATGACTTATATCCGACAATCCTTCGAATGCTCGATGTAAAGCAACCCCAGGATCACATCATCGATGGCGTCGATTTTGGAAGGGCACTTCACGGCGCACCGATGGATCGAGGCCCGATGTTTACCCACGTACCGGGACACGGTGCCACGCCCCACTGACTTCCACCCTCCACGTCTGTCCATCAAGGTGACTGGAAACTTATCCGCACCTTCCACTATGGCGAAAACAAAAATCACCAGTATCGACTTTACAACCTACGCGAGGATATTGGCGAGTCGAAAAACCTTGCGGCGGATCATCCCAATAAAGTTAGAGAACTGGACAGCCTGATCGAAGAATACATCTCCGAAGCAAATGTGGTCATCCCTTTACCCAATTCAAAATTCGACCCGAACCAATTCGATCTGTCAAAGATTGGCCTCCAACCCGGCGGGTTAAAAATGCCTGCTTCGTTTAAAAGCTCACGGCCAAAACTAGACAAACCAGACGCAAAAAAGCACGCTTCACCAGTTAGAAACGCAGCCTTGCTGGGGTGGACTGCGAAGAACGCTTCGGCAACTGTCGCTGGGAATTCACTGAAACTTACACCGTCAGGCCGTCAACCTCTCCTCATCAATCACCGAATCGACACCACTGGACCGATTGAATTTAGAATGCGAATCAAGACACCAAACGATGGAACGGGACGCGTACAGTGGCGCACCGAAGAACAACAACTTTTCCCAAAGAACAGCCAAATTAAAACTTTTAAAATCGCAGGGGGTGATTGGCAAGAGCTGAGCCTGCCAATCGATGTCCAAGGGAAGCTTGT
>JACLAC010019960.1_pt1 | contig 15137 bp, 12 predicted proteins | sample 8027881 | NCBI WGS metagenome assembly JACLAC01 (sample SAMN15725517, study PRJNA655200) | protist metagenome | isolation source: fluorescence activated cell sorting (FACS) single amplified genomes of... | place: Spain: Blaines Bay Microbial Observatory, Mediterranean Sea | collected 2016-01-19 | reverse complement strand
GCGAGCACGGGGCCCTTCCGTGCTTTGATCTCCTCAATGGATGCGAGCGACTTCTCGAGCAGCGGTCCATCGGGGACGAGGGCGACGGTTGGCGTTTCCGGGCTGACCAAGGCAAGCGGCCCGTGCTTGAGCTCGGCGGCTGGATAGGCCTCAGCGTGAATGTAGGCTATCTCCTTCAGCTTCTGTGCACCTTCGAGGGCAATCGGATAGGTGCCGGTACGTCCGATGTAGAAGAGGTGGGGATAGGACGAGCGAGTGTCTATCGGGCACTTGGGCCATAAGGTTTGGTTGAACTTCCGCAATCTCATCAAATAGGCACTCGTCCATTCCTTTGAGGACGGGACCGGACTTAATTTTTTTGAAATTCAACCAACCGCGTGACAGTAGTGGCTCACCGGTTCCATCTCTTCTTCAAATAAAATCGTCCGATTATTGTCAACGGCTAGCTCCTCAATTTGCTGTCATTCCGCCGTCGATTATTAATTCCGTTCCCGTAACCCATGACGCTTCGTCAGACGCCAGGTAGAGGCAACCCATTGCGATATCTTGGGGCTTTCCGAAACGACGAAGTGGCGTAGCAGCCATGCGTTGTTGAACGACTTCTGGGTTGGCGTGTCCTGGCGCTGTCATTGGTGTATCGACAAAGCCAGGATGAATTGAGTTTACGCGGATGTTATCCGTCGCGTATTGGATTGCAACAGATTTAGAGAAAATTCGGACAGCACCTTTAGAGGCGTGATACGCACCATTTGCGTGTGAGCCTACGATACCGCAGATCGAAGAGATATTGACGATCGAACCGCCTCCAGCACGGCGCATTGGTGCCAGAACCGCTTTAGTACCAAGGAAGGTGCCTGTAGCGTTCACTTCCATTATGTGGTTCCAGACTTCGAGCGATTGATCCTCAAGCAGGCCTCCGGCGGTAATGGAGGTCTGAATATTTTGTTTCGGGTCGCGCCCGGAAACTCCGGCAATGTTAGTCAAGACGTTAATCTTACCGAACATTGTTTCGACTTCGTGGGCGATCGTGTTCCATTTTTCTTCGCTGGTAACATTAAGCCTTCTGTATATTGCTGTACCGCCTTTGTTTTCGATTTCGGTGGCGATTGCTTGTCCCGCCTCATCGTTCACATCACAAATAACGACGGATGCGCCATGAATTCCAAAAGTTCTGGCAGTTTCTGCGCCAATTCCTGATGCACCTCCAGAAACAATTGCAACTTTGTCTTTTAATCTTTTACCTAGTTCCATAAGAAGCTTTCCTTTTTTATATTTGGAGACTTTGGTTTAACGTTGGCTAACGTTTTGCACGATAGTTGTTTGACTGACGGACCTTGTTAGGATCGTACGATGACAGACATAACTCAAGATGGCTTTGCAATAATCGATCCTGACCGTGACCTGCCCCGATTGATTGGTCCAGTTTGCATGTTAGTGAATAGGTAACCGTCGTTCCATTAGGACGCCAGATTCGGGCGTAGGCGGTCTATATCCCAACGATGAATGCGGTCGCTTCGTATTGTCGTGCCAGCGCCACTGTTCGATGATGATTTGGGCCTCCTTGAGGCGGTAGAAGATCTCGCCGTTTAGCAGTGCATCCCTGAGTCTGGCGCTGAAACTTTCGCAGTAGCCGTTCTCCCAGGGTGAGTCCGGCTCGATGGTTGTGGCCTTAGCCCCAACCGCCTCAATCCAATCTCTCACCGCTTGAGCCACGAAGTCCGGCCCGTTATCCGAGCGTATGAATGCCGGCACACCGCGCACGATGAACCAATCAGTGAGAACGTCTAGAACATCGGTTGAGTTCAACCGTCGCTTAACCCGCATCGCCAGGCATTCCAATACCTCGACCTGGTGTAGCTTGGTGACAATCTCCTCAGGATTGTGTCGCTTCGTACGCATCTTTGGTCCTTACGTCTCGATCATTAAAGGTGGAGCAATTCAAGGGGGGAGGCCCACTGGAGACAGTCGAGGTTCCAATCGCATCCATCGAGACAGATAGACTCCTCAAACGGATGGACCCTTCGGTCTATCACAGAGTGCGCGCGAACCTTACCGGAGAGTTGGAAGACCTACGGAACGAACTCGAACAGATCCGACTTCGCACCCAAGAATTGGGGAATCAAAAACGTTGGATTGATTGGATTTCGAGCCACCAGAAGGACATTAGGAACATGGCCGGTATGGATATGCAGATCCGTAAGGAATATCTGGAAGGGGTTCTCGACTAAATCACGGTCACCCTAAATGATGACCTCCTCCACCAACTGGTGATTAGGTTTCAGCGTCCTATCGTTGGTGACAGTCACGAATGGAACGACCCGCAGGACAAGTCAGACGGGTATCAAATCCACGAAGGCTCAAATGACGTCACATTATCCGACACCTTCACAAAGCGTGGTGATGCAAACCTAAAAACAACTTTAGAACGAGTGGATTAGAAGGTTCCTATCGCACCCGTTGGAAATCAGAGTGTCACCGTCGAATCATTTCAACGGGTGAAATAACCCGAGTCATTCCCGCCGCGTTGTTTAGCAGTGCGGGAGAGAACCAACGACCTCCCGTTATCCCAAGACAACTGGTCACGCGTACAAAAACATCTCCGTCTCAATGAATGTCTGCTCGAGAAGGAAATGGGTTAAAGAAAGATTGCTGAGTACCTAAACCCTAATGACACAAGGACGAGCGAAGCGATCAAACAGGCGAATACCTGGATCTACTCCGCCATCAACTTACACTAATAAAGCCAAGACCGATTGGGGCTGGTGAAGAACAATACCTACTCTACTGATTAATTTTTCGCCCCTTCAGCGATACTTTTTTATAAACACAAACGTAGGTTGGGAGCTGCTTCTTGCGTAGCCAGCAGGCCTATCGAATGCCCGCAGTACGCATGCGGATTTAAATGGTCTGGACAAGTGTTTTATAACGTGCCCAAGTTGGACCCACTGAGGCCCAAAAGCACGGGACAAGGCGCGGAAACACTGCATCCGTAGGTAGCCATTAGGTAAGCCGGAAGTCAACGAGACACACTGACTTGCTCCACCCAGATGCTCGCACTCTGATGAGTCGACACTGTGGGATCAAGCACGCACCGTGATGCGAGATATCTCGCAATCTATAGGCTCTAGACAAGCACTCTGACCCGAGAGACTGGCTTCAGCGCGATTTAACACCACGCCTCAGGGATAAGAATTCTCAACAGGACGCGGGAGCAGGTTGAGCTGAGAGATTTGGTGCGGCGTTTCTTTTAGTCCCAATGAGAATATTCATCAGGAAACTCCCGGTGTGTTCATTGTGACCGCCCTCAATACAGCGAATTCTTTTCCTATACTTTAAATTCTTTTTTCTTTTTATTATTTCTGCATTGAAGGCCACCAACCACATACGCATTTGATGCGGGCACGTCACAAGTTTTTATCAGGTATCTCTGCGGTATTTACAGTTTCCCAAATTGGGAGATACCATGTTCTACACAGGTCGTATTGGGGACCATATCAGTAAACAGGAAGCTCTTTCCTATATTAACAACCGAGCTCCTGTGGCAATAGCTTTCCGGCTTTGGGAATAGTGCGTCCTGCTCACGCATGCTTTGAATTGCCTGTGTAGGCAGGAAGCTTATTCCGACATCGACAACCGAGATCGTGTTTAAGACGAAATCGGCGTTGGAAAGTCCGCGTCCGCTCCAACGTGACGCGAATAGTTGTTTCCAAAAACACTTAAATCGAAATTACTGATTCATTGAACAAGGAACCAGCAAATGTCAGTACCTGCAGAGGCGATGCAAACGGATGGGTCCGGGCCAGAGGGTATTCCGTTTGACCAGATTGGGGCCGCAGCCGACCAAGCGTTTAACGATGCGATAGATACCGGAATGCCTCCAGTTGACGCGTTTAGCGCAGCTGAGTCCGCGGCACAAAGCGCCGCGGAGGGCCTAGGCATGGATTGGTCCACCATGGAACCGGCCATCGATGCAGGACATCAGGCCTTTGATGACAGTATGGCTAACGATGCGGACCCTCAGGAGGCCTGGGATTCGGCAGGAGAGGCGGTACAAACCGCAGTGGGGGCCCAGTCGACCTTCGAAGCTTGCGGAGACGCGGTCTTCAGCACCTATGAAGAGGCCTTGGAGGGTGGGGCCACGCCCGGGGATGCGTTTGCATCTGCACTGGAGTCCGGTCAGGCCATGGCCGAGAGCGCGGGGATGGACCCAAATTTCGTGCAGGGGGTCGTTGATGCCGCCAATGCGGCGTGGGAAGAGCAACAACCGGTGACCGATCCAATGGCGGCAATGCAAGCCGTGGGGGATGCGGTGGGCGAAGCCGTTGGCGGCGGTGACGATGGAGACGGCCTGGCGGCTTGCGGAGAAGCGGCGGGCGATGCCTTCGAAGAGGCAATGGAGGGTGGGGCTACCCCACAGGCAGCGTGGGAAGCCGCCGCAGGGGCGGCCCAGCAGGCCGGAGCGGAACAAGGAATGGACGCCGGGATCATAGAGAGCGTCGTTAATGCCGCGGAGCAAACCTTCAGCGAGGCCATCGAGGAAGGCACCGACCCCCAAGCGGCATTCGAATCGGCTGGCGACACGGCGGGCGGGGCGTGTGGCGACATAAACGGCTTCGACGCGGTTGGTAACGCCGCCCAAGGTGCCTATGTTGAGGCACTCGCAGAGGGGCAGAACCCGACTGATGCCTTTGAAACTGCCACCGAAGCGGCGCTAGGGGTCGCTGACAACTTGGGAATGAACGGGGAGTTCATGCAAAGCGTCGTCGATAGTGCCCAAGCAGCGTTCGATGGCGCGCTGGAGGAAGGGGCCGATCCCATGGCGTGCTTTGAAGCGGCGGGCCAGGCAGCCGGCCAAGCCAGTGGCATGGGGGAACCTGACGGCGAATTCATCCCCGCAGGGCCTGGAGGCACCGAGTCGTCGCCGGCGGGCGATGAAATCGGCGAGGTACTCGGCGATGCACTCGGGGGGTTTAGTGACGACTCCCCCGAGCCGATATCATCTGAAGACGACGCGCTCGCAAGCGCGCTTGACAGCCAAACGGAGCAGGGGCCAGCGCAGACTCCGCCTGAGGAGTTCGCCACGCCTGCGACCGGAGACCTCGCTGACGCTTGGGACGATGATCAGGAAGACTCCGACAGCGATACGACCGATGGGAGCGGTCTCGCCTAAGGCAAGCGCGTTCCCGGAGCCCGTTGAGGTCAGCGTTCTCTTGGGTAAGTTCGGCCGGATACAGGGTGCGACGCCCGCTCATGGGAACGGGCGTTCACTCCTTTGATTCTCCGAGAGACTGATTCTCCGAGAGAGGATGACCGATTGGCGGGACAAGACAGGATTCAGGTCCCGTCGCCCAAGTTGCCGCTGGCAGCACTAATCGACGATCCGAGCACTGGATAATTCCGGCATGAGCAAAAGAGCCCTTTTGACATCCGCAATGGGGATAACGTTGCTTGCCCGTCAATACGGGGTGCGCGTGCAACCTGACGCGGTTGAAGACGCGCTCAGCAAGGGCACCATTCGGTCACGCCGCGACTTGGAGTCTTATTTTAGTCGTCAGGGGATCCAGGCGACCCTACGAAAACTTCGAAGCGCCGACCTCGCCGACAAGAAGTACTTGTTCCCCTGCGTGGGATTGATGAAGGACAACCGCGCCCTCATCCTCGTGGGCGTCCAACAGACCGGTGACGCTTCAGAGCCTGTCATTACGACATTTGACCCGACCGACCCCAGTGCAGCGACGACACACATCCCATTAAAGGAATTCAAGCGGGATTGGTCCGGCCGCGCGGTGCTGGTCGCAAAAGCTTCGGGGGAGTCCGCCAGAGACCGGCCATTCGATTGGAAATGGTTCCTTCCAGAACTAGCACGATACAAGGGATTATTGCTAACAACCTTCATCGCGTCCGTCTTGATGAATGGGCTCGCGATTACGCCCATCATCTATATCCAAATTGCATTGGACAAAGTACTCGCATACGAAGCGCAGTCGACGCTGTATGTCTTAACGTTGGGTGTGGTCGTCGCTTTGCTGTTCTCCGGACTATTAACGTACGGTCGCGACTACGTCATTGGCCACATCAGTACGGTAATCGAGTCCCGCATCTCCGGAGACATCTTCGATAAACTTTTAGAGCTTCCCGCTCAAACATTCCAAACGACAGGCCACAACGAGCTTGAAACGCAGGTAATGTCCGTGGTCGCGGTGCGGAATTTCATTTCCCGCCAATTGCTCACGACGATATACGAAGCCACTGGGATATTGGTGTTTACACCCATCTTGTTCGGCTACAGCCCGATACTCGCGGCACTCGTATTGGGGTTTGCTCTGCTTCAAGGCGCCACTGATCTCATCAGTAAAAGCAGACAAAAAACGGTCGGGGAATCAACGGGCACCGCCAACGCGAAGCGCGATGTGGTCCTAAGAGAGACACTCGCGAATATAGATGCCGTGAAAACGTTATCCCAAGAATTGCCACAGCGAAGGGAATGGAGAGCAACCGCGGCGCGTGCAATTATAGGAAACCTCCGCTTAGTTAATAGTGCCAACCTCGCGTCCAGCGTCAATACGACCATAGGCAGCTTGATGACGGTCGCTATCGTGTTTGTTGGCATTAACCTCGTATTTGCCGGCGCGCTGTCCGCAGGAGCGATAATCTCTTGCAACATGCTGGGCGCAAGAGTGCTTGGACCGATACGAAAGCTTATAACTTTTCGACATGACTCCCGCGCTTTTTTTTCTGCGGTAGATAACATCACCAATATTTGGAATGCGCCTCCGGAGAGGTCAGGGCATGGTGCGCAGAGAATACTTCAGGGCCAATTCACCCTTCGCAATGTAGATGTTAGGTTCGGAGACTCAATGGCTCTGCACGGGGTCAGCCTCACCGTGCCAGCACGACAGCGAATTGCACTCGTAGGATCATCGGCAAGCGGCAAGACCACGCTGTTACGTTTGTTGCAAGGTTTACTAAAGCCTAACGGAGGATATCTTGAAGTAGACGGGGTTAATGCGGCGAGTCTGGACATTGCCCACTACCGAAGTCAGATTGCATTGGTCGATGGGTCCCCGCGTTTTTTTTCGGGAACGATTGAGGAAAATATTCGGCGGGTTCGTCCAAATATCAGTGAGCGAGAATTCGAGCTGGCCTTGGAGCACTCCGGATTGGCAAGAATTCTGCCCGCTCTATCGGCGGGACTTAGCACCGAAGTCGACCAGGCGGGAAGTAATCTGTCGCGCTCCCACAAAGTCATCGTAGGTTTAGCGCGCGCATTAGCGACCCGGCCTAACTTACTGCTACTCGATGACTGCTTTTCGAACCTCGATACAGATTGTCAGGTCCACCTGTATCGGCATTTAAATGAAATCTCGAAAGGAAGAACCCTAATCGCGACGTTGCATGACATGCGACTCGTCAAAGCCTTCGACTGGATTATGGTCCTGGAAAGTGGAAAAGCTGTTGGCATGGGCACCCACGCCGCTTTGATAGCTGATTGCCCGCCCTACCAGAACTTGTGGACGTTGGAGGAAGAGATTGGAACGGCGGGCAGGATGAGAGTCGTGGCAACGTGAATAATGGTTGACAAGCAGTCTTTTCCCAAAGGGGAGTACATTTTCCGCGAAGGTGAGAGCGCGGCACACGCCTACATTCTCCATTCCGGGGTTGTCGAGATCGTGAAAGCCGGCGTGGACGGAGAGATCGTTCTTGCAACCCTCGAATCCGAGAACGACTTGTTCGGAGAGTTAGCGGTCATTGATGGTACGCCTCGCAGCGCGAGCGTTAGGGCAAAAGAAGACGCGACCGTCACCGAGGTGGACGAAGAGGCGTTTAAAACCCATCTCAGATCCAATCCGAGCGCAGCGATGACGGTGATGCGCAAATTAGCCACCGAACTGCGGGTGGCCAATCAACGCTTCGCCAGTGACGGGGAAGCGGATCAGGAAAGCGAAATTGATGCTGGGCGTGCCACTTGGCAGGGTGATGCTCGCCTAGAGGTTGACGATACAGATGCCATTTATGATTCGCCGGCATCTCGCCCGATAATTTACCTCGGTGGGGTTCTGGTTCTGTTGCTGACGGCCGCGGTGATCTTCTCTCTGCGGGCCATGGTAGACACCACGGTATCTGCGCGGGGGAAACTGACAACAAGTTCGCCGAACGTGGACGTGCAGGCAGGCTCCAGTGCGGTGGTGAGAAAAGTGTTGATCGCACGTGGAGACAACGTGGCAGAAGGGCAGCTTTTGGCGCTTCTCGACCGAACGGCAGCCGAGGCGAATGCAAAGAGCAACGCAGAGCAGATGCATTCCGTCAGCAGCCGGATTCAGCGATTAAAGCTAGAGCAAATGCTCATTGGGTCAGGTCACGAGCCTCCCCTTCAGCACGGACTAGGAGCACTGGACCTCGATATTTTGTCGAAGCGGCTACAGCAGTACCGCTCAAAGATGAACGCATTCGCTTCGCGGATAAAGAAAATAGACCGTCAAATAAGAATGGCGAAGACGGAAGTCAAGTCGGCGAAAGAGACCGTTCGCATTACGGGCGAGCAACTCAAGCTGAAGCGCCGAATCGAGAACCTCCAGCATGAGCTATACAAGAAACACCACACGTCACTGCTGAATTATTTGACCGCCAAGGATGCCACGCTTGCTATCAATCGCTCCTATTACGACGCGGTTAACGAGGCTGACGTTAAGCTGGCTTCGTTGACGGCAGTACGTTCCGACAAAGACACATTGTCGGCGGACCGAACCGAATTTGTCGCCAAGTGGTCGTCGAGCCTCTCCGAAGCCTTATCCGACGAAAAGCAACGGCTCACCGCGCTCACGCACGAGTCTTTGAAGCTACGCCAGGCGTTGGATAGCGTGGAAATCCGGGCACCCCTTGCCGGCGTCGTGTTGGATCAGCCCAGTATTTCTCCGGGGTCCATCGTGGCGGCGGGAGAGAAGCTGATGACCTTAGTGGCAACCGATCAGCCACTGACGTTGGAGGTTGATGTCGACCCGAAAGACATCAGCGACCTGCGGGTAGATGCGTCCGTATCCGTCAAATTAGATGCGCTCCCCTTTCAGCAGTATGGCGACATCCCGGGCAATGTTGAATTCATTTCCCGAGACACGTTCGGTGAGTCTCTGTCCGGTGAGAAAGGCGCCTACTACAGGGCTCGTGTGAGGATTCTCCAGCAGGACCAGACGAATCTACCCGGGGGGTTCAAATTAACGCCGGGGATGCTTGCCACTGCGGACGTGAAGGTGGGCGAGAAAAGGCTGTTCACTTATTTGGCCAATCCGATCATCAAAGGATTTGGATCGGCGTTTACCGAGCCCGACTAAAAGTCAGGCCTTCGCGGTACCTGCGTGCGCGGCGCACACACTGGGTTGCCGTCGTCGCGCCACGGAAGTCCCCGGCTCGAGGGCGGGCATTGTGCCGGAGCACCGCTCGCCTCGATCCCCAAGGCATACGACGCCGATCCCACCGTGTCGCCAAGAATCCGCTATATGCCTGGCAGCGAAAGTACGCCGGCATGGCGCTTGAGGGGCGAAGCGACTGCAGGCGCACGAGCAAGAGAACCCACAGCACAAGAAGCGGCGCGGCGAGAGAAACGGGTAAGAGCTGCCCCCGGTAAACTGCGCAGCGCGCCCCGACGTCGCCTTACGGAGCGTACTCAGCACCCCTTTGCCTTGGTGTGCACCAGTAGCGGTCGCGGTGGGAACCGCTGCAGGCGCTTAGCGCCCAGGAGGCACCCTGTTACCCTGCGCGCATCGTCGCAGCCGGAAGCGGTTATGCACATTGGATTAATCGCCGGCATGGAACCGGCGGCAGGCGCGCAGTACTACCGTAAGCTCGCGGACGCTTTCACCCAAGCGGAGTTTCCGCTCGAGCTTACGCTCGTGCACACCAACCGCTCGTTGCTCGTTGCCAACCTCAGCGCCGGGGACCCGATCGCGCAAGCCCGCGAGTTCGCCCGGTTGGGCAAGCGCCTCAAGAACGCCGGCGCTGAAAGCATGGCGATTACATCGTTTGCCGGGCACTTTTGCCTCGCGGCGCTCGAGCCTATTACCCCGCTACCGATTATCAATGGACTGCGCGCGGTGAGCGACACCGTTTCTAGAAAACGACTCGTGCGTGTGGGCTTGCTCGGGACAGCAAGCGCCATGGAGAGCGCGCTCTACGGCAGCCTCGAGCAAGTCGAGGTGGTCCTACCCGAAGGTGAGATGTTTCGCTCAGTTCATGAGCACTACGAATCCACGGTAAGACGCGGTTTCGCGGCCGATGACGCCCGGGCCTGCTTGTATGAGGCAGGCGCGGCGCTGTGCGCAAGGGGCGCAGAGGCGATCGTGCTCGGCGGGACAGATCTCTTTCTCGCCTTCAACGAAAACCCCGGCTACCCGATCTTCGACGCCGCCGACGCCCACATCGACGCGATCTATCGGGCCGCTTTGGGATAGAAAGCCCGGGAACAAGCCGCGTTCGCAACGCGGCTCATGCCCCGACTGACCTACTAGAGCACCGCGCCGCGAGCCGACGACCCACCGTCGATGGTGATGATCGTGCCGGTGGTATTCCCAGAAAGGTCCGACGCCAGGAATGCGACCATGTCGCCGATGTGCTCCGGCTGGCCTGGCGGATACGTTTGATCTAACGTCTCGCGCCAACGCTCTGCGTCACCGAAGCGCTTTTCCGAAATGGAGCGAGACAACGACACCATCCGGTCGGTCACGATCAAGCCGGGATTGATTCCCACCACACGCACACCGTAAGAGCGGCTCGTCGCTCCGAGCGCCCGGGTCAACGCCATGATTGACGCATTGCCGGCCGAACCTGCGATGTATCCCGGCGTGGGCGACTCCCCAGCCGCACCGATCACATTGACGATGACCCCGTGCTCGCGCGCTTTCATATGCCCGAGCATCGCGCGACACATGTTCTGATAGCCGAACACCTTGAGATCCCAGGCTTTGCGCCAACGTTCCTCTTCGACGTCGTGAATGTCTCCGCCCGGAATGGCACCGGCGTTATTAACGAGTATATCCACGTCGCTACACTTCTCGACGAGGCTACGTGCGGTGTCGCCGTCCGAGAGGTCCCCGGGGTGAATGTCGACTTGCACGTCGTAGGCCGCCTGAAGCTTCTCTTTCGCCACTGCGAGATCGGCTTCGGTACGGGAGGTGATGTGCACGTTGCAGCCCTCTCGCGCCAACGACCACGCCGCAGCGTAACCGATACCCTTAGAGGCCCCGGTAATCAGGGCCGTTCGACCACTTAATCCTAGTTCCATCTCTCACTCCTCCGGTAACGACTACGGCTGCTCATTCGAGAAGATGATCGTACCGCTCGCGCCGAACATGCCCCCCACGCCATGACATACAGAGATCTTGGCGCCATCGATCTGAGCCGGCGCGACGCCCCGCATCTGCCGGACGCTCTCTTGCAGAGCGTACATACCGTACATGCCCGAATGCATGTAGCTCAGCCCCCCACCGTTGGTGTTAATGGGCAGCTTGCCGCCGGGCGCAGAATGCCGCTCACCGGTAAACGCAGCGGCCTCCCCCCGCCCAACGAACCCGAGGTCCTCGAGCCCGTAGAACGGAAGATGCGCGAACGCGTCGTAGATCATGAGATGGTCCACGTCGTCGTGAGCGATCCCCGCTTCCTCAAACGCCCGGGGTCCAGCGACTCGAAACGCCTTAGAGCTCGTAAAATCCTCCATCTGCGAGATCATCGGCGTCTCCGCGCTCTCGCCCGTGCCCAGGATATAAACCGGCTTGGTTGGGAAGTCCTTGGCCCGATCCGCACGGGTCAGGATGAGCGCTCCTCCGCCATCAGTGACCAGGCAGCACATCAGCAAACGGAACGGATAAGCAATCATCCGCGACTCGAGTACATCGTCAACGGTTATCGGATCGTGAAATGTCGCGCGCGGGTTCATCCCGGCCCACTCGCGCTGAACGACAGACACCATCGCCAACTGCTCTTGCGTGACTCCGTACCTCTTGAGATATCGGAGCACGGGGATCGTGAACATCGTAGGCGGCCCAAGGGGACCGAACGGCATCTCGAACTGGCCCGCCAAGCTCGCAGGATCGACTGCGCGGGGTGGTTTTCCGACATTGGAGCGACCGCTCTCTCCATGGGTGATGAGCACGGTGTCGCAAAGCCCGTCGTTCAGCGCAGCGCAGGCATGGCGCACGTGAATCATGAACGAGCAGCCGCCAACGGCGGTTCCGTCGATCCACTTCGGCGTGATCCCCAGGTAGTGAGCGACCTCGGTCGGCGTTTGACCTGCCGTGGCGACTCCGTCGATGTCGCCGGGCTTGAGCCCACAATCTGCCATTGCATTGAGCGCCGCATCGGCGTGCAGTTGTATCTGAGACATGTGCGGCACCTTGCCGAGGTCGGTTGTCTCCGCCGCGCCCACAACGGTGATGGTGTTCGATTTCATCTGAAGGTTTCCTTGATTCGCTAGCCGGCGGGCTTGAAGAACGGCAACGTAATGTCGTCGTTCTGGGCCTCGAAGGTCACCTCGACGGACATGTCGAGTTGCAGTGCTTCGGGCGTTTGCTCGCACTCGACGATATTCGTCATCATGCGTGGACCTTCGTCGAGCTCTACCACGGCGATAGCATAAGGCGGCTCAAATCCGGCACGCGGCCGGTGGTGAATCACATAGCTGTGCAGGGTTCCCTTACCGCTCGCCTTCTTCACGCTGACCGAGCGTGAGCCGCATTTCGGACAGAACGGGCGAGGCGGAAAGTAGTTGTTCCCGCAGTCATCGCACGCCTGGATTCGGAGCTCATGGGCTTTGGTGCCGTCCCAAAAGTGCTGAGTCTCGGGGGTGGGGACGGGAAGTGGTCGTTGTCCTGACACTTCGCTCTCCTTCGTTAGGTTAGTCGAGATGGGTGATTAGGGGCTTCACCTCCTCGGTGAAGCGTTGAATTTGCTCGTCTCGCCGCGTGTCAGTGGCGAGCCAATCGATGGCGAAATGACGCACTCCCGCCCGGTGAAAGGCCTCGATCTTTTCGGCGATGTCCGCGGGACGTCCAAACGCCGCATACCGGCGCGTTGCCGATGAGAAGTCCATGCCGTAACGCTCGGTCAGCGATTGGGAGGCGAAATCGAATGCGGCGTCGACATCATCGTCCATCCACGCAAACAGCACATGTGCGGACTCGAAGGCGTCGAATGTCCGGCCCGCACTCTGCGCTGCCAGCGCTACCGTCTCTAGTCCCGCGGCGTAGCGCTCCGGGCTCACGAGATACGCCATCCAGCCGTCTGCAATGCGGCCGATCCTGGCGAGCGCGGCGTCGGAGCGACCGCCGCAGACAATGGGCGGCCCGCCGGGGCGAAGCGGTCCCGGCCGCAGATGCACGGGCGGAAAGTCATAAAACGCACCGTGATGCTCGGTCGGCTTGTCTCCCCAGAGCTTTCTGAGTACTTCGATGCCCTCGGTAAGCCGTGCGCCGCGCTCACGTACCGGGACGCCTACGGCCGCGAACTCGTTCGGAAATTCCCCCCCAACGCCGACCCCAAAGATCAGCCGGCCGTTGGCGATCCGATCCAACGTCGCCACCTGCTTGGCTACGGCCGTCGGATGGCGCAGGGGTAATAGGTACACGCCCGTTCCAAGCTGAGCCCGAGAAGGATAAGCGCATGCCAGGGACAATTGGACGATCGGGTCGAGGATCGGGGTTTGGAACTCGATGTGATCGCCCACCCACACGGAGTCGAGCCCGAACTGCTCGACCAGCTCCATCGTCGACCGGGCGGCTTCGGGGTACGGAAAGCTCGTGGAAAGCCCGAACTTCGTTGTTGTATTCAGCGGAAGGTCGGCCATCCTTTGGTCCTGCTCTCCTTCACGGGCGCGCTCGAGACTAACTCAGAACGGCAACCCAAATTGCCCCGGCCGCTCCGTCTCGGCAGAGTTCCGACGCTCATGCTCTAGCAAGCGAGCCTTGTTCTCGATCCCGCCACCGTAGCCGGTGAGCGAACCGTTTGCGCCAATGACGCGGTGACAGGGTATGACGATTCCTATCGGGTTTGCACCGTTCGCCGCACCCACGGCGCGAACTGCGCTGGGCTTCCCGATAGATTCCGCGAGTGCCCGGTAACTGCACGTTTCCCCATACGGTATCGACTGAAGCGCAGTCCAAACCGTTTGCTGAAACGGCGTCCCCACCGGCGCAAGCGGCATTTCAAACGTCTGCCGATGACCTGCAAAGTACTCGAGGAGCTGGCGCATCTCGCTCTCGAAACGCTCGGGCGAATCGCGCCAGTCGGGCTGCGGCTCCCGCGGTTTCGCTCGCGTTTGCTTACCGCGCCCGAACTGAATCAGGCACAGACCGCCCTCGTCACGAGCAAGCAAGATGTCTCCAACCGGCGATTTCATCCACGCATAAAACACTGACCGCATCTCCTCAGCCGCCCCCGGTGCCAGCGCGCACGCGTGCGTAGTCCCGCCATAAGTACATGGCGGCGTACGCGCGCCACGGGCGCCACCGTTGTGCGCGCGCTTCCAATACCTTGGGGGTTGGGGCATCGTTCAACGCCCGCAACAGTATCAAGTCTCCGGCGGGAAATGCATCGCCGTCGTGCCGTGCCCGCATCGCAATGTAGTGCGCGGTCCACGGTCCGATCCCCTTGATCGCCATGAGCTGGCGAAGGAATGTCGTCGTATCCACATCGGGCTCGAATGACACCGAACGCCCGTCGAACGCCCCCGCGAACGCCGCGATGGACGAGGCACGACTCAGGGGCACGCCGATGGTTGCAATCGCCTCGGCCGCACCACTACCGGCCCAGGCCCGGGGGTGCGGAAACAACACGCGCAGCGTCTCGGAACACATCGCCCGGGAGAGCGGCCGGCCAAAACGCTCAGCGAACCGCCCGGTCAGAGTGCTCGCACCCTTTACCGACACTTGCTGTCCGAGTATCGCGCGGACACCGATCTCGAACGGCTCCCAGGCGCCCGGCACCCTGAGGCCCGGGGTTCGCGCAACCAACGGGCGCAGGGCCGCGTCCTCCGACAACCGCGCGCCAATGGCCTCCGGAGACGCGTCGAGATCAAACAGGTGCCGGACGCGACAGAGTACGGGCGTTGGATCCTCGTCCCCGTCCCGAGAGCAGACCGACACCCGAACCGCGGA
>JACLAC010023516.1_pt1 | contig 15141 bp, 12 predicted proteins | sample 8027881 | NCBI WGS metagenome assembly JACLAC01 (sample SAMN15725517, study PRJNA655200) | protist metagenome | isolation source: fluorescence activated cell sorting (FACS) single amplified genomes of... | place: Spain: Blaines Bay Microbial Observatory, Mediterranean Sea | collected 2016-01-19 | reverse complement strand
TCGAGGGCGGGGTGCCGCACGCGATAGGGCCGGGGGTGTTGATGGTGGAGATTCAGGAGCCGACCGACTATGTGGTGCGCTGCGAATATGCGCACGGTGGACTGGAACTGCCCGAGTCATTGCGGACGATGGGATTGGGCTTGGACCGGGTGTTGGATATGTTTGATTACACGGGCTATCCTTTGGCCGATGTCAAAACGCGTTTCGGGCCGCAAGTCAGTGTACTAAGTGACGGGAAGGGTGGACGCGAAGAAGTGTTGCTCGGTGCACCGCAGACGGATCGCTTGGAATTGCGGCGGGTAGAATGCAAGAAGTCGATGTCGCTTGAAGTGGACGGGCGTTTTTCGATTCTGATCGTGATAGAGGGCGAGGGCATGTTGCGGGCTGGTGGGCAACATCTGGCGCTCAAACCTTGGTCGCGTTTTTTTTTACCCGCTTGTCTACCGCAGGTTGAGTTACTGGGCGGGTTGCGCATTGCACGATGTTTGCCGCCTAAGTCTGTTGGTGGGTAGGCAATTCAATATGTCCCGGGTCCGCGTTTCGAAGCTTTTCAGCCGATCCATTGTCTCATGTCCGATGTCTTTTGCCACCGCGCGTCTGCGCCGGCCCATCCGACTCCTGGGGCCTAGTTGTCCTCAAAAATCTCACGGGCATTGAGCGCATCGTCGACCGGCTTGGCGGCCAGCAATCGCCGAGAATCTGTTAGACGCCCGCTGGGTATTGCGCCGTCAGATCGCCCTGCAGCATATTGCCGCATACTCAAATTGATCGGCTGAAAAGGCTACAGTTGCATCCCCCAATAGGCGGCCCCTAAGACAGCAGTCTTATCGTTGAGCACGACCTGCACGCGGATATCTGCTAGCGGTTCGCCCATGCGTCCCTTAGCGATAAAACCTTCCATGAAGCGGCCGTCGCGCAATTTGTCGAGGATCTTTGGCGCGATTCCGCCGCCGACGAATACCCCCCCCCCGAGGACATTAGTTTGAGCGCCAAATTGCCCGCTTCGCAGCCGTAGAGATAGGCGTAGAGGTCAAGGGCCTCGGCGGCTAACTCGCAACGTCGTTCGAGTCCGGCGCGGGAGATGGTGTCGGAGCGGTCGCCTTGGACCAACTCTTCTTTGAGAGCGGCAGATTCGCGTTCAGGTTGGCGGTCGCGTAAGAAATTGTAGATCGAGGCCAGTCCTGGACCGGCAACGACGCGTTCCCAACTGACGTGGCCGTGATGTTGGTGCAGATAGCGCCAGAGATCGACTTCGAGATCGGATGTGGGCGAAAAACTGGAATGACCGCCTTCTGAGGCAATCGACTGGTAGCGGTCGCCCCCCCAACACAACCCTCCTTCACCGAGACCAGTGCCAGCGGCGATTACGGCGATATTCCCTTCGTTGTCGATGCTACCGGCGTTAAGGGTATACAGGTCGTCGGCGTGCAATGCAAGAGTGCCATAGGCCGTCGCCTGCAGGTCGTTGAGCAGGTGTACATCGACTCCGCTGAGAGCAGTGGAGATTTCGTTTGGGTCGATGAGCCAGGGCAGGTTGACCGCGCGCACAGGCAATTGGCGCACTGGGCCAGGCACCCCCAAGACCACGTGTTTCGTGCGGATGTCAGTATCGGAGACGAAGGCTGCGATCAAGGCGCCCGGACTCGTGTAGGCCACCGTTTCGTAGCGGCGTTCGAAGATTGGGATGAACCCTTGCGCAGTTGGGTCGAAGGCGGCGAGGTAGGTCTTGGTGCCGCCCATGTCCCCCGCGACGATTAGAGGGCCGCCCATGTCCGCCAATCTTCACCGAGCAGGGAATCGGCTTTGCTGGGGCCGCAGGAACCGGCCGGGTAGGAGGGCACAGCGCCGGAAGACGGCGTCTTCCAGGCTTCGAGAACTGGCATTAGCAGTTGCCAAGACTTTTCGATCCAATCGTTATCGGAGTAGAGCGTTGCGTCGCCAAGCAGGCAGTCGAGAATTAGCGTTTCGTAGGCCTCGGGTGTGCGGCCGCCGAAGGATTCAGCGTAGCTGAAGTCCATATCGACGGTGCCCAGTTTGACGTCGGGCCCGGGCACCTTGCCGTTGAAGGAGAGCGAGATGCCCTCCTCTGGTTGGATGCGGATGGTAAGGGTGCTGGGTGGCATTTGGTTGGCTTGGTCGAAGATCAGGTGCGGCGGTTGTCGGAACTGCATCGTAATCGTGCTGGTGCGTTTTTCCATGCGCTTGCCCGTGCGCACGTAAAAAGGCACGCCCTGCCAGCGCCAGTTGTCGATGGTGAACTCGAGGGCGGCGTAGGTCTCGGTGCGCGAGTCGGCGGGCACTTCGCTTTCCTGCAGATAACCTGGCACCTCGTCTCCGCCGACATTACCCGGACCGTATTGGCCGCGTACGGCGTAGCGGTCGACCTGGCCAATGAGGATGGGGCGGATAGCCTTGAGCACCTTGAGTTTCTCAAGCCGCACGCTCTCGGCGTCGAAAGAAGAGGGCGGTTCCATCGCGATGACGCAAAGTACTTGCAAAAGATGGTTCTGTATCATATCGCGCATTGCACCTGACTGGTCGTAATACCCAGCGCGGTGCTCGACACCGACGCCCTCGGCGGCGGTGATCTGCACGTGGTCGACATAGCGGCGGTTCCACAGCGGTTCGAAGATAGAATTACCAAGGCGGAAGACCAAGATATTCTGTACCGTCTCCTTGCCGAGGTAGTGGTCGATCCGGTAGATCTGTTCCTCGGCGAAGACATCGTGCAGCGCCTCGTTGAGGCCATGTGCTGATTCGAAGTCGTGGCCGAAAGGTTTTTCGACGATGATACGGCACCAGCCTTGGCCGTCTTGGTGTTGGCGGTTGAGGCCCGCCTTGCCCATTTGCTCGACTATGCCGAGGTAGATCTGTGGCGGTACCGAGCAATAGAAACAGCGGTTACCTCCGGTGCCGCACTGGCGGTCCAGGGATTCGAACCGCTCTCTGAGTGCGGTGTAGGTGGCCGGGTCTGCCGGATCGCCGGAAACGTAGTGAATTTTGGCCAAAAAGGCATCGAGCACGGATTCATCCACTGCGCCGACAAACTCGGCCAAGCCTTCACGCATCTGCTGGCGAAAGTCGTCGTCGTCCCAGGTGCGGCGGGCAACGCCAACGAGGGCGAAGGCATCGGGCAGCCGGCCTTGTTCCCGCAAATGCCAGATGGCCGGTATTAGTTTGCGACGAGTCAAGTCGCCGGAGGAGCCGAAGATGACCAGGACGCAGGGATCGGGGACGCGTTGGGAAGCCGTTGAGGTCTGAGTCATATAGGAGTCATTGGGTGGGTGATGGGTGGGTGCGGCGCCTCAATCACAGTTATTTGTAGATGCTATGGTTAGGCAAAATGCCTGCAAAAAGAAAGGCCACAGCGCACGCGCCATGGCCCCCCCACACCGCCTCGTGTGAGAACGCTCTCAAATTAATGGCATGGGCAAAAATTGTCAATCATATAATGCGTGAATTGTATTACAACCTACGCTATCTGTCCAACGGGCGCAGTCGTTGTCACCGCCGGTGGAGATTGCTATATTCACGCGGTTGGGCTCGTTTTGAGAGTTAATATCGCGATATACGGTGCACGGAGAAATGTATGGCCCAGTACCTGGTAACAGGGGGAGCGGGATTTATTGGTTCTCATCTCTGTCGGCGCTTGCTTGCGGATGGTCACGCAGTGCGGATTCTCGATGATTTGAGTTCGGGAAGCCGAGAAAATATAGCTGAGATTGCCGACGAGGTTGAGTTTGTCGTCGGCAACCTGTGCGACGAGGCCCTGCTCTATAAGGTGCTGACAGGGGTTGATTACGCATTGCACCACGCAGCCGTTGCCTCGGTGCAGACTTCGGTCGAACGGCCCGTGTTTGAGCAGCAAGTAAATGCCGTGGGTACCTTGCGGTTATTCGAGGCGGCGCGGCGAGCCGGAGTGGGGCGCGTGGTCTTTGCTGGTTCGGCTGCTGCTTATGGTAACAATCCGACCGTGCCTAAGCGCGAGCAAATGATTCCCGAGCCCGAATCGCCCTATGCCATATCTAAAGTGACGGGTGAATACTATGCGCGGGTCTACAGCCAGATCTATGGTTTGGAAGTGGTGTGTCTGCGATATTTCAATGTTTTTGGTCCCCGTCAGGACCCGTCCTCGCCGTACTCCGGAGTTATTTCGATTTTTGCCGAGAGCATGCTCAAAGGCAACCCTCCGATCATTTTCGGCGACGGCGAGCAATCGCGCGACTTTGTCTATGTAGACAACATCGTAGAGGCCAATATGCGGGCTTGTGTCGCTCCCGGGGTGGCGGGCCGAGTCTACAATATTGGGTGTGCGCAGAGCATCTCAATCCTACAGTTGGTCGCTGCGCTCAACGAGGCGCTCGGCACGGAGGTCCAACCTGACTTTAGGCCCCCTCGGCCAGGTGATGTGAGGGTTTCCCTGGCTGATATCGCGTGCGCACGCGCCGAGTTGGGCTATGAGCCGTTGGCGCAGTTTGCCAAGGGACTACAACGCACTATCGAGTGGATGAAATCCCTCTAAAACCGATTCTTGGCGCTTGCCGCACACATGGTTTTCTGCCATACTTAGGGCATGTTATAAGATCGCCACTAGAAGTAATTGCGATCTTGACCACGGTCGAATTTTGCTGTTTTTTTCTGGATTTTTAGAAGGTTATAATTGTTTTGGCAACGATAATCGACGGCAAGAAACGCATACCCTTTATGCGCGGGATGCTGGTGCACTACTTAATCGAACGCGGTTTCAATCACGAGGATGCGCGCGAAGTGGCGAATATGGTGCGCGAGTCCCTGGGCAAGATGGACGATGTGCGCAAGAAGGACTTGGTGCAAATCGTCGACAAGGAGTTGCGCAAAAAAAAAGGAAGGGCGCAAGAAGTCGGCGATCTGGTCTTCTGGGAGCGTCAGTCCACTACCATTACCGTCGATCGCAAAAGTGGATCGCGGCCCTTTTCCAAGGAATTGCTCTCTCATTCGATACAGGCTTCTGGTTTGCCCCCCGACCAGAGTTACGAGGTCGCGCGCTCGATCGAATCGCAGTTAATGGACCAGCGGCGTGAGCAGGTCACGCACTCGGAACTGGAAGAGTTGACGGCCGAACTGGTCGAAAAAAACTTCGATGAATCTTTCGCTGAGCGCTATTGCCTCTGGCGAGCTTGGAGCGATGTCGATAAGCCGCTTATCGTGCTGATCGGCGGGGCGAGTGGCGTCGGCAAGACCTCGTTGGCTATCTCGCTGGCTAATTTACTAGACATACCAAGGGTAGTGGCCACCGACGACTTGCGTCAGGTTATGCGATTGACGCTCTCACCCGAACTCGCGCCGACCCTACACGCCTCATCCTATTCGGCTTGGAAAAGTGTCTCGTCGGTTGCTGGGGAAGATGCCGTGATCAGCGCTTTTCGCGAGCAGGCGCGCATGGTTTGCGTCGGGGTTAAGGCGATTATCAGTCGCTGCATTGAGGAAAATAGCAGTGTTATCATCGATGGCGTCCATCTGATAAGCGATCTGCTCGATTTAAAGACTTATGTCGGCGAGGCCTTTATCACGCCCGTTTGCCTGTGCATACCGGATCGCGAGTCTTTCGAGCAGCGTTTTGCCCAACGGGCCAGCGAGGCGCCGGCGCGTCCGGTGCATCGCTACCTGTCCCATTTGGACGAGATTCTCAAAATTCAGGACCACCTCATTGAGACGAGCGCTGAGCACGAGATTCCCGCAATCACGACTACCGCCGTTGAGAGCTTGACCAGCGAGGTGTCGATGGTTGTCAGCGAACAGTTGCAGGAACATGACGAGATTAAGAAGGCGTTGAACGCCGCGCGCAAGAAGCGCAAGAAGGCCTGACGCGGACAGGATTTTCATTGCTTAGCTTAGGTGTAGCGCCTATATTTTGCGCTTGTTGTTGATAGTTGATGATGTGAATCAAGTTGGGAAAAATGCTAGGTAAAAAGGACAATGGAGCGGTCGCCGGCGGTGGTCAGACGCTCAATACGATTATTGGTCGGGGCACCCTCTTTGAAGGCACGATGAAAGTAGAGAACAGCGTCAGAGTAGACGGTGTATTTAAAGGTGAGTTGTCTTGCTCTGGGGCCTTGACAATCAGCCAGTCGGGCGAGGCTTATGCTCACTTGGAGGGCAAGGATATCTATATCAACGGCATCGTGCGTGGAACGGTGTGCGCCGAAAAAGTCCGGCTGGATTCGCAGGCCCGATTTATCGGTGATATCTACGCCACCGCGCTTTCAGTTGCGGAGGGGGCGATTTTCCACGGTTCTTGTTCAATGGATATCGAAGAAAATGAAGAGTTGAATAGATTGCGCCCGAAAGACGCTTCAGTCAAAGAAATAGACAAAAAGGGATATGAACCCAAGGCCCAAGTCGTCGGCAACTAATATATTCCCATTCTGCGTCTGCGTAGGGAAAAACCATCTGCATTTCGCTGCGGATGGTTTTTTTTGTGTAATTGCGGAAATGTATATAAGTCAATGACTTGGCTGATGTCTTATTCGTTGGTATGGCCTTTGCTTATGCAATCGACATTGCTCCTTTTCACTTAGCATGGACGAGGCCCTATGCCAGCCACACTCAGCCACAACGTCAATCTCAAGCATGTCAACCACAACATGCAGATCCATTTTGCTAATACCGGTTCTCAGATCGAAAAAGCTTCATCGGGCATGCGGGTCAACCGCTCAAGCGATGATCCGGCCAGTTTGGCGTTGGCCAATGGCATTCGATCCGATGTCCACGCGCTGACCGAGGGCAGTCGCAATGTGCAACAGAGCATTAATATGCTGCAAGTTGCCGAAGGGGCGCTTAGTCAGATAACGGCTATAGTCCACCGGATGACGTCCTTGGCGACCCAGTCGGCCTCATCGACGTACAACGACAGCAATCGGCATGGCGCCAATGCCGAATTTCAGGCCCTCAAGAATGAAATCGACCGCATCGCCAAAATTACCGCCTACAATGACATACATCTGCTCGATTCGGCGGAGGAGTACACGGTTCAGGCCGGGCCGTCCGGGGTCAACAACGACGTTTCGCGGATTGCCATCGGCGATATGCGCGCGACAGGGCCCGAACTCAATCTAGATCCATTGGCGACGGATTCGCAAAAAAACGCGCAAGAGGCCCTCGACCACTTGGAAACGGCCTTATTGATCGTCACAGCCGAGCGCAACCACATCGGCGCCTTTCAGAACCGTTTAGAGTTAAGCGTTGAGACCACCGCCGCTATCACCGAGCGGATGCTGAGCGTCGAAGGCACTGTGCGCGACGCTGACATTGCCCAGACGCTGTCGAATTTGACCCGTTCGCAGATAATGGCGCAGGCGGCCAGCAGTTTGGCTCAAGAGGCCGATGTCGACGTAGACCGCATCATCTCGCTCCTGCAGGGGTAGGCTTCTTGCTAAATATAGAGCAGATAGATACGGAAATCGGGATAGATCCGTACCGCCGGTGTGGGGAAGTGTATCCAGTTTAGTTGTTTTTTAAAGTGTCTAGCGAAACGGCTCTGACCGGGCAGACGGCGCGTGTCGTAGTGCAGCCCAAGCAGAATTTCGGGTTGGGCGTCGGGGAGATTGGGGTAGCGTTTGAAACGCCCTCTGCTTTTGACGTTGCTGCCGTGTAATCCCTTGACCCCGTACCCCAGACTCAAGCCTAAGTCGTCGGGCCACAATGCCGTGGCGCGCGCCGGCAGAAGTTGTTCCATCGCGATCGTCATCCAGACCGTCATGCCTTCGTAGTCGTCGATGATATGGTCTATATAGGGACGATTGTCATGTTTTCGTTTTTCGGTCTCGAGATAGAGGACGGAGGGGAAATAGCTGAATTTGAAACCGATGGCGCGGGTGCGGGGAAAGAAGGCGTGTAACAGTGGCAGACTGGCCCCGACGGTATTGGCGACGAAGTCGGGGATACTGAATCCCCATTGGTCGAAGTAGGCGTCGCGCATCTCGATCTCGAGCAGTGCGGCCCAACTCGTAAGCGTGCCCATCAACGCCGCCGAGCGGGTGTCGAAGCCGGCCCAGGCGTAGGCACTGTTCAGGGATTGCGACATGAAGAGGCCACCCATGAAATGACCGGCCTTATCGAAATTCACATAAGTTTGGCCGCCCCAATCGTTTAGCCAGCGTATACGGTCGGTTTTTTGTCCTTGGTACCAGGCCCGGTCGATGTAGCGAAAGCCGATATAGCGGAAGGCGACCGCGCTGCCACCGATAAGGGCGAGGCGGTTGAGGTGGAGTTGTGCGGGCGGTTCTTCTTCGCCGGCGTCGGCGAACCCCCCCATTCCCAGTAGAAGAATGACCAATGCCGTTGACGCGGTCCGGTGGGATTTGCGCGGGTATGGGTGGTAATCTGCCGGGGAACGGATTCTGTTGAGATCAGCCATTGAGTGACAAATATAAAGGTAATTGCTTTATTAGTATACGTTTCCCTTAGATGCGCACAAATTCCTATGTGCGCACAAATTCCGCAGATGTGCGCAAACGGGGTTGACCCGCTGCGAACCACTTATCCTGCCGATGCCCGAACAAGATGAACCCCAGTCCACGACGGATGCCGTAGGCTCCCCGTCGCAACCCGCGTCTAAGCGCCGTCGCCGCCGTCGTCAGGCCCCGGTAGAAGAGATCATTACACCTGCCCACGCCGCTGCAGGAGACAAGCCGTCACCGGCTCGCCCGGGTCGCTGGCAGCGCTGGCGCAGCGAGGTGTTTGTGAACCTGGGCGTGTCGCCGCTTTTCCGCGCCTATATTTTTCTCGGCAGCATCGTCGCAATCTTGGCTTTCCTGCTCTATAACGAATCGCTGATCGCCGAGTTACGCGAACATGAAAAGAGCCGAGTCGACCTCTACGCACATCTCATTTCTTTTGTGCCATTGGCCTCTGAGAAACAGGCGGCGACTATTTTTACCGAGGTGATCAACAACCCCAAAGTCGATTTTCCCAGAATTATCACCAACCACCGCGGCGAGATCATCCAGGCCTCCGGTATCCAATCGGCGGACTTGGGCGATTCAACTGGCACGATGACCCGGTTCTTCGAAGGACTGGCGTTCTGGATGGAGCGAGAGGCGGTGTTGGTCGATACCGGGTCGGTGTCGACAGCTGAGTTGCACCGGTTAATCGAGGAAATGGATTCCCAGAACTCGCCGATCTCCTTCCACCTGTCGCAGGATGCGGGGGGTCTACTCTATGCGGATATGCGATTCGCCGTCATCACGGACACCCAGGGGGAAATCGTCAAGTGGATAGGCAAGGGGCTGCCGAGCAGTGAGGATACGACTGCTGCTGCGCTGATCCAGGTGCAACTGGTATTGCAGGGCATGGATACTGCGGCCCCGTTGTCTTTCAGTGTGCCCGTCGCAGGGTACAGCCATCTGCATTGGGATGGTGCCAACGCCGTTATAGTTAACGGCCAAGGGGAGGTCGAGGCGTGGTACGGGGACCGGCTGCCCACAGGCGACGACGCGGTAGCGCGCGATTTGGTACGGGCCTTTGTTGCGGAAAGATCCGAGGTGAGCGAGCCGCTGGCCTTTCGCATACCGGCCGAACAGTATATTCACTACGGCAACACCGACCTGGTTGACCGCATCTCGTTTGCCTCTTTGGTACAGATTGGCGTGCTGTTGCTCTTTATCATTGTCGGCTATATCGGCTATCGCAATATAAAGCGCAGCGAACAGCGCTCCATTTGGGTGGGTATGGCGAAGGAGACGGCCCACCAACTAGGAACTCCCTTGTCATCGCTGGCAGGATGGTTAGAGTTAATCCGTCATGAGGTCGAAGCGGTACCTGTGGCCGGGCGCGACGCGCGTCTGGTGTATATCGAGCAGATGGTCGGCGAGATGCAACAGGATATGCACCATCTTGACCAGGTCGCCTCGCGCTTCAGTCAGATCGGTTCGGTGCCGGAACTCAAGGAAAATGATGTGATAGCGGTGGTAGAGGAGATCATCGACTATTTCAAAAGCCGGGGTCCGCAATTCGGGCGCCACGAAATCACGGTGGAGCGCCGGGACGAGTTACCGCCGATACCGATCAACGCCGAGTTGATCAGCTGGGCCTTCGAGAATCTCTTTAAGAACGCCATCGATGCTATGGACCGACAGACTGGCAGCATTCGCATTCGGATCGGACTGGTGCCCGAGGGGCAGGCGGTGCTGATTAGCTTCCAGGATGATGGCCGTGGGATTGAGCCTGAAAACATAAAACGCGTCTTCGACCCTGGGTTCAGTACCAAGAAGCGTGGGTGGGGACTGGGGTTGGCCTTCGTCAAGCGCATCGTAGAAGAATACCACAAAGGCAAGATCAGTGTGGTGCAGAGTGCGCCGGGCGCCGGTACCACTTTTGAAGTCATTTTGCCCTTGGGCAAGGGTGCGAAGCGAGGAACGTGATGGCGCTTGGGCCGTTATATCAAAGCTGTGGACTATAATTCGCGAGTATCAGTCGAAAGGTAGTAATGAAAGACGATAGACGTAAAATTCTGTGGGCCGATGACGAGATCGACCTACTGCGTGCGCATCATCGTTTCCTTGACGATAAGGGCTATGTGGTGACGCCGGTGAGCAATGGGAAGGACGCGATCGCGCTGATTGCACAGGAGCCCTTCGACATCGTCCTTCTCGATGAGATGATGCCGGGTCTGGACGGGCTATCGACTCTTGAACAGATAAAAACGATCGACCCCAATGTACCGGTGGTTATGATCACTAAGAACGAAGAAGAACAGCTGATGAACGAGGCGATCGGTCGGCGCATTGACGACTATTTAACCAAGCCGGTCAACCCCAGCCAAATCTTCATGGCCTGCAAAAAAATCCTCGATTCGCGCCAGATTCGTCAGAGCCAGGCCGGGCAAAACTATGTGTCAAAGGCCAACAAGATTCGCGACCAGCTCACCGGTGAGGTCACTTGGCAGACTTGGATTGACGTGCACCGTCGGCTCTGCGAGTGGGATATTGAGATCGCGCGCCTGCGCGACCCGGGCTTGAGCCAGATGATCGAGGACCAACGGCGCGAGTGCAACCACGAATTTGGGCGTTTTATCGGGATAGACTATGCGACTTGGATTGCGGAGGAGACCGACTCGCCCCCTTTGTCCGTGGACGTTGTACCCGAATTCGTCGTGCCCTATCTCGAACAGGGGCGCCAGGTCTTCTTTATTGTCGTCGACTGTTTGCGCCTGGACCACTGGATGGTGATGGAACCGCAGTTAGTCGAGTACTTCAACATCAAGCGGTCGTATCATTATTCGATTCTGCCCACGGCCACGCCTTTTTCTCGCAATGCGATTTTTAGCGGGCTTTTCCCCAACGAGATAGCGAATAAGTACGGTAATATCTGGCATAATGCCGATGAAAACGAGCATAGCTTGAACCGCAACGAACACCAGTATATTGACGACCAAGTCTCCGATATGGGCGTCGAGCTCAAGCCGGGATCGCACTATGTTAAAGTGCTCGACACCGGTGAGGCGCAGGGGTTGACTCGCAAAGTGCAGTCGCTAAATAAGTGGCCGTTGGTGTCGGTGGTCTACAATTTTCTAGACATGTTGGTACACGGCCGGGCCCAGTCGGACCTGCTCAAGGAAATGGCACCCAACGAGGCGGCCTTCCGCGCGCTAGTGCAGACTTGGTTTGGAAATTCGTCGCTTTTCGAGACGCTTAAAGCCGTTGCCCGTACCGACGCGGTCGTGGTGCTGACGACTGATCATGGCTCGGTGCGTGGCACTCGGGCATCGGTAGTGCACGGGGACCGCGATACTTCGTCCAACCTGCGCTACAAGTACGGTCGCAATTTGCGCAGTGAGGATAAGAACGCACTGATGATCAAGGAGCCGGAGGCCTACGGTCTGCCCACGGGAGGTTTGGGGTCCAATTTTGTCATCGCTAAAGAGGACTTTTACTTTGTCTATCCCACCAACTTCAACGAGTATCAACGCCAGTATAAGGACAGCTTCCAGCACGGCGGCATCTCGCTGGAGGAGATGGTCCTGCCGGTAGCGATCATGGAGCCGAAGTAGGGTCGGATGGAAAAAACGCTAACGACGCATTCGGCCGCGCAGACTCAGGCGCTTGGAGCAGAGTTAGGGCTAGGCATGGCCCCCGGTGAACTGATCGCCTTCCGCGGCGATTTGGGCAGCGGCAAGACCTGCATGATCCAGGGAATTTGCCAGGCACTGGAAGTCGACGACTATGTCACCAGCCCGACCTTTATGCTAATCAACGAATACGCCGGTCGGCTCAATGGCAAGGAGCTACCTGTTTACCACTTCGACCTGTATCGATTGCGAGGGGCGGGTGAGCTTGAGGACCTGGGGGCGGAAGAGTACTTTTACGGTCGGGGCGTGTGTCTGGTCGAATGGGCCGAACGCGCCGACGGTTTACTGCCCCCGGGCTGTCGCGAGGTATGGATGGAGTATGTTGGCGACGACGAGCGAAAGATTACTCTGTGCGGAGGGTGGCGCACGCGATAAGTGACCATAACCTTCCGCAGCGATATTTTAGCGCAGCGTCGTTGTATAAAAATGCGGCAAACGAATCGATCTATCAAAGGGGAGAGATTTTGCAGAGGCTGAGATGGATAGCGGCGGCATTGGCCGTATGCACGGTCGTTGGGCCAGCGGTTGCCGAACGCGCCGAGTTGACGCGTTTGGTCGACAGTCCGACGGCCGGTCTTGTGGAAAAGGGCCGCTATGCGATGGATATGCGCCTATTCGCCAATGGCGGCGTCGCCGGCCGCTTACAGGCTGGGGCACTCAAGCGCTTGAGTATAGGTCTGTCATTCGGCGGCGAGCGGCTAATCGGCGAGGGCGATATCGATTGGTATCCGCGCGTGGAAGTGACCGCCCGCTACCGAGCTGTTGAAGAGAACCAGATTTGGCCGGCGATAGTCTTAGGGTATGAGACACAGGGCTATGGGGCTTATGGCGATGGGCGTTATCAGGTCAAATCTAAGGGCTATTACCTGGCGGCGAGCAAGAATTATGCTTCTTCCTTGGGACAGTTTGGTTTGCATGCCGGCGCAAATCTCTCGCGCGAAAATGCCGATGATGATGATTGGTCGGCCTGGTTCGGCTTGGATAAGAGCATCAACGACGAGTTGTCGTTGATCGGCGAATACGAACTGGCCCGCAACGACGACGGGCCGCAGGCGCGGGGCATAAAAGAGGGCTATCTGAACGTCGGTGCCCGGTGGGTTGTCGGGCCCCAACTAAAGATAGCCCTGTATCTCAAAAACACGCTGAGCAGCGGCGGCTTCGACCCTCATTCGAGTCGCGAGCTGTCGGTCATTTACACTGAGGAGTTCTGATGCGCAAACGAGATGACGGCAGCGATCAGCGCCGCGCCATTAATCCGCGGGCAGCATTGCGGGGGCTCTTGGTTGCCGCAGTGCTATTGATCGGCGCCAGAGGTGTAAGCGCCCAGCAGGAACGGGCCATTGGCAATTTCGCTGGGGTCGGGGTACGGGCTATGGGGATGGGCGGCGCTTTCGCTGGTATGGCCGACGACTTTACGGCTGTATACTGGAACCCCGCGGGGCTGGCGCAGATGACGAACCGCGAGATGCGGGTCTCCTTTTTGCGCAACAGCAGCGATACCGAGTCTTCCCTTGACGGTACGGCGGGGCATAGCGAATTGAGTAATACTCGTTTCGGCACTTTGGGATTTGTCTATCCCTATCCCGTATATCAGGGCAGTTTAGTTTTGGCCGCCGGTTTTACTCGCATAAAGGATTTTGACTGGACTCTCAATCTCAAGGGGATGGACCAAGGTCTCGCGGCCGATCACACCTTTCAGCATGAGGGCGAGTCAGCCCTGGCGGCGGTCGCTGCTGCGGTGGACGTCTCACCGGCTATTTCACTTGGCGTTACCTTGGGTTTTCTCAGCGGCGAGGACCTGGCGATAAACGAATTCAACTGGACTGATCCACAGGACGAATTCCTCGAAAGACGCTTTCTCGCTCGCGATACCTTCGCCGATGACTATGAGCGGTCGCTCTACGCGGTGCTGGGCGTCATGATACGCTCGTCGCGCGACAGCCCCCGCTATCGTCTGGGTGCTACAATCACCACCGGAGCTGCACAAAAGATCAGCTATGTATTTAAAGGCGCTTCTAGCGACTCGGGGTATAGCCTGGTAGAATACGATGACGGCACAGTTGAAGAATTCCCCGACGATGTTTTTCCTGATGTATATGCGCTCTCGCTGCCCTTCGAGTTTGGCCTGGGGGCCTCGGTCAAACCCATGTCGGCGCTAACCTTGGCGGGTAGTCTACATTTTGCCGAGTGGTCACAGAGCGAGTACAAGGCTACGGATGACAACGAGTTTCGCGCTAATACTTCATTTGCCGAACAATACAGAGATGTGACGCGTTATCACATTGGCGTTGAATACCAAGTGCCTACCGTTGCGTTGGATATCAGGGCCGGTTATTATACCGATCCAATTCCCTTTGTCGGTCCGCGCGATCTGGACCCGGTTGCCGATTATCGACCGATCCAGATCACGTCCGATCGCAGTTTCATCACTTTGGGAGCGGGTTTGCTGCTCGACGGCGTCGTGCAAGTCGATGTGGCTTGGATCAATGGATCTTTTTCGCAAGCCGAAGAGTTAGGCGGCCTTATTGTTGAAACGCACGACCTCAATCGTCTCGTCTTTGGCGTGGGGTATAGCTTTTAGCTGCGATTGCCGGAAAATGCGATATTTGGCGTAGGCCTCAGCTAACTTTTGCTCCGGACTTCGCTTTGTGTATATTACGTATACCTAAACGAAGGCTGACACCTCTTTTGGAGGTAGTAACTTTATGAAAATAAAAAATCTGATCTTTTATTCGACTTTGCCGTTGGCGGCTTTATTGGCCAGTGGTTGTTACACGGTGCTAGGCAATCCCTATGCTGCTGCCGATCTACACGAGAGCGAATTGGCCCAAGTCGACGAGAGCGAGACCGCGACTATCGGACAATTCGACGAACGCGACGATCTCTATCGCTATCCGGGCGTGCGCGGCAGCTATGGCGGTTACGGCGGTGGTTATGGTGGTAGCTACAGTGGCTATGGCTATCCGGTCGGCGGCTACGGTTACAACTCGGGTTATGGCGGCGGTTATGGTGGTTACGGCTACGACCCGTACTAT
>JACLAC010006864.1_pt1 | contig 15145 bp, 13 predicted proteins | sample 8027881 | NCBI WGS metagenome assembly JACLAC01 (sample SAMN15725517, study PRJNA655200) | protist metagenome | isolation source: fluorescence activated cell sorting (FACS) single amplified genomes of... | place: Spain: Blaines Bay Microbial Observatory, Mediterranean Sea | collected 2016-01-19 | reverse complement strand
ATTAACGAGGAATTTATTGTATGCTAACAGAATATTTAAAAGATGTTAACCCACATCTATAAATCGATATGCAAACAAATAGAGACACCATATTTGTCAATGGGAAAGTTGTTCTACCAGATAAGATTATACCTAATGCTTCCGTTGTAGTAAGAGATGGGTTAATCCACGAAATTGGAACTACAACTAGCTCAGAATTTCTCAATCCAAATAAAAAAGTCGAATCAAACCTGTCAACAATCATTGACTTGGACAGAAATTATCTTTGTCCAGGTTTCATTGATTTGCATGTTCATGGTGGAGGTGGAGCAGACTTCATGGACGGAACTAGTGACGCTTTTGAGACTGTTCTCAAGACTCATGGTAAACATGGAACGACTCGTCTAGTTTGCACCTCAACGGTAGCTCATCCAGATCAAGTCTGCACATTTTTATCACTAGTAGACAAATTTAGAAACAAGCCTTCAAGCAAATTAGAGGAATCGTCATCTCAAGTTCTAGGCGCACATCTCTACGGCCCATATTTTCATAAGCAAGCTGTTGGCTGCCACCCGGTTGCTCTATACCAAATTCCAGACACGGGTACCTTGAATGATTATTTAGCCTTCTCTGACGTGATTATAAAAGCTTCGATTGCACCTGAATTACCTCAGAGCAAAACTTTTGCTGAGGCTGCTAAGGATCGAAATATTATACTTTGTGTCGGTCATTCATTAGCGACTTTTGAGCAATTTGAGTTATCTTTAGGATGGGGAATTCAGCATGTTGATCATCTCTTTTGTTCTATGTCGGACAAGTCAAAACTCCGCCAAACCCAAACATATCCGATGCAGGGTGGGGTCCTTGAAGCAGCACTATTCTTTGATCAATTGACAACAGAAGTAATCGCTGATGGAAAACATTTGTCTGCTAGCCTGCTTCAACTAGCCTACAAAATCAAGGGAGAAAATCGATTGGCCATCGTAACTGACTGCAATCGAGCTCTTGATATGCCAGATGGAGAGTATATCTTTGGACCCAAACAAAATGGACAATCTTTTCTACACCGAGACCAGGTTGGTTTAACACTAGATGGTAAGAGCTTAGCTTCTAGTTCCACCGGCATGGATCATCATGTTAGGACATTCTACCAGTTGACTGGACTGCCCCTAGAGACAGTAATTAAAATGGCGAGCTTAACTCCAGCCCGAATCATTGGTTATGAAAACCAGTTGGGTAGTATCGAGATCGGGAAAATTGCTGACTTCGTAATATTGGGTCGAGATTTGGCTGTCCAATCAATACATATAAGTAATCGAAAACCGACGAATCGATGAGGTATTGGTATTGCCAGATAAGGTCTGACTCGTCTTAAGAATATGAAACCAAAGTAATTTTGCCGGCAGACGGCACTCTAGCCGGGAGTAATTGAACGGTTCTACATCATTCTCCCAGCTAGAGTATAATCAGACATGATTTTTTCGAATTCTGATTTGTTTAATGGCACGGTCGTTCGCCTCAGTAACCGTGATGATGATAGATTCAGTATCGATCTGGGTACCAACTGCAGGTAATCTTTTTACTCTATCTAAGATATAACCGGATATGGTTTCGTAATCTCCAGTTGGAATACCTAAATCAAATGAATCGTTCAGGTTATCAATAGTGGTGCGACCGTCACACTCAATCACGTCTTCGTCAATTTTGCGGATTTGGTGATTACTGTCCCGCTCATCCGTAAATTCACCGACAATTTCTTCAACTAAATCTTCCACCGTGACAAAACCAACAATCCCACCATATTCATTAACCACGAAAGCCATCATATTCGGACTTGCTTTTAAATCTTGTAGTAACGAGTGAATTGGTTGAGATTCTGGTACATATTTAAGATCAGCATTCATCAGATCATCGACGATCTGATATGAATCTGTTGAATCTGGTCTTGTAGAGTAGATCACATCTAAAATGTGGGCGATCCCAACAATATTAAAGATTCTATCTTTATATATTGGTATTCTTGAGTAACCAGATTTTGAGGCAATAGACAAAAAGCTTTCGATCGTAGTTCCTGTTTCGACAGCTACCATTTCTACCAACGGAACCATTATTTGTCCTACCTGTTGGTGTTGAAAATCGAGAGCATCATGAATCATCCGCCGCTGTTCGCTGTCAATGGTCCCCGACTTTTCACTTATCTTTGCTACCAACCTGAGTTCTTCTCTTCTGATATTAGCATTCTGTCGGCTTTGACTAATGTGTCGAGTTAATAAGCGTGGGAATTGAGTAATCACTATCACAACTGGTCGGAAGATGAGGTCTGAAATTCGTAGATAGTGGGCGTACCTCAAAACTAGTTTGTTTGCCTGATTTCGAAAGAGAATTTTGGGTATAACCTCACCAAATAGTAAAACGAAACACGTGGTAATAGGGGTAGCAACCGAAACAGGAGAAATTTCCCATCGATCAAGTAAAGTAGCAATTGTCTCCGAATATCCAATCAAAGCTAAGACCAAAATTAAACCCAACTGGGCTGTGGCAACATTGGCGATATTCGTACCAACTAAGGTCATACCTAACATACGATCACTCGAATCTGTTAGTGTCTTGATTATCTTAGCCCGTTCGTTTCCTTCATCCGATTTTTTGTCGATAAACCCTTTATCGACCGAAACTAATGCAGTTTCAGACCCAGAATAGAAAGCGGACATAACTAGAGTAATCAGGGTTCCAAACGATAGAAGTAGAATATCTACAGCTTGTACATTCTTCTCTAAGACATTATCACTGATTGAGCCTGATAAACAGACTAGAGAAATCAAGACAACGCACATTCTGAAAAACTGAGGCAGCATCGTACTTCTCACTTAGATGATTGAATAACTAACACCGTAATAGTTAGCTGCTGTTACCATTTAAAATGGAATTGCATTATTATCTGGGGTGTCTTTTGTCGAACAAATATCCTTCGATAGAAACAAATCGTATTATTGGACATTCATTATTAGACATATCTAAATCAAATAATAGAACCAATGTTAAATTCATGGTACGGCCGTAAATTGGTCCCAAGACTAAACCTAAAAAGTTGACAGGATAGACAATCACTCATACATATCATCATATTTACTAGGGACGCAACTAAATGCATCTGTATTATTATGGATCTTGCCTTGACAAATCCATTGTATCTTACACTTGAAATTAATGACTTCCCATCTAGTAATTAGAGAATCAAATGGGTGAATACCCAAATGTAATACCTGAAAAGTCACAATTGGGACAAAGTTTATAATTCGCGTAAGGGTTTTCTTCCATGTTGGATCAGTTTTCCTTCGTTATTCATGTTTTGCAGATGGGACACTGAGACTTCTAATGAGTCGATGGTTCCTAAGGATCACAAATGAAATGAAAATGATAAAAAGAATCTTTCTAACAAATTTTATGTAGATGAGTTTCTTGGCGGTCGAATTTATAAGCGATCTAGAGAAAACAACGGAATCAAAAAAACGGGATATAAGTTGATCATTAGACAACTAAATAAGCTTTACAAAATCTACTTTATCTATGGTTGTTTCCACTTATTCACACAACTCAAAGTTGTTCAAAATGTAAGACCGTTTGCCCCCACGATGCTGATTATTCCAGCAAATAAGTGATGAATAATTGACTCGATTCGGTACGTTATTCATCACTTACAGATATTATTACAAATAACTGATTAGTCTACCGCCTAATTTTATTAGGCACAATTAATGCTCAATGAGCGCCTAGAGCTCGCAAGATTTGGTTATCGTACAACAAATTCAATAACAGTAAAACATTAAATTTCGCATTGAACTAAGTTATTCACACTGAGTATGTCATAAATCTTTAGAACTTTGGAGAGAAGCAATCATCTATCCTGAGATATGAATAAGCCCATCTTATCATACCTACCCACACTGGATCAAAATAGGAAATATCACTCATTAAATGAAAAGTAAAAAAGTAATTGAAGTATATCGACCAAATAACAATTTATATGAACAAGCGCTCATATGGGCTAGAGAAAAATCCCGAAACAGCGAAGATCCGTGGGCGGATTTTATCGATAACTTATCCTGCATATGCGATGCATTTGCCACTAATAGAGAAACTTCCCCTATACAGAAATCGAAACCCTACCTGAAGATCATCGATTAATCAATAAATGAGTGTTTTTTAGTCAGAAGGAAATACAACCATTTATTGATCATGAAATTTCTCGTTTAGAATGGACTGTTTGTCTCAGGATGGATCTTTATGTGTAGAAAAAATCAATCTATCAAGTTGATGTCGCGCCACTTACCACTTTTATATCTGTATAGTCGAGTAAGGAAATCTAGGTTATTCATCACGATCAAGGTCGAGAATGCAACATATTGATTGGCGTGGAAAAATTTCACTAATAAAATGACTGAGATAGCCATTCCCCAGTGAATGATTATTGAAACCCACATTACCCAAAAAGTATCTCCTGCTACCTGTAGCGAATTACCGAGTATAAGTTTACACGAGTTGGCAATAGTATATAAAGAAATCATTCTAAGCATAACATTAGATATATGTTGTGAATTTCCGTTAGAATCTTGAAAACCAGAAACAAAAATTGAAGAAAGAAAATTAGTAAAAACATTAAAAACTAGAATCATCACCAAACCGTATAAAATACTGATTCCCATTATTAAATAAGTCATTCTTTCTGCATCATCCTTATTTTTTGCACCTAATTTTTGACCAACCATGGTTCTAGCGGTCATACCAAAAGCAACAAACGGTAAAAAGACAACGCTATCCCACGTAAATGCAATTGTTGCCCCGCTTGCTGTGTCGACGCTATAAGAGTGCATCATTTGCAAAAAAATATTGAAGGCAAACCAATTAAGAAATGGCCCAATTCCAGCAGGAATCCCGAACAAAACTAGCTTTCCTATAATTTCTCTATCGATCTTTAATAATCTTCTTACCTTGAATTCTCCTTGGGAAATTTCATTCCAAAAAAAGAATAATAAAATGATAAGACTGACACAACTTGCAAAAATTGTAGCTAATGCAGCTCCCTGAATACCTAATGGAGTAAAGCCCAATTTCCCAAAAATAAGAACGAAATTCAAAGGGATATTTAAAACAGTACTAGCTACGTGAGCAATTAAAATAATTGTAGTTTTGCCGATACCAATAAAGAAACTTGCTATTGCAGTTTTAATGAGAAAAAAAATACACCCCATCAACATCATTCTTGCGTAGAGTAATGCTAATGTCGATAGTTCTTTTTCTTGATTCGTCCAAATATAGACATATTTTATAAGCGGAATGAATAGAATAAGTAATGGATAACTAACTAAAGCAATGTAAAGTGCCTGAATAATGGATCTAGTGCAATTCTGAAACTGATTGGCTCCATAATATTGAGCCACCAGCGCAGAAGCATATCCAATTAAACCGATAAAAAAAGACACTAAAACGTGGCTTGTCATGCCACCACTCATTTGGGCGGCGATTTCAACCTGACCCACTTTAGACAAGAAAAGCCGATCTGTGACGTGCATAACAGTCAACGATCCATTAGAGAGCAAAATTGGTAAGGCAATCCTAAAAACCTGACCCAATTCCTGACTATCAGTGTAATTTTTCGCAATTTTTTTAACGATATTCATTTATTGATCAAAACTGTATTCAGAATTATGTATAAATAATCAAGCCAAATCCTGTAGTAACTTAACGAAAATTAAAAGTCCAAGCACACCAATGTTACACAGTAAATTTCATTCGGCACCCACATAGGATGTAGGAACTAATCCCAGCGCAAATTTGTATATATATAATTTTTTTTTCGGGGGTGTGAAAAGCCAAACGACGTGGCTCAAGGAAAGTAGTCACTTTATTTTCTAGCCGGAAACGGGGGATTATCGCACAACCTATGTATCCTGTCAAGGACGGACAAGAATGTTCACTTCTTTGCCACTTTACTGAGAATAACCGCTAAGAAAGCATAAGGCAAACTTCTATAGCTAACTGTTTTTGTGTTGTTTCGCACCCATTTCATTTGTCTCTACCAATTATGGTTTACTTAGATCTGAATTTATAAATTTAGTTTTTGATTTCTCATTGAAACTCCAATATAATTTCGTGTTCGTTGTGAATGATTGAGATAATGAACAATGATGTCCTTTCATTCCAGCAAAGAAACTGTCTCAATTGGTGATATCAGGACTTTTAGCCAGTTTGAACCAAAAATTGTTTTCTTCTAGTTAGAAGAAAACAATTTTGCAGAAGTTCCATTTCAAAATGTAAAAGTAGTTTCGTTTTTGATGATTACCTGATTGAGGCTGTAAAGATTTGGAAAAATAAAATGAGGTATGTGAAGTTAGTAGGAGGGGAGTCCTGTCCAGCTATTGGCTTAGGTACGGCTGGATTATTAGAGGATAATTGTGAGCAGGCAGTTCGGTGGGCGCTAGATATTGGCTATCGGTTAATCGATACAGCATGGGCTTATAGAAACCAATCGTCTATTGGACGCGCATTACGGCAAAGTAGTATACCGAGGTCAGAGATCTTTATCTCGACTAAAATATGGCGTGACAACCTAAACTATGACGGAGTGATTGAACAATGCGGGCAAATTCTCAATCAATTACAGGTAGATTACGTCGATTTACTACTAACTCATTGGCCAAGTGATGCGCATATCCGAGCTAGGCATGAACCGACTAATATTACGCCATTAGAAGAAACTCTGAGTGCATTCAACGAAGTTTACCGCCAGGGAAAAGTTCGTCACCTTGGAGTTAGTAATTACGACCAAGACTTACTTCATAAGGCGCAAACGCTATCAACGGTTCCAATTTCTGTCAATCAAATTCACTTCCATCTACCAGACTCAATTTGTACAGAAAATGTCTCGACCTCTTTATTGGATACTTGTCAGAGCGCTAATGTTGCCGTCATGGCTTATTGTCCACTAGGCTCAGGCTGGTGTCCAGGAAAGGGTAGCTTACTGCAAAGTCCTATTTTGGCTGGTATTGCAAATCAGCAAGGTAAAACGAGTGCTCAGATCGCTCTCAAGTGGGCAATGAATCAAGGTGCTATTATTATTCCTAAGTCAGGTTCTGAAGTTCACTTGCGACAAAATATCGATATTTTGGATTTTGAATTTACTGCTGAGCAGATGCAATTGCTGGATTCGCTTTAAGCAAACACCATACCAGCACTTATCTGTCCCCATTTTGACTTAACAGTTGTTTCTGCTTGTACGAAAGACGCTAATTTTTCACCACACCTCAGTTTATCCCACTTGACAGATTTCGGACAGGTAAGATGAAATGGGCCTCGGTCTACTAGACGAGTGCTAAGTTACAAAGACGCCAGAAATCATTTGTAGACTCTTAGGCGACAAGGACCATTCACTCACCTAATATAAGAGATTGAGATTAACCTCTAGGTCTACAAGATGGTAAATTTACACAGATAAGAAGGTTACTACGGACTTTTAAACGTAACGGGCCGCAACATAGATATAATCAATCTTTCAATAAAGTATCTATTTTCTATTTGTCTTTTAATCCTGGATACAATAGGAAAAGATGAGAGTTTTATGATTCGAAGATTCCAGTGTATTTTATTTCTTATTTTTGTTTCTTTGGTTGGAGCAGATGACAAGGAATTACCGATCATCGCAAATGTACGAGAACTAAAAAAAATTGATTCCAATAAAATTATTTGGCAGAAAGACGGATCTAAAATGTCTTACATTCCTTCTTCGGAATCCACTAAATCTTTTTGGATGGATACCACTGAGGTTACGGTGGGTCAGTTTAAGCAATTTCTGCAATCTGCGGGATACAAAAATACAAAACCAATCGATTGGGACTTGATAGACGAGTGCTCGCCTACAGATAAACACCCAATGGTTTATGTAAGTTGGCATGATGCTGTAGCCTATGCAGTATGGGCAGGAAAACGATTGCCATACGAGAACGAATGGGAGTTTGCTGCTAGAGGTGGCTTATTAGGAAAAATCTATCCTTGGGGCAATGATGAAGGTTTTGCCCGTGATTATTCGAACTTTAAGGGGGTTGGAGGCAAAGATAAGTGGGATAGGCAAATTGCACCTGTAGCCAGTTTAAAGCCTAATGGCTACGGGTTACACGATATGGCTGGAAATGTATGGGAATGGTGCCAAGATTGGTACGAAAGCGATCAGGGAATTCACCAATATACCGTCGGATACTGGAAGGTTGTACGCGGAGGTTCCTACCAACTAAGCATATTTTACTTGCCCGTAAGTAATCGAGTCCTCGGCCGCTGTCTGCCAATTAGGAGATTCGAAGACAATGGGTTTCGATGTGTGGTCAATGAACAGTGATTTTGGTTGATCAACAAACACAAATTCAATCAGTTAAGTAGAATATAAGATCATAATATCTATCCAACGAATTCTAAACGGCCTGGCTCAAATTATTGGCATCATAATTGATCAATTAGCTAAAAAAGACGAACAAATTGCAAAGTTACAAGAATCACTAGGCAAGGACCGAGAAGAAATACGAAGTAGCACATCAGCAGCTAATGAAAATATCAATCGACGATATTCAAATTTTGATACTTGGTTAAAGCCGAAATGATACTCTTTCTGACCTTTCTTGCATCCAAATACACCCTCGATTTCTTTTTTCCTATCTTTTCTTTCTAATTCTTAATCTTATCTCTAATACTCTGAATCTATTCATCAAACTTCAATGAATCCTCTCATTATTCCCATTTTTGGCTTGCTGGCCCGACAAGCTGTTATTTTTCTGGTTCAATTCTTGGTTCTTCGTCTTGGCTTCCCACCTTATTGGGCTAAACGTATTGATCAAGCTTTCGGTAGCTTGTTCGGTTTTCTGGTCATTGCTGTGATCTGGGAGTTTCCTGGACCTTTCAGTCTGAGTCCACTCAACGATCTTTAGATTCGTATCTCTCTGACTCTGATCACTACCCTGTTCTTTATTTTCGTCTTCCTGACCCAGGACTTTCTACCCCAACGCCGATTAATTCAACACTTAAATCATCCTCAGGCCGACTCTAAACTAATTCATCAATCGGCCAAAACTCTAGCCGATATGGGGTCCAGATATCTAGATCGAATCGATCCCATCAATAAAGCCAAACTGGCCCAGCAATTAGGGCTGATGGAGTCGGAGGCTAAACTGATCAATGGGTCCGAGAATCAATTGAAGATGCCATAGAGAAGATCAAGTTTGGCTCCCAATATCTGAAAGCCAAAATTATTGAAATGGAGACTGAGGTCTATACCGCCTATACCTACGAGAGTAAAGCCTTCGAACAGCACACAAAATTCATCTATGCTATTTTATGCCACGATAAAAAAATTAGGGAATTTACATTTGATACTTATCAGTCTCAATCTAACCCCGAATGGCCGATGGGGCTTGAAGGCGCGTTTATCTTTCGAGACGGTTCCTTTATGACTGCATTTTTGCCCTCATATGCACTTCCTCAACAGGCCGAACAACAACTCAAGGATCAGACAATTTTCCGACAGTCAGTTCCTGTGTTAGTCCGACTGCTGGCAGATCAAAATTCTGTTATTCGTAGGCGAGCGATAAAACCTTTAGGCCTGATCGGACCTGAGGCTAAAGATGCAGTCCCAGAGTTGGCTCAAATATTAAGATATGTAGAGAAAGAAATTCGGAACAGTGCATTTCAAGCATTAGCAGCGATAGGATCTGAAGCTAAACAAGCAGTTCCATCCCTAATTCAAGCCTTGAAGGATCAGAATAGTGATATTCGTAGAAATGCCATATCAACACTGAGAGAGATCGGGCCTGCAGCCAGACAGGCTGTTCCATTCCTAATTCAAGCTTTAGAGGATCAGGATGAGGTTGTTGTTCGTAGAGATGCAGAAAATACATTGAGAGAGATAGGATCTGAAGCCAAAGAAGCAGTTCCATCCCTAATTCAAGCTTTGAAGGATCAGGACGAAGTTGTTCGTAGAGATGCAGCCGAGGTACTAGAAGAAATTGGGGCCGAGGCGAAACAGGCTGTGCCAGCTCTGATTCAACTGTTGAATGATGAGTCTCTGGTTGTTCGTGTTAATGCAATTGAGGCATTAGGAGATATAGGCGCTGAGGCTAAGCAGGCAGTTCCAATGCTGACTCAAGCCTTAGAAAATAAGTTTTCGGCTATTCGAGACTCGGCCGAAGTAGCATTGAGACAAATTAGTTCTGAGGATAAAAAATAGTCATTATCCCTACCTGTCGTACCACCAGTTAAGCTTTTGCAATTACAGATTTAGTCCTCAAGCAAAAAGAGAATCAACTTCAAGGCTTATGAGGAGACCAGAAGACACCAAAAACTTCTGATCAACAACTAATTGATTTGAATATGTAACAGCCGAATCCTACATTTTCCATGTCTGTATTCCCCGGCTTAAAAGACTAGGTACCTAGTCTGCTGATTAACTAGGCACTCGTGGTTTCTTGACTATTTCTTAGCCATAAGCTTATTTTTATGAATTTAGACTCACATCAAAAAGATATAAATTGACGTTGCATATGGATCACCGATGCAACTGGGTGCGGGGTATTTGTTTCGGATCTCATCTACCCAGTTTTTAACTTCTTGAGACCGTACAATGAATCAAGAAACCGAGAATTTCTACCAGAAGCTAGTCGAAAAAAAATAAAGTCGACTTCTAGTGGTGATTGAAGAACAGCCTCTTACCTATATATCCCTATCTCCATCCGACTCTTTAGCAGATTTTGTGAGTATTAAGCGCACTCGTACTATAACATATAGTACACCCAATGCCGCGAGAAACACCCTGAACAGCTTAAGGGACAAATACCCTTTTACATACAAAAACAATGTTAATACAAATGGCAGAATTAGTATTAACATTATAAGCCTCAGCCGATCTATCAGCATAGAACAAACCTCCGACGAACCAATCTTTTCACTTTTACCTTATGAGTATTTACACCTAAGACTGCAACAAATGGCTTGATTATCCCCGAGGTATTAAAAATGCCTAGTTGGAGCTGCCGAATCCAACTAGGCACTATAAGAAAATTACCCTCAAGGAATAAGGGCATCCGCATAATATAATAAGGCATAAAATATAATATTATGTATCAGATTTATATTGAATCTTCACATACTTTTTTCATATTCAAAACAACGGATGAATTATCAGTTTGCATATTAATACTTCACTGATTAGATAGATGTCAATAAATACAAAAAATGTTCCAAATCACTATCATACAGTTTTTTAGATTTTTACAGGAAAACTACCTACTAATTAGTAAATTACGGAGAAAATAACAGTTTTTCATGGACAATTAGATCCCTAGTTTCGTGAAACTATCCGAACTACGCATCTAATACAGTAAAGGAAGGATTCCTAACAATGAGAAATGATGGAGGTAAATTTAATATCTAGTTCGATATTAGGTTATTCAAAGGTTTATTTTTTTGCCATTTTTGAAATAAAAACCCTATAAATCACCGGTATTGTTAAGGTGATTGTGATCCTAACCAGCCATCTAGATTAAGATTTTAGTGCTATAAACTGAAATTATTGGATCAATTAAAAGGAGTTTTAAACAATTATAAAATAGTTTTAGTCATTAGTTTAAATAGACAAACATTAGGTCTTAAAAGTGAAAAGAACGGGTTTTATAGTCCGATTAGGGGCCGATTATTGAGTTTGAGAGAACAAGGATGAGCGGCCGCCTTCTGATACTGCTGCTAGTACAGAGGTGAAAAATAGAAGGTGTTGACCTAAGCCCGCTTGAAGAAAGAATCAGAAATAGAGAGTTGAAAACAACCGGAGCGTCCGCCAGTTTTGGGCATGATTTGAATATAGTCTTGATGTAGATGAAGGGCCTTTGGACAGATATGAGAGCTGAGTTGGAAAACTTGAGAGACAAAAGTATCAATACCGCAGGGGTGCCCATAGCGCATGATCTAATAAAGATTAGCGTTGGAGACCAGAAGATTATCCAATTGTTGGTGTTGATCTTGCCAGAGTCAAAGGGTTTGAAGTTTGAGTTGTTAGTAATGGTTCTTTCTGAACTTTGGAATTTATACTCATCTTACGAACCAAATGAACTGTAATTCACTTAATTGTAATTGTCTAATCCCCTGAATGTTATCCGTTTCAGATGGTTGCCTTCTTTTAAATAACTTGCTAGTATTATGAACCAATTTAACCGAGGCTCTATTCAATGTACAAATTAGTAATTAGGTCTGTTTCATTAAAACGTGAGACCTTTCTTTCCCTTATCCTGTTAATGTTAATATCAACTGTTATGGCTTCAGCTGCTAAAGATCCTGTTGCCGCTTGGCTCCTTAACAAAAAAGGTAATATGGTTAAGGATATTTCTGGTAATGGACACGATGGTAAAATTCACGGAAAAGTTGAATGGATTAAAGACGGCAGATTTGATAGTGCACTGGCATTTGAAGGCAAGGATGGTTGGATAGAGGTCAAAAACCATAAGGATTTCCACTTCCCTAAAGGAACAGATTTCACATTGGCTTGTTGGATCAAAATCACTGCTGACCATGGTCAACCTCCAATGCTTGTTGCAAAAAGTTATGGTCCCCAAGGGCAAAAACAGCCCTGGTATGCTCTCTATTATGCTAACCAAGGGAAACAATCAGATGGGGATGTCAGCTTTTTTTGTCGAGATGCTGGAGGACAAAGTTTCCATATTGCCGCAGGACAAAAAATTAACGATGAAAAATGGCATCACGTCGTGGGAACCAGAGCTAAAGGAACTATGTATTTATATCTAGATGGGGTCGTTAAAAGTGAAAAGAAAGGTGCAAACTTTGATGTTGGAACCCACGATGGGGACTTACACATGATGACGCACGCGAGTCGGTTTATGAATGCCGTCTTAGATGAAGTTGTTATCTATAAAGATAAGGCTTTATCAACAGAAGAAATAAACCAACTGATGAACAACGGAACAGAGGCATTTCTATCTGTTTCATCTAAAGAAAAAATAGCTACTACTTGGGGAGGGATCAAATCAGCTTACCAAGATGAGCTATAAGGTGAAGATTCATAAGGGAACGCTCATGGTGTTCTAAAATGCATCAATCAGCAAACCACTTGTTATATGGAAGATATCACAAATGAGGGAAACCAGTTCGGTTTACTAAAACGTGCGCGAAAAATAACTCGTGTACCCATTTTTAACCAAGATTTGATTGACGAAAACAGAGGTATTCGTTTCCATGTAGTCAACTTCCTCAGGTCAAGTGGGTAGTCTCCGCAGTGCCTATATCAACAAATGCCTTATCGGATAACGATCAGGATATATTCGTATGCAAATTGTTTCGAACCTGACTCAGGGATCAGAGACAACTCCTAAATTGCTTCAAGGGTTAAACGATGATGACCGAAAAATAAGCAGAATAGAGCCCTCAGCTTTGGAAACGATGTAGAGGCAAGCCCTTGGTTAAGTGATAGAAACGCATGACGTGAATAATGCGTGATGCAGTAATCTCGTAGCCATGTTCTTAAACCAAATCCACGTTTAAAAGCACACAAAAACTATTATTCAAAACTGAGGGATTCATTTTTAAAGAGGTTAGAGGTTGAATTTGGGCGCCTTCTCATATTCTTCAATATTGACCGTACAGTTTCATCTATGATAATTAAGCTAGTAGAATTGGATGAGTCGAAGCTACGCTGAAGCTTCAAGTCTATTTCTTGACAATTTAAACAATTACTATTGAATCTTAGTTGAAAAATACAGGTAGGCTATTTGACCGTTGTTCGATTTCGAGTCTATTAAAGAAGACAAAAAGGAAGGATCATGGCCACGTTCTACCAGAGTCTAAATGTCTACTTTGCAACCATCTTACAGGTAGTTCATAAATAGAGAAATGAAAACTTTAGGCAACAAAGAGGCTGGGCCAGACGCCTCTATTATAGATTCATCTAACTATTAATTGAACCGAGAAACATTTAAGGCGATCTTTTTGTCAATTCGCCTTAAATGCTCTCCATTAACGGCTCAGTAGTTAGGCTAGAATGCGGAAACACTTCCCCCGCCATTTATTTTCGGTTAGTATCTTTATTTATTCCATAGATTTTACTTCAAAATCACCATCTTTCGTGTTTCTGTATAACCACCCGCATTAATTTGGTAGAAATATGTTCCTGAAGATACTTGTTCTCCGTTTTCAGTTCTTCCATCCCAATACGCTGAATTATCTCGACTAGCATAATAACCAAACGATTGGAATCCCATATCCAAAGACCTGATTATTTTTCCTGTTGTGTCATAGATATTAATTATCACTTCTGAATCTTGACTGAGATGATATGGAATCCATGTTTCTGGATTAAATGGATTAGGATAGTTTGCCATCAAAGCGGTTTTCTTGGGTTTTAATGACTCTAGAATCCCTCTTAAGACAGTAGTTCCCTTCTTAAACTCGGCTGAGCCATCGCTTTCTTGTTCAGCTAGCTGAACCCAATTATTGACCATTGAAAACATTGAAATCGGCTCCTTTAATGTTGTGGGTGCAGCACTTTGGCCGAAGCATTGAGCCACAATGATAAGATCAAATATATTTATCTCGCCATCATTATTAGTATCGGCTCGACCAGAAACATTTTTTTGACCGAATTTTTGAGCCACTAATATGAGATCAAATATATTGGTAATCCCATCCGCATTAACATCGCACGGAATTGAACTAACTACACGAATTAATTTATCAGGGAGCGAAATTTTTTGTTCTTCGCTCATATCATCTGAGAATATAGTATTTTCCAGCCGTATTACACTTTCTCCTTCTTTTAATGATTCAAAAGTTAGAGATAACAATACACCTGGGGTGCTGATTGTCCCCTGCCCCAGCAGAGCAGAGCTAAGTCCCTCCAGCCGACCTGCTTCGTTATCAATTGTACCTTCTTGAAAGAAAGCATCGGCTAGGATTTCACCTCCTGTCACCGATAAAAGTCGTAAAACTTCAGGGTTATAGGTGATATCTGTTTGCCATCCAGCTATACGAAAATCGCCACTTAACGAAAGATGGAGATCAAAAGAAGAGTTAAGATTAACCGCGTCTGTATTAGAAAAAATTATCTGACTACTACTTTCTTCATCCTTCG
>JACLAC010019959.1_pt1 | contig 15146 bp, 15 predicted proteins | sample 8027881 | NCBI WGS metagenome assembly JACLAC01 (sample SAMN15725517, study PRJNA655200) | protist metagenome | isolation source: fluorescence activated cell sorting (FACS) single amplified genomes of... | place: Spain: Blaines Bay Microbial Observatory, Mediterranean Sea | collected 2016-01-19 | reverse complement strand
TTTGGCCTCAAGCAGGGGCCAGCACGATTTTTTGTCCACAGGTAAAGGTAAAGAAAGTGCTGGAAGGGAAAATAGATGCCAAGGAACATCGGACATCTGGGATCTGGCGGTACACAGGGATCGTCGGTGAAGCCTTAGTCAAGTTGTCTGAAAAACTGCGCTTGCCAGCGGACACCTATTACCGAATACACAATCCCACTTTGCAAACGCCCGATGGTACGACTCAGATCGACCACGTGTTCGTGTCGAGATACGGGATCTTCGTAGTAGTGACTAAGAACATGAAAGGGTGGATTTTCGGAGAGGAGAACCAGTGGCAGTGGACGCAGCAGATCTCCAACGAATCGTTCAGATTTCAAAATCCACTACGACAAAATTATAAGAATATCAAAATTTTACAGTCTATTCTTCATGTTTCATCTGATACTATACATTCCGTCATCGACTTTGCTGGAGAGAGTACCTTCAAGACGCCGATGCCGGCCAATGTAACTACCGGCAGGGGCTACATCGGCTACATCAAGTCGTTCACCGCCCCCGTTCTTGATGAAAACCAAGTGAATGGCTTAGCGGCTCAAATTCTCTCCGGGCACCTCCGACCAATGCCGGAGACTCACCGTCCACCTGTTCAACAGCTTAAGCAATACGCAGAGGGAACGACTGAGCCTTAGTGCCCGAAATGTGGAAGCGCCATGGTTCTCACAAAGGCGAAGCGTGGGAGTAACGTTGGTCGGGAATTTTGAGGTTGTCGTCAGCATCCAAAGGGTAGAACGGTGCGAGATGTCACCTAACACGGTCATCAACGCGGGCGAATAATCCTGCTTTGTTGGCTGGTTAGGGATGCGTAGGGCTGCCGAGGCGCCATTTCAGGACACCAACGAAAGACCAACTCGGTGGAAGGTCCGCACGCGGCGGAGTTTTTCACACCGGGGGCAGGGGTCGAGAGTCCCTTTTGGGCGGCGGGTCTCTGGTGCGGGTGGGTGTTGGTGCTCGACTGCCATGAATCTCAATCTGTCGGCTGAGTGGACGACGTGGAGAGGCGCTAAAACCTCGGCACAGCGGAGGTACAATGGGGCCATGGTTGCGCTGAAACGACTCGACGCGAACGCTGCTTGGGCGGAGATGGCGCACGCCATCGAGCAGGATGGCGCGGTGATCGTCGAGGGCTTTCTCACGCCGGCTTTCCTCGACCAGCTCAACGGCGAGCTCGATTCGATCATCGAGTCCGAGCCTCCGGGGAGCACGAGCGTCGTACAACGCCGGCAGGCGTTTCACGGCGAGCGCACCAAACGTGCGTGCGGCTTGGCCGCGCGCTCCCCAGCGTTTGTGGAGCTGATGCTACACCCGGGTCTCGAGTGCTATGCCGACCACTTCCTGCTCACCCACGCCGACGAGTACTGGTTAAACACCGGGCAGCTTATGGTGGTCGGTGGTGGCGAGCCGGCGCAAGTCATTCACCGCGACGAGGGAAACTGGCCGTACTTTGCCGAGCGCTCGATCGAGGTCACGGTCAGTGCCATGTTCGCGCTCGAGGACTTCACCGCCGAGAACGGCGCGACGCAGGTGGTTCCCGGGAGCCAAGGCTGGACGGACCTCGAGCGGGAACCCACTGATGATGAGATCACTCAGGCGGTTATGCCGGCGGGTTCAGCGCTGCTCTACCTCGGGACGGTGCTCCACGGCGCCGGCGAAAATCGTTCGCGCGGCTGGCGCCGTGGTCTGCACGTAAGCTTCGTGCTCGCGTGGCTTCGCCCCGAGGAGCATCACTACCTGCATGTGCCCGAGGCCGCGGCCCGCACCCTGCCCGCCCGAGCGCAGCAGCTGCTCGGCTACACGACGTACGTGCCATCCGCGGGCGGCCGGTTGGGTTTGGTGGACTTTCAGGAAGTGGGCGCCAAGAAAGCGCCCTAGGCTACGGGCAAGCGGCCGCCGCGATCTCGAGCGGCTCTGCAGTGGCCTAAACAAGTGAGTTGGCGGATGGTTCTGATCGGGGTGCTGGGCGGGGAGTGTTCTGGACGATGAGCAATCAGCCGCGATGGTAGCCATTCCCGCAATGCGGTTGCGTAGTCAACGCGTTGATAGGCTGCCGATCCTTCCTCGAATCCAGCCTGTGCTGGTATAGCCAATGCGAAGGACAGGATGAGAAGTGAGGCGGAGCGGAGCATGGCTTAGTCCCCGGGAGCAGAGAGCCTCACTTTGCTGGCGGAGCGGGGAGAGGGGAGAGGTGAATCTGCATCGCCGGAGGGGTGCTCTCCGAAGCGTCCGCACCCCGCGGAGCTCGGCCCATCGGGGCAGTGGTCAACAATCAACGGTACGGTAGATTGCCCCGCACTCTAAAACTGCTCGGAAAGGTCTGTGGCGAACGAAACCAAGCTTGCTGTCAGCGTGCATGCCGACGTTGTGGGCTCGGCTCAACTCGAGCAATGGAATGAGTAGCTCAGGCATGAGCGGACTCGAACGGTCTTTCTTCGCCTCTCGGGACCGACCACCGCTATCGTGGGCTCTGTGCTCGGGCGAAGCGGGTGGGGTCGGTATCCCCCGGCGCCGGCGTAGGGCCGGCACCGCACTTCTGTTCCGAGCCCGGGCCTAGGTGGGCGGCCAGTGGGCCGGCAGCTCGACTCGGTGGCTGACGGGGAAGCCCAGGATGCCATTGTGCGAGAAGATGTAAGCGTTCGTGCGCAGCAGATCGCCCGAGACCGCGATCATGTAGTCCTCAGGCGCGAACACGAGCGGCACCGCGCGCTCAGGGTCGTCACTCTCGACGAAAGAAGCCGGTACCAGCCCAAGATTGTGGAGGTCCTCAAAATCGCGCACCGGCCGGTTGGTCCACTCCCGAGCGTAACGCATGAACTCGCGGGCAGTGGGGCGAGCGTGGTCGAAGAGGTATTGCTGGACGTCGGCCTTCGACCAACCGTCGCGGGCCAATGTTTGGGCCAGGATCGGACTCAACAGCAGTAGGGGACGGAGGTAGCCGTAGGAGAGCCCGGCGGTGAACACAACCTGCCACCGGTTCTGCTTCAGGACCGCATCCGCGATATAGGGGAGGATGGTCTCGCCGGTGCTGCCCGAGACCGACGCAATCAGGTCCCCGCCGGTGAAGCGCGAGATGGTGACCGCGTTCTCCCCAAGCGCTATCCCGAGGTCGGAGCACACCGGCCCCCAACCGATCTCGGTCAGAACGTCTTCGTTCTCCGCTAACACCACCCGCCAGGTGTTGCCGAAGGTGGCCTTGTCGTTTTTGTGCGGTAAGAAACCTGCCACGTTCCGCAGATACAGTCGAAAGAACCGACCGATTGCCGTGTTAGCCTGGAAACCGTCGCGCAATACCCCCTGCTCGTAGTTGAAGCCGAGCTCTTTGATGATCGGACCATTGACCACAATCAGAGTTTCTGCGCCGGGGGTGTTGCCGCTGTGCTCGACCCCGTAGTCGGGATCGCACATCGCCTCGACAAGGGCGACGAGAACCGGCATGTACTCGGGGCGGCAGCCGGCCATCACACCGTTGACCGCCACGCTCCACACCGTAGCGGCGCGGCTGTCGGGGAGCAGGATCCCGATTGTCTCGTCTGACACCCGATTGGTGAAGCGCAAGAACGCATCGATCTTGTCCCGGCTTGGGGGGACGATAGGCAGCCCATCGCTCCATTCGTTCTCGTAGAACAGCCGGTTGACCTCCTCGAATGAGCCGGAGAAGACGATGTCGTTAGGCCCGGGCTCGTTCTCTATCGCGACCTCGCTCGGGGCCTCGGTCAAGGTGCGGATGACCTCGTCCACGGTGCGGCTCAAAATGTTCTGGCGGAGCTCGCCATCACTCTGGGCCCCGGTATGACCGGGTACCAGTGATACCGGTAGATTAGGCAGACCGAGTCCCGTGGAGGTCGTGCTCGCTTGCCCGATGAAGCCCTCGCAAACCAAAGAGGTAGAGGGAAAGCCGGCTTTCTCGGCGACGGCGCTGGCCCGCAACACGGCGGGGGTGCAGCTCCCTCAGCAGCCCATACCGGAGATGACGGCGTCGGCGCCGAGCGCCTTTAGCCGGTCTGGCAGACCCTCGAGGATTGCTCGTTCTTGATCGCCGTGAGTGGACCCGAACTCCCGCCAGCTCACGAATTTGAGACCCGGATAGCGGGCCTTGAGCCCTTCTTCGAGCAGCTCGAAGACCTCATCACCGCGAAAGACGTAGTCCCAGAGCTGGACGATCGTCTTCCCTTCGAGCGATTCCAAACGCGGTGCCGCAGGGGAGAGCTGCATGCGCCGCTCGGCGCGAGGCCATACGACATCGTAGTCTTGGGCGGACATAGGGTTGCCTCGGAGTCAGGACGGAGGGATCGAATCTACTAAACTGCCAACCGTGATGCGAGATATGCGTCCCGGGTGGTGGTGAGCGGGGCCGGTAGTTCCCGACCAGGCGTGGATGCGTCTCAAGGTCTCAGTAATCCCCTACGAAGGCAATGACGACTGGGTTACGAGGGGCTCGGCGGGGCCAAATATCTTGTCAGTGAGGTGAAGGTGTGACCGCAAATACTGGCCATGCGAGCATGGCCAGTATTTGCGGTCCGTGACAGGTTGATCGAGCTGAGTCCGGTCTATCCTAATGCGCTTCGAGGCCCAGCCGATCGCCGGGGTTCGGTGTGCTCGCGCACCGGATACCACCGTTTGTTCACGAAACTCCGCTACAGTGGCGGTGTCGTCGGGGGCACAATCGCCGAGCTGGCTCGGCGCAGCGGAGCCGTCCGCCCGTTCGGAAAGAGGAGGCGATACTGGTCGATGAACAGGGCTGGAGAGTAATGCATGGAACGAGCGCGTCGCTCGTGTCTCCCCGCGAACTTGTCGAGCAAATCTGATGGTCAACGCACAAACGGCAAGCACTGATCGGGAACGCCAGGCTCGAGCACCTTCTCCACCGACGCCACCACCCCGGGTAAGTGCCGCCCAACCTGGCGTGACGCCCGGTGCCTTGCAGTCCGCGCTTCTCGCCGCACTCCCGGTCCTGGTGCTGCTTGTTCTTACGCCGGCAAGCATCTACATCGGTAATCAGGCGCACTTCGATCACCGTCCCTTCGTGCTCTTTCACCTCGCGCTTGCCTATGCCCTGATCGTGCTCCTTCTCTTTTTGCTCTTTCGCGCTGTAGCCGGACTGCGTCGAGCGGTCGCTTACCCCCTGGCCCTACTCGGCGCGATCATGCTGGGTGGCTCCATGTTGGCACCTTCACCAGTAAAGGAGCTTCTCGGCGGCGGCATTCACGGACTGGTGCTGGCGCCGGCCGCGGTGCTAATCGACGTCTGTCTGATCGCGGTCGTTTTCGCTCTCGTACGCTTCGTTCGGACCTCGGTGCTGGTTCGCGCGACCTGCGTGTTCAGCGTACTTGCCGCGGCGCTGGTGCCGAGTGTCGTTGCGGTGGAGGCGGCGCGTGCCCCGGAACCGGTCATCGACTGGGCACGGGAGTCTCGTCCCCCGCCTGTACCGATTGCAGACTCGCCGAGCGTCTACCATCTGGTGTTCGACGGCTTTGACGCCGCGACCTTCGGCCAGATTGTCGAGGGGCTCGACTTGGGCGGGGAGCTCGCGGGCTTCGTCTGGTATGAAAAAGCCCTCACAAACTACACATCGACCCGCCTTTCGTTCCCCAGCTTCATGACTGGGCGCGTGTTCGGTAAGACCATGACCGATGAGACCGGAGGCCGTCTGGGCCGGCGCGAAGGGCTCGTGAAAACCCTCTCCCGCAAGGGCTACACGGTAACCCAGTACAACGCGTACTTCGTCAACAACCACACTCTGACTCACGTTCGCCGTTCCACCGCGCTCATCGAAGAAGCACTCTATGGACGGCTGCGGCACCTGACACAGTTCTTGGATCTGTCTGTTCTGCTCGCCGCTCCCAGCGTGCTGAAGCCGCTCACCGTCTCCGACGGGCGAGGATTGGCCAGCCAGTTGCTCGCAGCGGAGAACCGCGCAGTGGCGGATTGGACGCGCAACCCGCCCCTGCTCACTCGCATGCTCTTCGACTTGATGTTGGACGAAGAAGCCGGGCGACCACCACGCGGGCAGTACGTGAATGGTCACTTCCTGATCCCCCACGCGCCCCACGTGCTCAGCTCCGAGTGCGAGTATCAGCCCGGGCGCACTGCTTCGACCTTGACGCTTGTGGCACAGTCGGTGTGCGCGGTGAACAAGATCCGACAGCTCATCGGCGAGCTGCGTCGATTGGGCCGCTTCACCGACGCGATGGTGGTCATCCACGGCGACCACGGAACAATCCACCGTGATCGTCCACTACTGTTGTTCAAACAGCCCGGACGAGCCGAAGAACCCTTCGAGATAGCGAGTCACGTCGTACAGCTCGCCGACGTGGTGCCTACCATTCATCGGCTTCTCGGTCTGGAGCTGGACGGTCTCGACGGCGTGCCGCTCGACGACGCGAGCGCCGAGCGCAACATACGGGTCTACCTGGCCAAGCCTTTGCTCCTTTGAGGTGCACATATGAACTTTCAGCCGCTCCCACGGTCTCGATGGCGCGGGATACGTCCGATGCTTGCGGTGGTGATTGTAGGTTTGGCGTTTGCGTCGACCGCCGAGGCCTATATCGATCCCGGTACCGGAAGCTTGCTCCTTCAGGGAGTGATCGCGGCCATCGCGAGCATTGCGGTCGCGGCCGGCGTGTTCTGGGAGCGCATAAAGTCTTTTCTCCGACCGGACCGCCGCACCTCGCACGACGACGATGACGGCACCCCGTACCCGGATTCCGATGCGATGTCCCGGCGCGAAGAGCCGTGATGCCGACCCCACGAACCGGGCCCAGTGGTCGGCTCTATTGGCCGATCCCAACAGCCGATCCCAACAGCCGATCCCAATAGCCGATCCCAATAGCCGATCCCAGTGCGTTTCGTGGCCCATCAAGCCGCATCTCACACGACAGCGGAGAGACCCCGCGGGGCATTGGAGGAGTTCGTGGATGGGACCATGCGCAGGTCGAGCATCATCAGCACCACTGCCAAGCGTGGCTACCCGGTCGACTTGCTCATCAGCAGTACCCACCTGAGCAATCGATTCGCGAATAGTCGGCACGACAACCTCGTCAACGCTTGGCGTCTCTAGGCGCCAGTCCGATGCCCCGGAGCGCATTGATTTCGCTCTGGTTCGCAGCATCCCCCATTTCCTCATACGCCGTGCCTATAACGACCAGAGGTGGCCGGTGAGCAGCGTATTGCCATGCGATAGCCAGAAGGCACTCATGTTCTTCGGGGATTCGGCGTTTCTGCGGTTATTGGCCCAGAAGTCGAATGCAAGCTGCGAGGGAGCCGGCTACCAGTACCTTCACGTGATGACGACCCATCGGCCGATGGTTGTCCGAGAGGGTTGCGGCTACGCGGGCGGGTTGCTGTGTGACAGCCGCTGAAATCTCACGTTCCAATCAAAGTGCACGTTTGACTCGGTCGTGCGGTACTCACGCCAATGGCATGCCTGCCTTGGCGAGTGCTGAGAGAAAACGCTCACGCAATCCCGCGTCGGCAAAGGGGATCGAATTGCCCGTTTTCGCCACGGACCAGCCAGGTTGTACCGTCTCTAGCGCCTGTAAGGTCACACGTGCCTCTTCCATGCGCCCGAGCGCCGACAGATTGGCCGCCGACGCCCGGTAGGCCGGCATGAAGTTCGGCGCCATAGCAATCGCTTCACGACCATACTCCGCGCCTTTCGCATGCCAACCCTTGCCGAACGCCGCAATGCTCATGCCGGTAGTCCATATGCGACGGTTCGGATCACGCGGACTGAGCAACATGCCCTGCTCAAGCGCCTTCAATGCTTCGTCGAAGGCGCCTGCGAACGCCAATAGCTGGCCCAAAACCTGCCAGCCCAATGCTGAATTTTCGTTTAACTCGACGCCGGTGCGCAGGTGTGCCAAACCCTCCTGATGGCGTCCAGCGTAGAACAAGCCATAACCGAGGTGAGTAAACGATTGCGCGTCATCTTCGTCGATGGCCACGGCCTTGCCCGCCGCTTCGATGCCTAGTTCGACGAAAAGGGCGGTGTCCGAAGCGTAACCGAGCCAGGCTTCCGAGATGTAACACCATGCGTTGCAACCCAAGGCGGGCACACACTCAGGGTCGACCGTTAGCGCCTCCGCGGCGTACGCCCGCGCTCGCTGGTAGTTCTCAGGACCGCCCAGGTTGGCCGCGTGCTGGGCTTTGAGGCTCAGATCCCATGCATTCAAATCCCCTGGCCGCTTGCGCGCACTGTGTTGTAGCTGGGCTTTGGTGACCGACGGATAGATCTGTGCCGTGATGGCGCTGGTCAGGCGATCCTGTACGTCGAACACATCGTTCAGTTCAGCATCGAAGCGTTCGCTCCAAATTGGCTGCTGGCTACCTGCGTCGATGAGCTGGGCGGTGAGCCTTATGCGCGTACCGGACTTACGCACGCTGCCGGTCAACACATAACGAACGCCGAGCTCTCGACCGACTCGTCCGACATCGATCGCCTGGCCCTTGTAGGAGAATGATGAACTGCAGGCAATGACGCGCAACGCCTTAAAACGGGAGAGCGCGACAATCACATCTTCGACTAGCCCGTCGCAGAAATACTCCTGCTCCGGATCACCGGAGCGATTTTCGAACGCCAGCGCCGCGATGGAAGGCTTGTCGGCTGCGATCACCATCGAATCGCTCGAGCCCCCGGCTTCGTATTCGTCGGCTCGCTCCGTAAGTTCAGCGAGTCTATTGGCATCGGAAGAAACCAGCTCGTCGCCCGTTCGTACGCGATATACGCGTTGGGGGCGGTCGAATCCTTTGAGTGAGTGCTCTCCAAGGTCGTCGAACCGCACCTCGAGACGGGCCGGGATTGGATCATGCACTGCCGCGGTCACACAAATCCCACCGGGCGGGGCAAGCTGTTCGACACGCTGGGCGAGCACGATCCCGGCGCCGGTGACGGTGTCATCAGCGATAACCACTTCGCCCAGCGCGATCCCGATGCGCACGTGGGCAAAGACGGAAGCGGCGCTGACTTTAGCGTGGGTTGCATGCTCGGATTGGAACGCAATTGCCGCGGTGATCGCATCCGAGGCGCGGTGAAACTGGGCCACCAGTGCATCGCCTCGGATCTCGCGCGTTTGCCCGTCGTGCTCGGCGACTGTTCTAGCAAGCCGCTCAAATGCGTCACGCATACCTCGATGAGCAACCCGTTCGTCAACTTGAACGATACGGGTCGAATCGACGACATCGGCGTGTAGGAGCACGGCGAGTGTCGTGGTGAGTGACGCTGGCTCATCAGATTGCGCCGGACGGGCGCCCGGTAGATAGGATACTTTCGACTCTGGCGCAGCATCGGACATCTTGTCGTTGCCCGGTCCCCGTTCGTCCCAACGTGCCATCGTGTCGCTCCCCTCAATCGTCCGTGACGTAGAGCCGACGTGCCTACTGTGTATCGCGCAAACATCACGAGTGTCAACGCCAGGAGTGCCCGGTCGGGCCGCGCGACGTCGTGCCATCCCGTCAGGCGGAACACAGCTTGGTCTGCCGGAGTCATCCGCGCGCGGAGCCCCAATCGACCAGCGCCCGCAACTCCCGGCGCAACACCTTGCCGACCGGTGACTTCGGGATATCGTCGACGAAGGCGATGGGTTTGGGCACTGACAGCCCGCTACCGTCGGGCGGGTAGATCAGCGTGGCTTTCAGTTCACCAAGCGTGCGGCCATGATGGACCGATGGTCAGTATTGTGTGCGACGGTGTAAACCGAAGCAGTGGTCATGTCGATTCGTGAGGCCGCGCGCTGAGATCGCGGCGCGCCCACCACTGAGCGGGGCTAGGAACCAGTCTCTTACTGCTTGAGCCACGATCTCCGGCCCGTTTTCTGAGCTGTTTCGTCATCATTAATGAGACAAAGTGCGGTGCTTTGACAACGGAGAGGCTCTGTCGCGTCTGCGCTGATCTTCCCCCTTGAATGGGTCCACCCCCTATCATTACCCCCAACCCTCAAGGAGTTCGCATTTTGGATCTACAGCTCACCGGGAAATTGTGTTTGGTCACCGGCGCAAGTGCAGGCATTGGTACCGCCATTGCACACTCGCTCGCCCAAGAGGGCGCTCGTCTTATCATCACCGCCAGGAGACAGGAGCTCCTCAACGCCGTCGCCGCTGACATTGGTGATCGCACCGGCAACCTGCCTTTGACGATCTCTACGGACTTAATGCAAGAGCAAGCCCCCGAAGCCATTCGGGCCTTCGTCCAAGAGCAATTTGGAGGGGTCGACATACTGGTGAACAATGCCGGGCTTTCCAGCCCACCCAACCCAATGGCGCCAGACGATGTCTGGGACGCGGGGTTCGACCTCAAGTTCACCACTGTCCGTCGTTTGACCAATGCCCTGATGCCACAGATGCGGGCTCGGGGCTGGGGCCGCATTATCAACGTCACGGGAATTGTGGAACCCATGGCCACCAGCGCGGCGCTGACCGGGTGCGCCGCGGTACATGCCTGGGCGAAGGGGCTCTCTCGCGACTTGGCCGCCGACGGAATAACCGTCAATTCGATTCCACCGGGTCGAATCGATAGCGAACAAATTCGGCGGAACTATAGCGACGACGACGTGCGGGCAAGGTTCATCGAACGATACATTCCAAAGGGCCGTTTTGGAGCGCCCGAGGAGCTGGCCGACCTGGTGACCTTCTTGTGTTCGCCGCGCGCTGATTACATTACGGGTACGGTAATTCCCGTAGACGGAGGGATGTCCCGCTTCGCGATGTGATCCTGAACTAGCAGCGGCAGGCGGCTGCGCTCCCGTTCGGTCTCGCGCACGGTGATGTAGTGCACGGCCTCGCCGACCTCCTTCTCTTGGAATGCCACTAACACGTTTCGCACCATTGCAGCGCGGCCAGATGCTGACATGGGTGTCGTATCCACGGCGCCTTCGCTGCATCCGCGTTATTGCCGCGCGGGAGCGCACTTTGGCAACGCTGAGTCTAGAAGGCACGAAATGAGGCACAGGTATTGAGCGAAGCGCGCTTCGCTCACCTGGGATTGCAAGTCATGCTATAAATCGGGCCGACCCTGACCCTGTACCCAGCGTTGTACTATGCACCTCGATAACCCCATTATCCGAAAATCCGTTGTCTCGCCGTGGGTCCTGCTCACACTGATGAGCGTGATGTGTATCCACGCCGCATCCGCCGGCGGTGAACGTCACACCCAAGGCTTCGGAGCAGTGCAGAAGCTGCTCGATGTGTCGGGGCTGGCCTGGGTGCGTGATGACACCTTTCTCGCGGTTCACGATGCGAAGTTTCCCGGCGAAAATCAGCGCACACGGGTGAGCCTCATTCAACTGCCCCGAACACTCGACGGTTTGCAGTGGAAGCCTCTCCGAGTGCGCTTTCCGGGGCGTAAGAGCAGCGATCTCGAAAGCGCGTCGCGAGTGCCGGGTACGAACAATGTGCTGCTGGTCGAAAGTGGCGACGATGGCAACACGCTCGATAACATCTATCTCGCCCGCGTCGATCAGCGCGCCGTGCAAATTATCGACGCCACTGAGTGGTCGACCTTCTACAAAGCTCACAGACATAACATCGAAGCCACCGCGGTTGCGCCGACCCGCAATGGTTTCCTCTTCATCTGGGCGGAGCGCGCGCAGGGGAAGTCATCTACCCTGGTTCGGTGGACGGACATGCAGCTTCATCCGCTCCGCATCGGCCAAAGTGAAGAAGTCCGCGAGGCAAGGTTCGCGCTGACCAACGAGCTCGCGGCGCTATATAACCGCCCCCTGGTGGGACTCGATCTGACGCCCGATGGCACGATCTATGGGGTTGCCGCTCGGGATTCAGACCTCGACGACGGGCCCTGGCGAAGTGCCATCATGGAAATTGGGACCTTCGACGGCACAACTATCGTGCTCAACAAGCCGGCTGTCGTAGGAGAATTGGACGGTTTCAAGATTGAAAGCGTGGCGATCCGACCGAGTGATGATGGTCCCGAGGTGTTCTTCGGAACCGACGATGAGAACTATGGCGGGACGTTACGACAGATGTTCCTTCGAGACGATTGATCCTGTCGGCGAAGTGACTCAGACCGTATGCACTGAAACAATTGAACCGTTCGGCGTTTCGTCACTGACTCGAAAGCCAAGCCGGCCTCTCTCAGGGCATCATTCACCCTCGGTTGCATGAGTCTGGGTATGGCGTCATGGCCATGAAACCCAACACAGGTCGATGGCTTAAAACGATGCTGGACGACTTAAGCCCTTTTCCCGGTCGGCGATGAACGCCCCCGATCGCATTGGGGTGGGAGATTGGGCGAAGGCCCCAAGGGTCGGTCGGTACACGTAGATGAGGTCGAAGGCCAACCGTTGGCCGCCTCGAATAACCAGCGGTGTCCCCGGAGGACGGTGTCGAATCCGGCCCACCGGTATCGAGAAGTCTGCTTCTGCGCTTTCAAAGGCTGTCACTCTGACCGCATTGACCACTGCCATGCTCGAATCGCTAGTTAACGGCGGGATCCGGGCCGGGTGGTGGGCGGCCGTGTTAGCGATGTTACGTACATCGTCGCGTTCACCGCCGAACCACAGTTCGTTTTCGACTGCGGCATGGAACACCACCGGTCCGAGGCGTGAACGCTGCCATCCTTTCCTCGATAGGTCACGAGGCGTTGCCCGCTGTAAGGCGTTCTCGTTCCGAAAACCCTCGGCAGTCGGTTGTGGTGTTGGTCGTAGCGATGCACCAGGATCCGAAGAGAGCCAAACCAGCCGATTATCCTTTGACCTAGGACGACGAGGCTCAACTTGGTGAGATCCGGAAGCCAGCGGGAATTGACACCGGGCGATAGCGTGATGCACATCGCGGGATGTCTTCGAGGGTGACGTCGGTGCATCTCATCAACTGACTGACCGTCTCAAGGGTTGCTGTCTCGTTGCCGTCGATGTCAGTAACAGCCGTCGGCAGCAGGTCACGGGCCGAACGGCCTGACGGGATGACCGCGCTGTCGAAGTTGCAACACGTTCGGCGGACATTTGTTTTTCTTCCAGGGATTGCCGACCATGCAGGCCCACTACAGCAGTTGATGATCATGAGCGAGAGCTTGCACCAACTCGGTGCTGCCGAGGCCGCACTTCGGATCGCCCAAGGCCAACTGAGCGCCGAAGCGCTGGTGCGGGCCTGTCTGGAGCGAATTGCGGAACGCGAGCCTGAGGTAGCCGCCTGGGCCCACCTAAATCCCGCGGCGACGCTTGCCGCAGCGCGCACTGCTGATCGCCTGGCCCATGGCGCGCTTCGCGGCGTACCCGTTGGATTCAAAGACATTGTCGATACCGCGGATATGCCGACTTCCTACGGCTCGCCGATCTACCGTGGACATCGTCCACGGGCGGACGCCGTTTGCGTGGCCAACACGCGCGTTGCCGGTGCCATAGTCCTCGGGAAGACGGTGACGACCGAGTTCGCTTCGCGCTATCCGGGACCGACGCGCAACCCGCACGATGGGCGCCACACGCCGGGCGGCTCCTCAAGTGGATCCGCAGCGGCGGTGGCCGACTGTATGGTGCCCCTTGCTGTGGGCACCCAAACCGCCGGTTCGGTGATTCGCCCCGCCGCCTACTGTGGCGTGTTTGGCTACAAGCCGAGCTTCGGTTTGCTGAGCTTCTCCGGGGTGCGCCACCTCGCCGAGAGTCTGGACACCCTCGGCTGTATGGCCCGAAACGTGGCGGATCTCGTGCTGTTCCGAGACGTCATGCTCGGCATCGAGCCGGCGCCACTGCCCGCCTTGGAGCGAGCGCCCCGGATAGGCTTTTGCCGTACCGCCCATTGGGACGACGCCAGCAATGAAACCCAGGCGCTCCTTGAAGACACTGCCAGTCGCCTCGCGCGGGCGGGCGCTGAAGTTAGCGACTTCGATCTCCCCGAAGGGTTTGGTGAAGCCCAGCAACTCCATCACCGGTTGAGTCGATTCGAGGTGCGTAACTGCCTGAGCTTCGAGGCAGCCACCGAACCTGAGAACCTTTCGGCGTCGGCCACTAAATCGATCGAGCTAGGGCGCACGGTTTCGCTGAGCGAATACCTGTCCGCAATGGCTCGTACGGAGGCTTTGCGGCAGGCCCTACACTTGCAGATGGCGTCCGTGGACGTGTTGCTGACCCCAAGTGCCCCAGACGTCGCGCCGCTTGGACTCACGTTCACCGGCGCCACCCCGTTTAACTTCCTGTGGACCTTGATGTACACCCCTGCTGTCACGGTGCCCGGTCTGACGGGCAGCGGCGGCCTTCCTGTCGGAGTGCAGGTGGTCGGCCCGCGTTGGGAGGATGACCGTACTTTAGCGGCGGCACAGTGGGTGGCTCGTCATCTGAGTTAAGCGTTGCGGGTTCAACGAGCGTCGCGTGTTTCGCGCCTCGCTCAACCTTCCGCCGACTTTCCGGCCTTCGGTTCGAGTGCGTAAGCGAATGCCTTGCTAGCTCGACGCGAGGCCGCGTGTGTGCCGAATGAAGCGCTGTGGGCGCCGGCACCACTATCGCTACGGCCTAGGCGCTTGTGATCGTTGCGGCACTTCAGGCGAGCCCCGCGGGCGCAACAAGGGTCTACCATGCGCTGCGCGCGCAGGCGTAAGGGTACGAGCGTGTAGTAACGCTGTACTGGCGAGAACGATCCCTGACGGACGCCGTTTTCACATTGATTAGGGCTTCGCCCCCGCGCGATGGATGGAAGGAAGCACCTCGCGCGTGGGTTCTCATCGAAAATGGATGGTCTCGGGACCGAGCAACCACGTTCCCCTCGTCTACGAACACTCTGGCGAGGAGTCCGACTACATGGGGGCGCAGACCTATCGAAGCCGCAGTAGCCCTAACACACGGCTGTTCTACACGGGCATGATTGGCTCCGTGCGTTCACTCGGTAGCACGACGTCAAAGGCAATGATGCTGAACGCGAGCATGGCATAGGTCCCCATCGTCGTGGTGAGCTCCGCCAACGTCTGGGTGCCGAAGACTTCCAGCGCCTCTTGAAACGTACCCGGACTGACGCGATGGCTCCGATAAAACTCTCGCGCGTAGCTAATCACCACTCGCTCATCGTCAGGTAGCTGCGGCAAGGGGCCGCCCACCCGCAACGCATCGACCAGCGCGTCGCTCAACCCTGCGGCCCGCGCCGCGGGAGCGTGGGCATTCCAGATGTACTGGCAG
>JACLAC010023515.1_pt1 | contig 15157 bp, 6 predicted proteins | sample 8027881 | NCBI WGS metagenome assembly JACLAC01 (sample SAMN15725517, study PRJNA655200) | protist metagenome | isolation source: fluorescence activated cell sorting (FACS) single amplified genomes of... | place: Spain: Blaines Bay Microbial Observatory, Mediterranean Sea | collected 2016-01-19 | reverse complement strand
AGGTTACCTCAAATGCGTCCAGAACGTCGACAAACGTGATACTGTCAGGAATGGGAGTACTAAGGGCATGATCTACAGCCACGTAATCCCGCGCTTGTAGGGCACTCCAAACCGCAGTGGCTATTTCCTCAGCAGCCCGCCGCGTTGAGGCTTTTGTGGTCCTCCGATACCGCTTCCCGCCGATCCTCCAATAGAGCGACCAGTTAGATCCATCCGTTCTTTTTTGAGCGGTCACTTTTCCAATGCGAAACTTTTCCATGTTTGCCCTCCATGTGGACAAATCGGTGGACAAATGCACTAAACCGTCCACATTTGTCCATAAACCGATGTGATATGGAGAGCGATTTAACAGCCGGATATGACTGCTAAAGCCTTATTTTGTAGCGTTTTAACTGACAGAATTAGCGGGAGCGGATGCTACGCTGCCGCGGTCTTCAAAACCGTAGTGGTGTTGCGAGAGTAACGCTGGGTGGGTTCGATTCCCACACGTTCCCGCCAAAATATAGGTGGCTGCAAAAGAAGGGGTTGCGAGAGTTGTTGACTCGCGACCCTTTCTTATTAATGCACTTTTCGTGGTAGGGTCTTTACGAAGGATTTGGTCGCTGGCGCCAAATAGCACCATATTTCCGTCTGTGCGGACTCCAATCATGCACATTACGGGCAAACTAGATGGTATCTTTGAGTACGAATCATCACAGATCCCGATGCAAAAATTACTTAGAACGCCTAAATAAAGATCAAAAGATGATCGTTCTCGAAGACGTCGGGCACGGGATACCGGGAGACACGATCATAGTTAATCACCTTGCTTGGCTAAAGAAATATGAGCTGAGATAGTATTGGTGGGAAGTTACCTAATAAATTTTTAGGCAACGATGTAGGGCCGCTGACATCGCCGTTGTCGCGCTCACGATCGCCCTGATTCGCGACACATATTCGAACCCTATGACAACCTTGCAACAGGCTAATCGATATTCTTCGTATTATTCGGTATGAACTGAGCGAGCAAGGTATAGCCATAGACCATGGTGGGACAGCTAAATGTGAGGGTTTAGAATGACCGACTTCGTCAAGACGGATGCCTTCGGCAGCAAACGGTATAACACCATTCTGAGCGAACTGGAGTATGCGCTCAAAGCCACGTCGAAGAAGGATCTGCAATACTGGGGATTAGGCTCGATGAAACACCTCGGTAAGGTCAGTTTTCGTCGAGGAAAAACGCTTGGTTTAACGTTTCTCAAGCTGGCCCGATTCTTTGTCCGCGAAGCCTATCAATTTACTGGCGCGGGCCTCAAAGGGAATCTCTCTGGGCACGCCAAAAAAAGAGGACAGGATATAGCCGCAGAGGCGCGCGATGCGATAGGCATGTTTTCGGATTCCTGTATGCAGATCTATTACCAGGTCCGAGAAGATCCGCGGAGAATGGCGCCTCGCCTCATCGCCGGCATGATTGGGCTCTATGCCGGCTCGGGTGGAATCGACGGCGACGGAGGTATTCCCGATTCGGATCTTCTGCTGGGGATCGAAGCACATCGTTCGATATTGACACATTCGGTGCTGCCGGGCATCATCGTCGAGGCCGCAACCCACTCCACAATAGAGCTGGTGAAGGTGATCCATGCAAATCTGCCTGAGCAGCACGACAAACTGTGGGACATTTGGATGTTGGGAGGGTCCGAACTGGCAGTGGATCTGGGAATCGGTGTGAGCGCCGGGCTGGCCTATCATCTCGGAATCGACGCGACCCTCGATGGCGGCGGGACATATAAAGACTTGCCGGTATTCATGCCGATCGAAGGCCACCAGGCAATCGCGCTTTCTGGTGCGGTTACGGAAGCAGCAGACCTGCCCGATCGGCGAAAGAAACAGCAAGATAGAGATGAACCGGCTGATAGAGGCACGGGCTGAGGCGGCGGGTGCCTCCCTCGGAGCCGTGCAGCGTATCGACTACACCTGGAATGAAGCCCACTCTACTAGCGAAAGAACGTATTCAGCTCCCGAGATGAGTGAGGACCATTCCGCCAGTCTTAATAGAATATGCTCATCTTCACTTTACTTACTTTTATGGTGTTTTCGTTCGTTAATCAAGGGATGACCAAACTATGACCGACCATTCTACTGCAATTGCCGCACCACTACTATTCGACAAAGATCTGGGCCGTCCACTGCCTCCAGAGGAAACCGCATTACCCAGTATGAACGCCGATAATTCCCCTATTATTGCGCTGAGTCAGGAACAAAAATATATCTTTGATATGCGCGGCTGGTTGCTGATGCCCGGTGTTTTAGGAGCGGAAGAGCTACGGGATATGCGCCAGTTTTGCCAGCGTTTACAAGATGATCCAGAATCTATTCCTCACGGACATCGTACCACGTATGGAGGTCCTTTGGAAAAGCTGATGGATCATCCAGCGGTAGTGGCCTGTGCAAACGAATTCCTTGCCACTCCTAGCCTGGCTAGCGAGTCATGTTACGGATTCCGGATGGAAATGAGCTTTCCCTCATTTCGTTCGGTCAACGACGAAACTCCCGTTGAATTTAGCCCCCATAATGGCAACGGTATGTTTCGTCTACCGGGAGATTGCCATACCTACCACTGTATCCCAGGCAAAGCGCGCTGTGGCCTTACCCGGGCTATTTGGGAATTGAACCCCGTAGAAAAAAACGATGGAGCTACCCTGTTTATTAGTGGCAGTCATAAAGCGGCCTATACCGCTCCCCATTCTGCCTACCAACTTGATTCTCCTTTGTGGGAAGGCTATTCGTGTCCTCCCGGTTCTTTAATATTCTTTACCGAGGCAATTACGCACAGCGGCCAACCCTGGACGAATCCATCCTATGATCGCATGGCTATTTTTAATGCCTACAACCCCATCAATACCCGCTGGTCTATATCCCGTCCTCGTCCTGAGCAATATGATGCCATGCCAACAAAACGCCAGTCTTTATTTCGTGATGCTTATACCAAGGGCAATGTTATCGATCCTGCCTACAATGTTTGAAACGAGATTTCCTGTATCAAAATATTTTATCATTAATGACTAACTGATGTTAAAACCCCATTTACCATCTTTTAAGTCACCAAGAAAATTACGCGCTCCGACGATAGAAGACGTCACCAGTCTTGCGGTTTCGTCGCCGATCCTGGGTGCCAGCGCTAGTTGCTCGTCATGACTCTGATTAAAGTCCCATCCCTTCGCGGACCTCAGGCGGCTATTACTTGAAGGTGCTCGCATACTGGCGATCCTATTTTTGTGGACCTGTAGGACGTGAAGCAAAGCCTACATCAGCGATGGAAATTATTGAGGCTAAATATCGGATCGAATTATTAACAGGCCTGCAGTATATCGCGTAGTCGTTTATACTGATTCGTCGTTGATTTTTCCCCGTGATCGTCAAGAGATCTTCGGCACTCCTGCTCACGTCCTTACATGAACTGACGCATCTATTGCGGCTTGGGCTGCAAAGCTTTGAGATCTCCCTCTGCCGCAAATACACAGCGCACGAAATCCGGTTAGGTCCTCCACCGAGTGGCAGTGCTCGTCTAATGCAGTGTCAGCAACCCCTGCGGGATGTGGGGCCCCAGTCGTAAGGTCCCGCCCGCGGCTTCAAACTGCATGCGATGGCAGATCTCTGCAATGTGAGAAGATTCGTCTAGTCGTCCGCCGGCTGTGGTGCCCATTTCTCAGGCCAACTTATCGTGCGGGGAAGTCAGTCGCAGTGCATCCGGCATAGGGTGCCACTATGCGAGGGCCACTATGATTTCCTCCCGGGAAGGCTAGAATGTTAGTAATTTCGCCGGGGCTATTTGGTCATGATTCACCTGGTTTATCACGTATTACTGGAATTTCTAACCATTGCGCATTGTCTTTTTCTACTTCAATCCTATCATGCACTGACCCACTCCCGGTATGGATTTTTTCCTAAGTCTCTGTCTGATCCTTGGGTAAACTCGCTTTCTAGCTGTTCTATGTCTTGAATGCACTTTCGGTGATGGTATGGTTGTCTACGGCAATGCGAACATAATGAAGCACACGCGATGAATTACGTATGATAGTTGGAGATATGAGATTGCGATCGACCGGGAACTTATATTTGATCCGGTTATGATGTGTCTTCTGCCCCGCTCGCTATAATAACAGACCGAATGGTGACGAATTGGAGAATTTCAAGCCAATGTCAATAGCGTTTATGGTCAAAAAGTAAACTGGCGTTCGGCCTATAATTGTTTTTATTTATTCAATACAGGCTGATATGGCTTCAACACCAGCTTCAGAGTGCTACATTTTGGACCTGAAAGCATGCTACAAGATTTCTCATCGTGCAAGAGAGAGCATGGTTCCTAGGACGGTCATGTCGTCGATCGCCAAAATTTTCACTACTCTGACGTAGGTAGCCAACTCAGAAAATTGCGCGATGTTGCTTGATAAAAAAAGCACAAACAGGGTTATCCGATTTCTATTTTCCATTTCTAACATTCTCATTCCATGGGCAAATTTATGTACACTGCTGAATTAGCGACACAATGGCATTTCTCCTTTATAAGTTATCTTCGTGGTGGTCTTCTTTTGGCTTTGGCATTGATATTGTCGCAGCCAGGAGCGGGTTGGGCGAAAGGTATGGGCGATGAAGAGGTATTGTTAGCGAAGCTAAATACCGCGGCAGAAGTCCAACACGCTGAGGCGCTAGATAAGTCACGCAGACCAGCCGCTCGTCTCGTCTTTGGTGGTACGGACCAGGTATCGGCGATAGAGAAGTTGCGCGCAATTGCGAATGCAAAAATTGCGAGTATGTCTCCAAAATTGAAGGGGAACGACCACGATGCTGGTGCGCTGTGGTTTAATAAATTAGTTGATCAGGCGCAAATATTGCGCGCAAATTCACTGCGAAAACCGGCGATTGCGATGACGCACGCTGCGGGAAAAGTAGTCGCGGTCAAGCAGGCCGACGAAGATTCGATCAGTGTGTTCGGCATTGCAGTGGGTGATTCGCTGAGCGCGAGTCTCGGCGTAGCTGGAGATACCGATGCATTTATCTTTTCTGGCACGGCTGGTCAGGCGGTCTTGATCGGGCTGACTAGCGCGGATTTCGATACCTACGTCGAACTTGAGTACAATGATTCGGTTATTTTCAGTGATGATGACGGTGGCCCGGGGCAGACATCGCTCATCAAAGATTTTATTTTGCCTGAAAGTGGCGAATACACAATACGAGTGCGTGCCTACGGCGATAATAGTACGGGGACCTACCAACTTTCGCTGGATGCGAACCAGCGGTCTGTTTTGCTCGGTGCAATACCGACGGATGGTAGGGTAGTAACGTTGCCTGTCGGAGTAAGGCACTATTACAGTCTACAACTCAGTGATGAAGCTCAAATAGAGCTCAATCTCGCCTCGCAGAATTTTGATACCTTTATGAATATCTATGCAGGTACAGACTTGGGCGACGTAGTTTCTGGCAACCAAGTCGCGGTTAACGATGATGGTGGGGAAGGAACCAATTCCCGCATTATAGAGGTTTTGCCAAGTGGCAGTTATTTAATTGAGGCTCGCGCATTTTCGTCTTCCGGCACAGGTGAGTATACGCTAAATCTTTTTGAGACATTACTCGACGAAGACGAGGATTCCAATGGAGAAGCGGTAATAGCTTTTGGCGACACGGTTCAGGGAGGTATCTTTCCAGAGGGCGATATCGACGGGTGGATTTTTAGCGGTTCTGCGGGCGAAGTGATAGAAGTCAGTATGGAAAGTACCGATTTCGATACCTTCTTGTCTCTGGAATTGGCTGGTGAGGTAATCGCAATTGATGACGATGGCGGCGCTGGTTTTAACTCATTGTTGGTCGACTTTGTATTGCCAGTGGACGGGGAATATGTCATTCGAGCGAAAGAACTTGGCGACAACGCATCTGGTACTTACTCGCTTTCAATTGTAACTAGCTCTTCGAATTTTGTTATTAATGGGAGGATCACGCCGGGGGTGCAGTCGGGGGTATTGTCGAGGGCCGTGTTGCAGTTTTATAGTTTTGTCGTTACGGGCCAAGCTCAAGTGCAGATTGACTTAGTGTCGGAAGAATTCGACCCCTTCTTGGTCCTCTATGCTGGCGAAGATCTAAAAGATCGTGTTGACGGTAACCTGCTCTTGTCGGACGACGATGGTGGAGCAGACCAAAACGCACGTATTTCGGGGGTCCTGAGTGCCGGTGTTTATCTGGTAGAAGTTCGATCCTTTGGCGAGGCCGCAACTGGGATTTACTCTCTCAATCTTGATGTGTTAGAAATCGATGCGGATGAAGACGCTGATGGGGCAGTGGTCATAGAATTTGGCGACACGAATGCAGGTGCGATTCTTCCAGCAGGTGACGTGGACCGCTATCTTTTTTACGGCGTAGCCGGAGATGTCGTCGATATTGCGTTAACGAGTGATGCTTTTGATGCTTTTATAGAATTGGGTTTTGATGGCGAAGTCGTCGCAGTAAACGATGATGGTGGTGCGGGTTACAATTCGCTACTCAGTGATTTCGTATTACCGATAAGTGGGGAATATACCATTAAGGCCCGTGATCTGGGTAACAACGGGATCGGAGACTATTCTCTTGCTATCAGAAAAGCCGATGTGCCCATCGTTTTGCAGGCAGCAATTGAGCCGGGAGCATATACTGGTGCGGCCGATGAAGCTAGCACTATTAATTTGTATACTTTTACCACGACAGCATTTTCCTCCGTTCAGATCGATTTGATATCGCAAGATTTTGACGCCTACCTAGTGCTTTATGCTGGTGACCGCTTGGAGGACCGCAATGATTCCAACGTTGTCGGTTTCGACGATGATGGTGGTGTTGGTATTAATGCACGCTTTTCCGGCTTAGTATCACCGGGGACGTATTTAATCGAAGCGCGACCCTTAATGATTGGACAGCTCGGTAATTATTCGCTCAACCTCTCGCTAACGGCGATAGAGGGAGACGAAGATGATCCGATGGCGCCCGCCATAACAACTGGAGATTCGTTGGCAGGACAGATTTTTCCAGTAGGAGACGTTGATGAATATGCCTTTGGTGGGGCGGCGGGTGACCAAGTAACCATCGATTTACAAAGCATAGATTTCGACACCTTTGTTGAGTTGCTATGGGATGACGAGGTTGTGGCGTTTAATGATGACGGTGGAGTTGATCTAAATTCCCGCATCGAGTCCTTCGTGTTGCCGGGGACCGGAGACTATCTCGTTCGAGTCCACGAGTTGGGCGATGATGATGAGGGTAGCTATGGTCTCAGTCTGGTGAACGTCCTATCACAGATATCGCTCATGGACACTTTGGAAGAAGGAAGTCGGGCTGGCGCGATTGCTACAATTGGAGAAGTACAACGTTACCCGCTTCTAATTGCCGAGCGCGCCAATTTAGAGATAGATGTGGCCTCGGAAGGCTTCCTTCCGGCCTTAGCGTTGTATGGCGTACAGCAGCGTGGAGAGAATCTGCTTGCTGCGGTAGACACTGGCTTGGTGCAAATTGCGCAGGAAGTGGTGCCAGGCAGCTACTTGGTGGAGGTGCGGTCGTCTAATGGCACGTCAACGGGCGCTTATGCGCTGGATTTGAAACTAGCTACCGTGCAGGAATCGCGCGACGGGATTACTCTGAACGACGGTGAGCTCAATGGCATAAAAATCAGCGCATTTGACCCGGTGCTAACTGTAGAACCAGGCCAGAAGATTAATGGTTCGTTGGCAATCACGGTGACGAATAATCACCCTAGCAGCGAAGTTTTTCCAGTGGGAGCCACTACGACTTGGGGTGATCATCAAAGCAGTTACTGGGAGATCGACAACTGGGCTGGTACGGGAAATTCGTCTCTTATTGTGGATGTAGATCTGACGGCGCCGAGTGAAGTAGGTACCTATTATTTGCTGATAGCCGCAGCGGCGCAACTCTCGGTCGTCGATATCATGTCGGGTACGAACTGGGCTTTTGGGTCGGCTGCAGTTTGGAATGACGCTGATGATATAGCATCATGGGACGATATTCAGGTAGATCAGGCAATACGCCGTGGTTGGGTCAATGTGGAATGGCTTGGAGGGTACACTGCAGATATCGGGGCCAGTGCTGTGCGTATCGAGGTAACAGAGGGTGCGGGTTTATTGAACGGTCCGGTATCAATCGATTTCGATATTGCCGAGGGCGATCAGGTGCAGCGCTCGCTCGCAGACGTTAGTGCTGGCCAAGTTGTAGAAGTGGAATTGCATGCTGCGGGAGTCGAAGCTATTTCAGGGTGGAGCGCGCGTATCGACTATGATCCCGAGAAGGTGCTTTACGTAAGTGATAGCTTTGCGGCGAGTGACTTTATCAGCGGTATTGTGGCATTGGTTGATGAGAAGGACGGTGTGGTGGAGGTGGGGGGTACTCTTTTGGGCAATGGGGAACCGGGTGAGGGGAATGGTGTGCTAGGCAGGCTTTCTTTTGTAGTTGGAGAGGGTTTTAGTTTTAGCGCCGATCTGATCGTGTCGCAGGTCAGCTTGCGTACGGTGGCAAGCGGGCGAATCAAGCAGCAGGTGCGTTCGGTCGCAACGCTCAACGCTGTGACGTCTGAGTTGCCGAGTCCGGTCTCGCTGGATTTGGACCTAGCGGCGGGCGATCAAGCCGAGCGAGTGGCGTTTGGCGCCGCACCGGGAGTAGTTTATCAAATACAGCTAAACGTAAATTCAGCGCCCGAGATTCGGGGTTGGAGCGCGCGCATCGAATATGACCCACTATTATTTCGTTACGTGAGCAATAGCTTTGCAGCTAGTGGCTTTATTGAGGATTTGGTACCTTTGGTTGGCGAGAAATCCGGGCGGGTAGATGTTGGGGGCACTCTGCTTGGGACGGATGGAACGGGCTTTGGCAATGGCGAGTTAGGCACATTGTCTTTTGAGATTCTCGACAATTATACCAGTGATGCTGAAGTCGCGATCACCCAGGTGAGTTTTAATACGGTTACCGATGGTGAAGTGATCGAAAGAGTTCGTGAAACCGTGTCGTTTTTAGCTTCAGCTACCGATGGCCCGGCAGGCGATTTCAGTGCCGATGGTGTAGTAGATTTTGCCGATTTTTTCCTCTTTGCTGACAATTTCGGACTTACATTGGGCGAGCCGGATTTCGATTCCGCGTTTGATCTAAATTCAAATGGTGAAGTGGACTTTTCGGACTTTTTTATTTTTGCCGACAGTTTTGGCGAGGGTGCGCAGCCTAAGCTAATGGCTTTGGCGCGTGAGTATATCGGTTTGCCCGAGGTTGCGGGCTTGGAACAGAATTATCCAAATCCATTTAACAGCTCTACCATTATCGCGTATCAATTATCGGAGCCAGGCGAGGTGCGTTTGGAAATCTATGATATTGCCGGGCAGCGGGTGCGCAAGTTATTACACGGGTATAACAAGACAGGCAGTTACCGGGTTGTGTGGGACGGGATAGATCAAAATGGGTGGAGTGTATCAAGCGGGGTATATCTTTACGCATTGTGGGCTGGGGATGAGCGAAAAATCAAGAAGATGCTTTATGTCAAATAGGTAGCTCGAGAGACCATTAGCTACGTATGCTCCCCGGAAAGTATGATCGGCTTGAGGTGCGTTGGCTATCTCGCCAATTTCCATTACGCCGTCTTGGCTTAGGAGTAAGTTATAGGCTCTATTGAGCGTTTCCTGATAGCTTATTTGGTGGCCTGCTTAGGGAGAGATGCCTTTGGTTTATGATACAGTCTCTGGATTAAGATAGTTAGGTCGACTAAGGGGTCGTTCTGTGTTATAATACAGCTGCTAATCCTGAATGAAAACGCGGGCTACGCGTTCGTTAACGAAGCATTTTCGATTCAAAAATTCGTCGGGGAAACGGCTGTGGGAACTCTCGATATAGCCGTTATTCTAATGACTGTACGGCTCGATGTAGGAACTGCTCTTGGCGATTGGTCAACGACTTCGGGACATAGCGTTACGTCGAGCCAAGTGAGCTAGGTTGATTTCAGGCCCTTCAAACCACGCACAGCCGCTGCTGGACCAGGTGCGCCACAAACGACTTTTTTGTGAAGGGCACCCCTCTTACTCGACTAAATGAAAGGCCTATCGACAAAAGTTCTGAGAAGCCTGCATTAGCCACGAATTACGGTGACAAGATGCGAGGGGCTATATCGGCCAAGGCTGATCTGAGCTCGTCGGCGGGTACCAAGTGCCACTGAGCCCCGCGGGGCAGGGCTTGCTGCACGCGGTGGAAATAGGGCTTGTGGTAGCCCGAATCAACGATGACGACCACGCCTCGATCACGGTGCGTGCGGATCAGTCGCCCAACCATCTGGCGGAAGTCGATGAGCATCTGCGGCAGATAGTATTCTTCGAATCCGCTCCCGCCGCCCGCTTGGACGGCGGCGGTTTCGCGCAGGTCGACGAGCGCTGACCGGAAGGCAAATGGATACTTTTCGATCACCAGCCCTTGGCAGGCCGCACCGGGGATATCGACCCCTTGCCACAGGTTGCGGGCGCCCAGCAAAATGCCCTGCTCAGATGCTTCAAATTCGCGGACCTGGTTGTGGACGTTGGATTGGCTATCGACACGCGTGAGGGTAAAGTCGTCGCCCAGCAGAGCATTGCCAACACCGTCCGTGATGCGCTGCAGGCGGTGGTTGCTCGCACACAAAACCATCGTGCGCCCGCCAAGAGCCCTGGCGGTAGCGACCGTGGCGTTGATGCACCGGGTGACATGTTCGTGAAGGTCATTCCGGTTGTAGGACGTATTGCTTGAATTGCCGGCAACAAAGACGACGTCGAGGTGGCTCTCATAATCAAACGGACTCTCAATGGGGTCGTGGACGGTAAGGGCGACCTCCCCACTCTTATTGAGTTGTAAAATGTCGACCGCGGCGAGTGGTTTGCCCGGCGTGCCGAGGGTGGCCGAGGTCCCAAAAAGCGCGTCGACACGCTCAATCAGGTTGGCGTGAAAATGGGTGTGGGGCGAAATGTAGAGCGCCTTCAACGACCAGGACGTCTGTTGGGTCCAGCGCGGCGTGCTGATTTTGACGATGACGCCGTCTGCCAAGGTTGGGAACATCGCATTGATTGCTTTCAATGCGTCCTTCAGGTCGGCGGCCCGCCAGTCCGCCTCTTCATTCGTCTCGCCTTTCTCTGCGCCCCTCTCCTCATTTATCTCCTGCCCTTTTTGCTCCTTGGACTCAAGTCGGCGCACAAGCAGTTCCACGCCGCTTTTGATGATGCTGAGCGAGCCCAGTAGGGCTTCGAAATGAGGGGCTTGATAGGATTGAAGTAGAAAAAGACAATGCGCAATGGTTAGAAATTCCAGTAATACGTGATAAACCAGGTGAATCATGACCAAATAGCCCCGGCGAAATTACTAACATTCTAGCCTTCCCGGGAGGAAATCATAGTGGCCCTCGCATAGTGGCACCCTATGCCGGATGCACTGCGACTGACTTCCCCGCACGATAAGTTGGCCTGAGAAATGGGCACCACAGCCGGCGGACGACTAGACGAATCTTCTCACATTGCAGAGATCTGCCATCGCATGCAGTTTGAAGCCGCGGGCGGGACCTTACGACTGGGGCCCCACATCCCGCAGGGGTTGCTGACACTGCATTAGACGAGCACTGCCACTCGGTGGAGGACCTAACCGGATTTCGTGCGCTGTGTATTTGCGGCAGAGGGAGATCTCAAAGCTTTGCAGCCCAAGCCGCAATAGATGCGTCAGTTCATGTAAGGACGTGAGCAGGAGTGCCGAAGATCTCTTGACGATCACGGGGAAAAATCAACGACGAATCAGTATAAACGACTACGCGATATACTGCAGGCCTGTTAATAATTCGATCCGATATTTAGCCTCAATAATTTCCATCGCTGATGTAGGCTTTGCTTCACGTCCTACAGGTCCACAAAAATAGGATCGCCAGTATGCGAGCACCTTCAAGTAATAGCCGCCTGAGGTCCGCGAAGGGATGGGACTTTAATCAGAGTCATGACGAGCAACTAGCGCTGGCACCCAGGATCGGCGACGAAACCGCAAGACTGGTGACGTCTTCTATCGTCGGAGCGCGTAATTTTCTTGGTGACTTAAAAGATGGTAAATGGGGTTTTAACATCAGTTAGTCATTAATGATAAAATATTTTGATACAGGAAATCTCGTTTCAAACATTGTAGGCAGGATCGATAACATTGCCCTTGGTATAAGCATCACGAAATAAAGACTGGCGTTTTGTTGGCATGGCATCATATTGCTCAGGACGAGGACGGGATATAGACCAGCGGGTATTGATGGGGTTGTAGGCATTAAAAATAGCCATGCGATCATAGGATGGATTCGTCCAGGGTTGGCCGCTGTGCGTAATTGCCTCGGTAAAGAATATTAAAGAACCGGGAGGACACGAATAGCCTTCCCACAAAGGAGAATCAAGTTGGTAGGCAGAATGGGGAGCGGTATAGGCCGCTTTATGACTGCCACTAATAAACAGGGTAGCTCCATCGTTTTTTTCTACGGGGTTCAATTCCCAAATAGCCCGGGTAAGGCCACAGCGCGCTTTGCCTGGGATACAGTGGTAGGTATGGCAATCTCCCGGTAGACGAAACATACCGTTGCCATTATGGGGGCTAAATTCAACGGGAGTTTCGTCGTTGACCGAACGAAATGAGGGAAAGCTCATTTCCATCCGGAATCCGTAACATGACTCGCTAGCCAGGCTAGGAGTGGCAAGGAATTCGTTTGCACAGGCCACTACCGCTGGATGATCCATCAGCTTTTCCAAAGGACCTCCATACGTGGTACGATGTCCGTGAGGAATAGATTCTGGATCATCTTGTAAACGCTGGCAAAACTGGCGCATATCCCGTAGCTCTTCCGCTCCTAAAACACCGGGCATCAGCAACCAGCCGCGCATATCAAAGATATATTTTTGTTCCTGACTCAGCGCAATAATAGGGGAATTATCGGCGTTCATACTGGGTAATGCGGTTTCCTCTGGAGGCAGTGGACGGCCCAGATCTTTGTCGAATAGTAGTGGTGCGGCAATTGCAGTAGAATGGTCGGTCATAGTTTGGTCATCCCTTGATTAACGAACGAAAACACCATAAAAGTAAGTAAAGTGAAGATGAGCATATTCTATTAAGACTGGCGGAATGGTCCTCACTCATCTCGGGAGCTGAATACGTTCTTTCGCTAGTAGAGTGGGCTTCATTCCAGGTGTAGTCGATACGCTGCACGGCTCCGAGGGAGGCACCCGCCGCCTCAGCCCGTGCCTCTATCAGCCGGTTCATCTCTATCTTGCTGTTTCTTTCGCCGATCGGGCAGGTCTGCTGCTTCCGTAACCGCACCAGAAAGCGCGATTGCCTGGTGGCCTTCGATCGGCATGAATACCGGCAAGTCTTTATATGTCCCGCCGCCATCGAGGGTCGCGTCGATTCCGAGATGATAGGCCAGCCCGGCGCTCACACCGATTCCCAGATCCACTGCCAGTTCGGACCCTCCCAACATCCAAATGTCCCACAGTTTGTCGTGCTGCTCAGGCAGATTTGCATGGATCACCTTCACCAGCTCTATTGTGGAGTGGGTTGCGGCCTCGACGATGATGCCCGGCAGCACCGAATGTGTCAATATCGAACGATGTGCTTCGATCCCCAGCAGAAGATCCGAATCGGGAATACCTCCGTCGCCGTCGATTCCACCCGAGCCGGCATAGAGCCCAATCATGCCGGCGATGAGGCGAGGCGCCATTCTCCGCGGATCTTCTCGGACCTGGTAATAGATCTGCATACAGGAATCCGAAAACATGCCTATCGCATCGCGCGCCTCTGCGGCTATATCCTGTCCTCTTTTTTTGGCGTGCCCAGAGAGATTCCCTTTGAGGCCCGCGCCAGTAAATTGATAGGCTTCGCGGACAAAGAATCGGGCCAGCTTGAGAAACGTTAAACCAAGCGTTTTTCCTCGACGAAAACTGACCTTACCGAGGTGTTTCATCGAGCCTAATCCCCAGTATTGCAGATCCTTCTTCGACGTGGCTTTGAGCGCATACTCCAGTTCGCTCAGAATGGTGTTATACCGTTTGCTGCCGAAGGCATCCGTCTTGACGAAGTCGGTCATTCTAAACCCTCACATTTAGCTGTCCCACCATGGTCTATGGCTATACCTTGCTCGCTCAGTTCATACCGAATAATACGAAGAATATCGATTAGCCTGTTGCAAGGTTGTCATAGGGTTCGAATATGTGTCGCGAATCAGGGCGATCGTGAGCGCGACAACGGCGATGTCAGCGGCCCTACATCGTTGCCTAAAAATTTATTAGGTAACTTCCCACCAATACTATCTCAGCTCATATTTCTTTAGCCAAGCAAGGTGATTAACTATGATCGTGTCTCCCGGTATCCCGTGCCCGACGTCTTCGAGAACGATCATCTTTTGATCTTTATTTAGGCGTTCTAAGTAATTTTTGCATCGGGATCTGTGATGATTCGTACTCAAAGATACCATCTAGTTTGCCCGTAATGTGCATGATTGGAGTCCGCACAGACGGAAATATGGTGCTATTTGGCGCCAGCGACCAAATCCTTCGTAAAGACCCTACCACGAAAAGTGCATTAATAAGAAAGGGTCGCGAGTCAACAACTCTCGCAACCCCTTCTTTTGCAGCCACCTATATTTTGGCGGGAACGTGTGGGAATCGAACCCACCCAGCGTTACTCTCGCAACACCACTACGGTTTTGAAGACCGCGGCAGCGTAGCATCCGCTCCCGCTAATTCTGTCAGTTAAAACGCTACAAAATAAGGCTTTAGCAGTCATATCCGGCTGTTAAATCGCTCTCCATATCACATCGGTTTATGGACAAATGTGGACGGTTTAGTGCATTTGTCCACCGATTTGTCCACATGGAGGGCAAACATGGAAAAGTTTCGCATTGGAAAAGTGACCGCTCAAAAAAGAACGGATGGATCTAACTGGTCGCTCTATTGGAGGATCGGCGGGAAGCGGTATCGGAGGACCACAAAAGCCTCAACGCGGCGGGCTGCTGAGGAAATAGCCACTGCGGTTTGGAGTGCCCTACAAGCGCGGGATTACGTGGCTGTAGATCATGCCCTTAGTACTCCCATTCCTGACAGTATCACGTTTGTCGACGTTCTGGACGCATTTGAGGTAACCT
>JACLAC010020523.1_pt1 | contig 15158 bp, 17 predicted proteins | sample 8027881 | NCBI WGS metagenome assembly JACLAC01 (sample SAMN15725517, study PRJNA655200) | protist metagenome | isolation source: fluorescence activated cell sorting (FACS) single amplified genomes of... | place: Spain: Blaines Bay Microbial Observatory, Mediterranean Sea | collected 2016-01-19 | reverse complement strand
GCGCGAGTTGGAGTGACCTGGATGGCTATGTCACGAGTTTAGCGAACTTCGCGCCGAACACTATAGAGAGACGCTATGACACCCTCTCCGTGTTCTATGGCTATCTCGAAAAGTCGGGAGCCGTTGACCCGAACCCGTGGGACAAGATGGAGAGAAGCGACTACCGGAATTTGATGAACGGAAGCATGAAGGACGATGCTACGAACGCGGGGACACTTCCCTCAATCACTCCCGAAGAAAAGGAACTACTGATTGAGCACGTCCCAAAGCCAAAGACCCGTAACCGGCTTGCTCTCCGTCTCATGTGGCACGGCGCGCTCAGACAGGGTGAGCTTGCTAACATCAAGTTGGACGACGTGGACAGAGAGGCCCGAACGATCTACATAGCCCCGATGAAGACGGCCAAAAGTCGAACAGTCAGCTATGCACCCGGAGCGGTGGATCGACTCATGGATCAGTGGTTGGACTATGGGGGCCGATCTTCGAGCGTGTATGCGGATGAGTCCCCCTACCTCTTGCTCACCTACCAGTCGAAGAAAATCAGCAACTACGTGAACAAGACTGTGAAGAGAGCGGCTGAAAACGCTGGGATTCAGGAACCCATGAATATCGTGGATGGTGAACCCGTCCGGGATCAGAACGGGCACGTCAGATGGCGGATCACATCCCATGCCTTCCGACATGGGGCGGCCCTCGAATATCTCAAAGGTGGCATGAACATCCGTGAACTGCAGAAATATCTCGGTCACGAAAAGCTCGACACAACGATGATCTATCTCGACATGCTGGATGACGATGTAGTCGAGAGCGCCCAGCGGGTGGGACAAGCCAGCGACTCATTCGGATAGTCCTTTAGTGGCAGAGAGCGCGCAGATTTGTGTGATAAATGCTAACATGACTTGCTGAGCCATTGAGCCAAGACGACTTGTGTACGCGCGCGAGCTTCAACCTGTCAACAGATCGTTTGTACATATGTACATAGTGTACACGTATACACGGGGTTAGCAACGGCTCTAAGCACTCTCAAACTCAATCTTACTGCCGCCAAAAGACCATCTCCACTCAAATAATCGTCACTGAGAGGAACGTGATATCCAACCACTGTCCCCGACCCACTTCATATGTGCAAACTTCTCGTGACCAAATATAACATCGGGCCGTGGACTGTACTGGCCGCACAATTCTACTGTATGGAATGAGAATCCGTTGTCGAGAAGTGCGTTATAGATACTTGAAGGAACGATCTCTCTTGCAACACTCTCATCATGTGTTAGGGGGTCATCCATCAAATTCCGGTCGTAATTCTCCCCCTGTACCAACCTATATGCTTCTTCGAGAGTTTTGTACTTGCACAAAAAGTGAGCCTCAAGATTTTCTGGATCGACTTGAATCCGAATTGAGCGGAGATCCCCGCCGTTGTTTCGCACAACTTCACGAGCGTCTTCAAATATTTCGTTGGCTGCTTCGAGTGTTGCGTCTCGCTCTTTGTCGTTTGATGCCCAACCGTTTGGTTGTGTGGTATTGCTTGACATGGTTATATGTCGTGGCCCTGGCTGTTGCCAGTAACAAGCATACCACGACTCGCACTACTATAAATATTCCTGATCGCCAGAATTCATACGTATTGTGGCCTGAGGGCGGAAGATCCACCGTGCAACTGAAAGCCTTATTAGCTTCCTAACCCAGCCCTCCTTTCTACATCTGTTATTTGATAGGTAGTCTTTTGGCGGCAGAGCAGCGAGAGTGAGAAAAATAACTATCAAAATAGTGAAAACACATATATGTTGATTGGTTCTATAGTTATTATATGGTTGAAACTACAACCGTGCAGTTGACAGAAGAAGTGCGGGATCGCTTGAGAGCATGCAAAGTGGGAGGAGAAAACTACTCGAATACGGTGGACCGGCTCATATCAACGGCTGTGGGCTATCAGTCGGGAGAAAAAGTCACAGCAAAGAACGTCAGCAGTACTCGTATCAGATTGAAGCGCGACGAAGATTGGATCGACCCTGACGAGGAATTTGAGATATGGTCACAAGATCCCGCGCTGCTGGCAGCCAAGCAGCAGGGGAGAGTGGAGGTAGTAGACCGATGAGCGACGGCTACCAGTACACGGTGCTCCATCACGATAAGGAGCTAATGGAGAACAAGTTTGCTCACGAGGCCTCGGAGAAGCGTCTTGAGTGGGCATTTGAACCACTTGAGAAATACATCCTACCTTCAGAGGATCGCCGGTTCGAAGCAGATCGGACTGACCTCGAAGAGACGGTTGTTATCGGCTCTTATGAAGCGAAGAAAGTACTGAAGGGAGGAGGTACGGTTGATGCCGCGGCCAAGAGAGTCAGCTATGAGCTGTCGAAGCTCGCAGGACCCCATTTCTTCGAATTGCAGAACTTGATTGCGCAGAGGACGAAGGAAAAGCTCGACGCAATGGAGGGAGAGGCGTGACTGAAGTGCTCGTTTCGGACGATGAGGATGATCGGATCGTGGTGGAGGCGAATAGAAATTGCACCGTCGATGGGGTCAACCTGAAGCAAGGTGCGAGGTACAAGGTTCCCGCTACAGATGGCGTAGAACAGGCGTTTATGAGCGGCGGGATCGACATAATCGGGAAGGCCGACGACGAATGAAAGTCACACTTGACGCCCCACAAGAGGCTGAAAAGCTGGTCGTAAGAGAGGCAAAGGATGGAAAACAGATAGAGACGGCTGTAGCTGATCCCCAGCAGATGGCTCAAAAAACGAGAGTTGTAGACGCTCAGGATGAACAGGTACAACGAGCAATTCGTGAGGGCGCTATAGAAGTCGTTGGCACTGTCTGAGTGAGAAGCAAAGGGGAGTTTCACCCCCAATCGTGAATCGACGAGACGGACCTGACAGGGATTCCTTCTCGCCGTATATCCCTATTCAGTCTGTAAGTATAAGGATTTGGTCAGAAGCGCAAGATACGCTATTATGAGCTTTGGAGCCGTCTAACGGTACTAAAGTCCGTTAGTACTATCCTACTAACAACGCACTTATCAATCAACAATACTTACCGCTTACTAAGAACGCTGCTGTCGCTCACCTGTTGTAGAAAATGGGTGCCACGGTGGGTGCAACCACCGAAGCAGTGTTCGGATCGAGGAGATCCAAGGTTCGAGATATTGGGTCGTTGACCCATTTACACCTACGGAATCGGCTCGTAAGTGTGTTCCGCTACCTTGGACTTTCTTCGGGTTTGCCCGGCCCGCCTGAGAGGTCGGACAACACATGTCCGCAAAAACAGAAGAGATAGACTCGGATAGCACAGAGAAAACCAGCGGTACGGTCGGGGTAGAACAGATAAAGAGCAAGGCGTCTCACGGTGAGCTTGCCAACAGCGCGGGAAAGAGTGACGTAAATAGCATAGCGAACGATCAGCTTGCCTACGAGAGTTGGAAATGGATCAACGCCAATCTCGACGTGCGCTACGTACCTGGGAGGGAGCAGTTCATTGTATGCGACAATGGCGTTTGGGGGCCTAATGACGAGATAATCGGGGAGTTAACCGTTCAGCTCCTCAAGACCTCGTTCAAGTCTCGAATTCTCACTGAGGTGGAAGCGTTCGCTAAGAATACGAACGTCACGAGAGAGCACGAGCTTGGAGTTGCCGGCGGAGAAATTCCATTCAGAAACGGAATCTTGGATCTCGGGACCCGAAGCCTCAGAGACACCAAACCAGGGGACTACGTTATCCGACCGATTCCCCACGACTTTGACCCCAACGTGAGCTATGAGGGAACGACCTTCCGAGGCTTTATGCGTGAGGTAGTCCCCGATGAGAAGCAGCTGAAAACGCTCCAAGAATTCACAGGCTACCTCTTCGCCCGCGGAGAGCTACCCTACCAGAAAGCAATGATGCTCGTCGGGGAACCTGCTGCTGGTAAGGGATCGTTCCTCCGGGTCGTTCAGACAATGCTCGGAGACGAGAACATCATGAACGCCTCCTTACAGCAGTTGACGGGTAGCCAGTTCTCGGCATACAGGCTCGAAAACAAACTGGCGAACATCTACCCCGATCTGAGTGGGAAGGGGCTGGATGCTTCTGAAGTGAAAACTCTCACAGGCGACGATAATAGGGAGGTAGAGCAGAAGTACAACGATCCGAAGGACATCCGGGTGACGGCTAAGTTGATGTTCGCCATGAACGAAACCCCTCCACTCGAAAACGATGACGACGCCTTCTACCGGAGGTTGTTGTTCGCTGAATTCCCGAACAGGCACACCGACAATCCCAATGACGGATACCCGGATATTGATCAGTCCATTGAGGACAAGATCAAAGGCGAGGAAATTCAGGCTGTGATCAATTGGGCGCTGGATGGATACGACCGTCTCACCGAACAAGGGAGATTCACCGGAACCCTCAGCACAGATGAGGCACGGACGTTCTGGCACATCAACGGAGATCCGGTTTCCCAATTCATTCAGGATCGAATCACGGAGGACGACGACACGGAACCACTCACCTCAAAGGAGATCGTTAGGGAATTCACGCAGAGCATGATCGGGACCGGGAGACACATTGACATTGGTCAGCGGGCGATGACTCGTCGGGTTAAGGATCACTTCCCCGGCCACAACACTGAGAACTGCCGTATCCCAAGCATGAATGGGAGGCAACTGAGGGCGTTCAAGAGGCTATGTATCCAGCCAGAGTAGCCTTGTTACGACCCTAAACCACTATACGGCGGTAGAATTGTTACGACCTCTGATTTTGACCGTAACATCTCAAAGCACCATACAGCGGTACAATTTGGAGACAATGTTACGATGTTACGATTATTTTTGAACCTTAGTATATAAAGGCCCATCTTAGATAGCAGTGCGTAGTATAGTAGTCATTTAAATAGTAGTCTCTGGCTTTCACCGTAACATCGTAACAAAATCGGTGAAAAAAGGCTGCCATCATGCGATTTCAGATGTTACGATGTGTTATGATCCACCATTTCCACCGTAACATGATTAGAGTATAGAGAACAACTTAGTTCGTTGACATGAGTGCTATGTCACTTTTATTGGCCGCTACGACGATCTAAGAACATGGTTAGTGTATCAGACTTCTTCGCACTATTTGACAATCAGCAAGAATTCATGTCGCTCGCACCATCTGCCGCATTTGGCTACCTATACTACCTCAGCGGCAGAGATCAATTCATACTGTTCGCCATGGTGTCTTTGGTGTTTGGCTCAATGTCGTTATCTTATATGTTGAATGAGGATAAGATATCCTCAAGAATGAATGGAGAACAAGAAAGCGTATTCTACTTTTTCTTCTCTATGCCAAACTCCTTCATTGCTTTTCCACTTGCAATGATTGCGATGTGGAACAATATAGTTAGCTCAGGCCTGAGAATACCATTTCCGGTGAGTCTGAGCGGGAATTGGGGCACAGAAGTTGTGTTCGAAAAATCGGTAGCAGATGGCGACCTCCTACTCCTCATCCTGTTTTTTGCGACAACAACATATACGCTTTTAGTTGTTATTCCTGTTGCTATACAGGGCTTAACCAGCTGTGTGCTAAAAATCTCCCCTAATTCATAGCGATAAGAGTGATAACGTCACTACTAACTGCTCCTTGCCGCCAAAGGACCATCTGTAGCCCGCTCAGAGGTGGTTACCCCACTATTGAGACTAAATTCGACTTGTGGGGTAACGATCTATCCTACCGCGCGCATTTGGCACGCAACGATGAGGGCGGCACCCAGTTGGTATTGATTCTATAGTTCAGGCAAGTTAATGCCCTTAGAGAAAATAGTCTGTGAAAAGAATGTCTGCGCGGCTACCCAGTTCATTTGGTTCATACGACTTGTTTGCGAAGGCATTTCCTGGGATCGTGTTTCTTCTATTTGCGGTTTTACTGCTACCACAACAAGCTATTAGCTCTGATTTCGCTCAATCTGGCGCATTAGTTGCTGCATTTGTTGTGTTTGTTCTTGTGTTTGGGTTTGTTTTCGGACAAGCCCTCCATTCAATGTCTGTATGGACTGAGAAGAGATTCTACGCCGGTAGCAGGAGTTGGTTCGAAGCCTCAATATTGATTTCAAAGGTTGCTCACGTCATCTATGACTGGATTACAGATCAAGTGGGGTGGGAAAGAGAGCGATCCCAGCGTGAATCGATGACTATTAGGATTGTTTTCGTACTCGCTTATACAATAGTACTTTTCATAACATATAGCGTCTCTTCAGAAGAAGCACAATCTGTAATTGTCAGAGGGATATTCTTAGGGATTCTACTTGGACTTATTGCCACGACCTTTGTTTACTTAGCCCTCGTAGATCTGGTACGAGAGTGGTTTAGTCAAACGCTCATACCTCATCGACGGCAATTCGGGACACAGATGTCCGATTCAGACACTGAGGAGCAAGATGGAGTGTGGTTGTCTGATATTTTCGACGACAAAGTACAAGATATATACGAATTTGAGTATAGTCGAGAAAAGAAAGATGACCTCGATTTAGTGTATACCCTTACTATGAGTCATCTATCTCGGGATGGTGGTAGAGCAAAACAATTCCAAGCGGTATTTGCATTCTGTCGAAGTATGTGGGTAACTCTGTTGTTCTATTCCATCGTCTACGGAGCATTTGGTTTGAAGTATACTACCTGGAATTTTGTGCTTGCTCAGTGGCCACCGATTGACCAGCTCATACATTATAGACCGATCATCCTATCTCAGGTAGGAGGAGGAAATTCGTTGCTTACGATAGGGATAATGATGTTCGTGATTAGTTTCCTGTTTATGGAGGGTGAGCGTCAATACAAATCACTGTTTGTGGACTACGTAATGGCAGACTTTCTCACCAACTCACCGAATACATCTGATTGAGTCAACTTCTATTTGGCTTGGTGCTGCCAAAGGACTTGCTGAAAACTGGTTAATAGGCATAAACGTCATGTATCTTATAAGATGGATCGAACTACGGTCGGGATCTTTCCTGAGACGCACGAACAGCTATCCTCCCTGAAGCGAGGAGGACAGAGCTTCGATGAGCTGCTGACGGATATGATGGAGCAGTACGAGCCATGAGTGACGAAAACGCCAGAGAGCAAGGGAAAGGCGATAATGACGAAAAACGGACTCTCAGAAATGGCAATGAGCGCCACGTAGCACCCGAAGGGAACGACTATGCGAAAGGGAACAAGGGAGGTCCCGGCGCGCCAGAGGGCAATACTCTCGCCCTAAAACACGGTGTGACCGCTGACCCGACTCACTTGCTGGATGAACTTGAGCCGGACGAACAGGAATTTGTGGAGCAGTTGGCTGGGTCATTCTTGGAGATCGCGCCGTTTGACCACGACTCTCCCCTCGTGGAGAGACTACAGATCACCTGTATCAAGGCCGTCCAAGAGCGCCGTGGAGAGCGTGAGATCGTTCGTGATGGGCCGACAGTCGAAAAGGTAGTGTCCGTATCGGAGGATGGTGAAGAGCACACTGAGCGCGACGAGCACCATCTGGCGCGCTTTACGTCGAGACTCAGCAAGGATATTCGACTGTCGCTAAAGGATCTCGGGTGTCTTCCCGATCCCGACACCCAGCAGGCAGAGGCTACCGAATCACTTGCACAAGTTCTCGCCGGAGGAGACGATCAGTGAATCAACTCAACCACTGTCCATTATGCAATTCGGTGGAGTTTCGAGAAATCGGGGACCTCTGCTTCGAGTGCGCCGGGTGTGAGAAGACAATTGACTTTCCGGGGATGAGACTGTGACCCGCTTTGAGGATGATGAGAGCCACCGGGATGTATGGTTTCGAGATTGTGGCTGTGGGTATTGCCAGAGTGGTGGAGAACAGTGACGGTGGTCAACAAGGGGTGGGACATGACGATGTTCTCTGCCGGTGCAACCATTGGGGATGTTCCTGTCGAAGGAGTTTACAACGTCAGCACGTCGGGAGGTCAGTACGCGCCGGAAAGAGTAGTCGAGAAGGGATTTTCGTACGCTTCTTACGTCGGACCTGAGGCACGAGAAGCCACGATTCAGGTGATGCTATATCCTCCCCGGCTCAGTGAACTCGATGAGCTACGTATCGCTAAAAGTCCATTTCCGGTGATGGTTGGGCACGCTGCTATCAGGAAATGCAAACTCGTGGATCTGCAGGTTGACAGAGAAGCAAGCATCAAGAGCCATTACAAGGCCACTGTCAAGGTGAAACAAGTAAGAGAAGTTTCGACAGGGACTGCTGACCTCGTAGTTGACACTCGTAACGGAGACGGGAGTGGTGCGAAAAGGACTCAGGGAAGCCGACACCCTACAGCAGTTCGAACCAAGGGGGAGAACAAGAACACGAGCGACGGGGGACCGGATGGAGAACAGATCGTAAAGGAACCCCTCAAAGCAGTTACCGACTGGGTGGGGTTGACTGGGTGAACGCCGCGGAGCTTCGATCCCTTTCCCGTGTAGAGCGCGCCGAGCAGATCTTCAATTTCAACCCAGTAGGATGGCAGCGGGATCTACTTGAGAGCGATAGCCCCGATAAATCCGTTAACTGTTCGAGACAAGTGGGAAAATCTGAGACGGGTGGCCTGATCGCCGCAGATGCCTGTCTAAGATTGAGAAATGAGACGGTGGCTGTGCTCGCTCGTTGGCAGGACACAGCAGATGAGATGTTTTCCAGGCTCAGTAGACACTTAAAAAATTCTGAGCTAAGTAATGAACAGTTGGGACTCGTGACCGACAATTCGAGAGAAAAGAAATTCGACAACGGAACACGAGCAATCTGCCGACCATTACCTCAAGATGCAGATTCATTTAGAGGCAAGCTACCGAAAGTGGTCATAGTGGATGAGGGCGCGCTCATTGTGGACGATGTGTTTAGTCGAGTGATCGAACCTATGTTCATTACTCACGGCTACAACCACGAGCTTATTATCATTTCGACACCTCGTGGAAAAAGTGGCTATCACTACAGAAAGCATGTTGAAGATGAAAACTTTGAGTCGTTCAAAGCAAGAACGCCTGAATTTATCCCCCAGGCGATAGAGGCTGGCGTAGTCGATCCTACTGCTGCTGAGTGGCTCGAAGAGAAGCGGGAGAACACTGACGATCTCGTATGGCAAACTGAATACCTCGGTGAATTCGCTAACGTTGGTGATCCCTATCTCCCCCGTGAGATCGTTGAGCCGTGTGTCTCAAGCGAGGGTCGAAAGCTCAGTGGATCTCTATTCCTCGGCGTGGACGTTGCTCATGCTGGCGAAGATCGATCAGTGTACCTCGCCGTAGATTCGGAGGGGAACGTTCGGGTTGAAGCGGCTCCACAAACTGAAACGGTCCCAGAGGCCGTGAAGCGCATTAAGAGGCTCAACGAGCGCCACAGGTACTCGGGGATCGCTGTGGATGCTACGGGAGGACTTGGAGCCGCCGTAGAAGACTATACGAGCGAGCTTCCGAATGTCTCCCCAGTCAGGTTTACGTCACGGAGTAAGGCCAAGATGTATCAGCGACTCAAGCGCGAATTGGAAGGCAAAGACCTGACTCTCCCGAACGACAAGGGACTTATAGAGGAACTGACGAGCTTGCAGTTCTCCTATAACTACAACGGCGTGCTCAAAGTCGAGCACTCGCCTGGGGGACACGACGACTATCCAGATGCTCTCGTGCTCGCTCTCGAAGCGAGGAACGGTGGAGATAGCAGGGAAGCGCCACGGACAGCCACAAAACCAGTTCTCGGCACTATTCAGAGGCAGAGAAAAGGCTATTTTCCGAGCCTATAGCCCCCAGATAGCTCCCCTTGAAGGGGTCTGACTGAGGGGGATCGCCCCCACCCTGGGGGTCCGTGTGAGAAATTGGATTCTCTGGATATTCCAAAGCCGATCTTACCAAACATTAGACGATGCCCTCCATTCGACGTTAGGTAAGAAGTATCAACAATCCGATGGCGGCACAGCAGGATTCATCGGGACTGTAGACGAAATGGAAACAGCACAGCCCAAGGTGTGTTAGGTAAAGTATAGCACGCCGGGGTGGTGGCTGTTCATCCATCGGGAGCGATTCGTCTACACCGACCCCGCCCCCCTGCCGCCACTACCGATGCGCTCTATAGTGAACGCCAAGCCTATTTCGAACACGTAACTCCCTGCTTTGAGGCCATAGGATCGGGTTCGTTCCGAAGGATTCCAAATATGACCATGAAGTGCTCAAATACGGGGCTTGAGAGGTCTATCTGGTATCCTTAGCGGCTCAAGGACCCGTTGTTAGAATCTCGTGTCCGGTTCGAATGAGGGTGGCGTACTGCTCAGCGATCTCGTCAAGCAGGCCGTCGTGCTCAAGTTCCCGTACATCTTCGACAGGTCGCCACTGTTGCTCTACGATCCGGAATCTCGTGTTGTCCTGATTGAATGAGTAGCCATGAGCCTCAAATTCTTGTGCGCTCTCACGTAGAGCTTCGAGTGCTGAATCGTCCCCATCCATGTCTATCGTGATCCCTACGTGTCCTGGTTGGCTATCCGGCTTCACTCTGAGCGTATAGCGTACCGATTCGGGATGCTCTGGATGGTTTGAGATAAGAGAGGGTTCACGCTCCCCGAATCCAGCAGTGAACACGTCAGCAGGATCTTGGGCGTGTACAATGTCGGCAATAGACTGGAAAGCCCGATCAGCAATTCTCGCATTCATCTCGGCATAGATAGGATTCGTATGAGTAGGGGGACGAACCCGACTCAAGTCATAATCAACGACCAAATTGCTCGCTAAAACGGAGTGTGACCCGTCTTTAGGGGATTTGAATCGTTGTACCTGTACACACTGGATGTTCGATTGTCTCCCAGGACCTCTTTGGAGATAGCGAGCGGTCTGAGCCGTGCTCCATGTGACCTTCTCGGCTACGATCACCATCCGTTGGTGGTGGTTGAATTGGTCGGGAGTGTTCCCGAACACCCGGTTGAACGTCTCCCTAAGATCCTCGCCTACTGGGACAGGATCATCAACGCTCCATTTTCCGCTTGCTATTTCATCTTGGTAGCCGTGATAAACCTCATTTAGTGTCTCATAGTCCCAGGATTCAATCGCTCCCGCATATCGTTGGGGTTGCCCAACGATCTTATCCTCAGACGTACTCTCGCTCTTCGTATCCCCGATCTTCATCTCAAAGACAACCGTATTCCCGTATCGATCTACTGCTAAGAGATCTATTGGCCCATTCCCCGAATGAGGTTCACGGCCAATAACCAATATCGTCTCTTCCAAGAGTACATTCGGATTCTGCTGCAACCAACGCTGCAACGTCACTTCTTGCTCTACTGGGTGTGGACTGTAGCTCTGTGTCTGAGACGAGTCGCCGTCAACCTCTAACTCGAATACTCGCATAGCTCTCTGTCACAACCCAACATGTTAGACTTTTCTAATGGGTTAGATCCTGTAATCGGTCAGATTTTCTTTTATATACCCTTTGCTGGATCGGTCAGAAAATCAGCTAATGAGTCTCATCGGCAATACCAAACTGAGGATTCTCCGTAAGCTCTTGGAAGGGCCTTCTCATGGATATGCGATTGCAGAGGAACTGGGGATGTCCCATGGGGGGATCTACACACATCTGAATGAGCTTCAAGAGGAGGGCATGATCGCCGTAGAAGATGAGCAGGAAGAGGGTCGTGGGAAAAAGAAGTACAAACTAACCGAGAACGGCCAGCTACTTCTACAGGCACTCGGAGAGGATTGAGTTAGGCGAGAAGTGTCAACAATCCGATGGCGGCACAGCAGGTTGTCGATGAGAGGACCCGAAGAATTATCCACACGGTGTAGTTCCATGCAAATATGACCTACATTGTTCATGCGCTCTCTACGTCTGACTGGGAGAGGTTCAAAGACGACGGAGAGTATCGGCCAGAATCACTCGAAAAGCAGGGCTTCATTCACTGTTCAAAGGTTGGTCAGATAGGTGTCGTTGCCGATTCGATCCATAGTGATGACGATGATATGATGCTCTTGCTAATTGATGAGTCCTGCCTAAATTCCCCAGTTCAATACGAAACGAACGGTGACAGTGGGACAAGTGCTTTCCCGCACATATACGGACCACTGACGCTTGATGAAGTAGCTGAGTCCTTTCAGTTCATGCAGGACGAAACCGGCTATCGACTCCCCAACGAACTTCTGAGCTACTGATCCCTCAAGCCCGACGAAGATTATGCGCCATGTTAACAAGACTGATTAGCGATTTGTCCACACTCGCGCTCTCTGCCACCACTACCGTTGCGTGCTCGAACGAACGCCATATCTGAATGTCCCTAATGCCCGTTTTCGAGCGCCTGAGTGGGTCCGACCGTCCGTTATTGGTGTGCAACGGTGTTTCGAGCACGCAACCCCCTACTTTGAGGGTGTAGGATCGGGTTCGCTCTTAGGATCGGCAAAAACGGGCCTGGGATACTCGAATTATGGTGGTATGAGGTCTGTGTAGTATCGTCAGAGGGCAATAGCATATCTATGTTCTCAGCTTGCTAATTTACCAACTCAACATTGACGATCTCTTTGTCTCTGTATGTGTTGTAAACTCGGAGTTTGTGATCACCTTGTTGAAGAACATCTGGATCTGTTAGATACAAATCAATAATCGGATCAAACCCACGTGTAGTCGGGTTGTCGCATCTTATTGTGTCGGGTGGTTCAAATGTTTGCTCACCAAGTGCTGCGCCCCGTAGTTCAGTTTCTACAGGTGGATCCGGTGTGGTAAATCTCAAACGGTACTGATCGCATCGCTCATCCACAGCTACAGATGCGTGAACCGTTGCCTCACCATTGTCGAATTGAGTTTTCTTGTTTCGCATTCGTTTGGTGGACGGTGAGCGATTATTTGCGCCGGTAGTTGGAACTAATGTGATATCGATCAGTTCAGGATCATATTCTGTATAATAGTGTATGATCGGTACAATGTATATTGGTAGGATCAGTATTACAAGGGGTAGAAACAGTACAGAAATCGCAGCTAAAACAGTTATTAGGGCAACGGAAATCGTGTGGGGGTTAGTATTCACATATTCATGACGATAGTACCACCAAATATCATCTATCTGCTCGGAGAAAGATTTATCTTCGTCATGATAGCCACGGGATGCGCTCGGGCCATCATCTCCCGAGGACATAATGCTCGAAAATTTGTATTATGTATTCACTCTGGTCTTCCGTTGGATTTCGAATAGATAGTGATCCTTCGGAGTATCTCACTACAAACGTTCCGCCCAAGTGCTCAAACATGACCTCTGCTCGCTGTATCGGTGAATGACCCACAATTTCATCGAGTGGGATACCCGCAATTTCTCCACCATGGACTTTTTCAAGGTATTCTGGGCCCAGCTCTATCTCGTCAAGGTCGGAACTAAATGCTTCAGATATCGAGTGTTCTCGCCCACGAATTAATACAGTTATATCCAGATAGTACTCAGCTTCTTCGAGGAATTCCCATAGGTACTCAGTTGTTGCAAATAGATTTCGGTATATTTTGAGCTCTTGTGCAAAGACGTTGTTTAGGTCACTTATAATTGTGTCTGGGGTAGGAACGTCTGAATCCATACGAAGTATAAACATCTCCGAGCCAGTACGGAATTCGAACGTTCCATCTACTGAATGTCTATATCGAGGATCTGTATCTTCCTCATATTCGGGCACGTACGAGATCTGGCCCTGGTATACAGTCTGATGGTGGAATTCATACCCATCAAACATACCATCAACATGCTTCTCTCGGATATCAGAGAGCGAAATTCGTTGATGAGAGAAAGTTCTGAGAACGTCTTGCCAGTGATTATCGTCTGCTTGCGTGCTCCGCAAGCTTTGGATACTCATTGGTTGTCGTGTATCTCCATAGGAGGCGAACGTGTTTGTCGCTTTCGATGGGCGACGTGAGTTTGGGATATCATGGTCCAGAGGCTCTTTTTCCCCGGTATTCGTCCAGTACGGGTTTAATCGGGTACTTGATTAGGTTCCCTTGACTGTCGCATACATCCCGTATCTCCTTGAAGAACGAATCGGGAGGATATTTCTTGTCATAGGGCATATTATCTCGCCAATTCTCGTATATGGCGGTAAATTCGTTGAGAAACTTGAGCGAGAGGGTCACTCTCCGAAGTGGACTTGCACTCTTTATCTCCCCTCGTGAAGCCTTGACGTGGACTCTCCCTCTTGTATCTATTTCTACGCCTACGTGATTGTCAGCTACTACAAAGTTTCCCTCAATACTACTGAGTTTCTTTTGACGTAGTAGCGCATCCAAGAGTGGAACTGATTTGCAGATATCAGTAGAGTCGCCAACGATATTTCGACCACCATAGTTGTCATCGCTTCCAGTTGTTTGACAATCGGTTAGCAGTCGTGTCTGAAGAGAAGATGAAAGTTGATCGTTGTTATGATATTTATACAGCATCCACAATAAGAAGTCCTCATCGAACGAGATCGTGTCCAGATCAGTGACCCCATCAAGTTCGTCTTCGATATCTTCCTCAGTTTGATCGGTATCTGACCTCTGTCCCCTGAAGAACATATAATCTGGATAAGACCAGTATATGTCTACGTCTTTCTCATTCGGTACTTTCACCACCCGTCGCGTGCCATCAACATCAGCTACCCGACTGTTCCATTTCTCATAGATGTAACGAAAGCTTGAGAGATTATTTGAGACTGATTTGAGCTTGTCATCTATCTCATCAGAATTCTCAATTAAATGTGCGACAGGAATTTTCTGGTATCCAGATCCAGAGTTATCAGCTGTACCTTCAGAAAAAGTTGTTAGATTGTCAGTGACCGTCTCTGGGTCTGTAGAGGAATTTTTTAGGTCAGTTATGTGGATCCCATTAAAGACTAATTGGCCATCATATGCAAACTTCCCCTCTATCGGATCCTCACTCATCTCAAAATACTATTTACGTAGAGATAATAAAACCCTGTACAAAGTGCGTGATACGTCACGGCTTCGAAGTACAAGATCGGGCCAGTCGGCTGTTCATTAGAAGACTGCCGATCTTTCTCAGTGAAACGAATCACCCCTACTGCCGCCACCGGACTACTCAGACCACCTGCTACAGTGTGAGCACCGATAGAGCGTTGTAGAGGGGATCGGGATGATCGGAACGTCGTTAGTGTCGAACCGCTCTCTACAGTGCTCACAGAGAGCAGTGCTGCTCACCGAAGACAACCAGTGAGAATAGT
>JACLAC010012788.1_pt1 | contig 15164 bp, 16 predicted proteins | sample 8027881 | NCBI WGS metagenome assembly JACLAC01 (sample SAMN15725517, study PRJNA655200) | protist metagenome | isolation source: fluorescence activated cell sorting (FACS) single amplified genomes of... | place: Spain: Blaines Bay Microbial Observatory, Mediterranean Sea | collected 2016-01-19 | reverse complement strand
TTCTCTCGGCCGACATCTCTGCAATGGGTCTCGAAAAGACACCCGGTGTATCCAAAGAATATGCAGCAGCGCTTCATCTCATCCAACAACTCGACGCCCAACCACCAAAACAAAGTCTCGCGGAAGAAAGAGGAGAACTGGCACTAAAACAAGCCAAAATAACATATACCGACGGAAAAAAACAAGTTGGTTCTGGCTCCTGGGAAACCCGCGGAAGAAACTCCGGCTCCCTACTTGATGAGATCAATTCCGCCAATCATGCTGGGTCGGGATATGAGTGGTGTGGGATGTACATTGGACATGCCTATAAGAAGGCTGGAATACGTCCCGAAATCCTTCGTTCTTTGGTTTTTTGGTCAGGCTATCGATTGCATCTTTTCTTCACTCGTGGTGTCGATGTAGCAAACAAGTCTGTCGGCTCTTTTTGGGAAGCACATCAGTACCGGTATCTACCCCTCAACGGCGGAGAGGATCGAAAGAAATTTCTGGAGAATTTCGATCCAAAACCTGGAGATGTTGTACTCTTTGGCGCCAGTCCCTACAACCATGTAGCCATGGTATCATCATACAATCACGACACGGGTGTACTCGAGCTCATGGAAGGAAATTCTGGAAATCGTGTGCAAGCGACCGCTTTTGGATCTAATTTTGGAAACATCTCCTTTATCGGAAGATTCAACAATTCTGATTATGGTGGACCCGCGGATAAGAACTTGCAAAATGCCAAATCCCCCAATGTTCCACATACCGACAGAAGAACCGGACAAGTAAGCTAATTACCTCGGGAGAGAATCTGGACCAATCTCTTCCCATCGCTTTTGATACAACTTGTGAAGAATCACATCGTATGGATTCTTTCTCTCTTCTCGCTCGTGTTGTGCAACAACCTTTTTCACGCTTCTTTCCAAAACAGGAGTTGTAATCGTATTCGAGATTGCATCACAAGCCACAATCGACTTGCTACAGAAGAACCGAAAACCGACAAACGCAAGAGATGAGAAACCATACAAACATCGAATGGAGGCTTTTGCCTTCTGGGATTTTCAATTATTACCTTCTATGGAAAGTAAACTCATGCTATATCTTTCATAGAAGAAAGCGCTTACTTCTAATTTTCGACAAAGACATTCGTAGCCATTTCCCTCCACAAGGACAACAAGTATGAAAAAAATCATCCTTATCTTAAGCACATCTACAATGCTCGCCTGTACAGAAAAAGAAGCGGCTGACCAAGAACAAAGTTTTGACGATTTCAAAACCGAATACTTCAATGCACGTCAAGGGGAAGAACTCGATGAAGCCTGTGGTTCATGGTACAATGATTGTGTCGCTGCAGGACACTCCGAAGAGGATTGTGGGACACGACTTGCATACTGTGAAGATGGAGAATGGGGTTCGAATGACGATCGTGAGGACGACGATCGTGAGGACGAAGAAGCTGAGGAAACGGAAGCTTCTGAATGCGAACAAGAAGCCCGAAGAGCATTCGAAGAATGCATCAATACCGGTGCCTCTGAAGAAGAATGTCGCTCGCAATATGAACAAGCATATCGCGATTGCGAAGGAGAAGAATAGTCTTTGTACAACCCATCCTTCAAGAATGATGGGTTAAGAACACAAGATGTCCATTTGCCCTACATTTTGGCCTTCGGCAAAAACACACGGGCGGGTGCTCCCCCATAATGTGATGTCATTTGTGGACCGATAAAATCGGATGTCTCCATCCCATTTCCCTGCGCAATAGAGATATGACCGGATGCCGTGTTGCCCTTGCCCCACACAACAATCGCACCCGCTGGCAGAGAGGTTAAGCTTCCGGCGGAGATCTCTACAAAGAGATTTTTTCGACTCGCCAATTGTGATGCCGCCATATAGGCATGCATTCCATAGAGAAATCTTCCGATGACACGATCTACCGCATTGGCGACATACTTATAGCAATCGGACTTCGATCGTCTGCTACCACCGGTTTCCCTCATACTTGCTGCGGCCAAGGCTTTTCCGAGTGCAGCGTTGTAGCCGTTGCTATTTGTGGATTTCTTCTCTTTTTCCACAACTGGATCTTCGCTTTTCTTCGGTTTCTCTTGTGCGACTGCACTTTCTTGGTTGCGAGAAACTGGTCTCGCTCTGGAAGGGAGCTTGAGACGTTGGTTGGGATGAATGATGGTATTCATCCCCAAGCCGTTAAGCTCCATAATGGATTGTACAGAGACATTGTTTTTCTCAGCTATTCGCCATAAAGAATCCCCAATTTCGACAACATATTCTTGGGTGCTATTGGCTTGTGTGGCAGTACTTCTCGCTCCAGACGAGGAGCGCTCCGACAATTTTAAAACATCTCCAGGGTGAATAATGGAGTGATACCCCAAACCATTCAAGCGCATGATCTTTGACAAAGCCATATTGTTACTTTGGGCAATTGTAGAAAGATTGTCTCCAGAACGAACAACATAATCTTCTGTGCTCTGTTCACGATCCTGCAATGCTTGTTGTCGTTGCATACCTCTCTCCAATCGCAATGGGTATTTTTATAAATAAAACACTGAAAAAATCAAAGTCAAAAGAATATTCTATTTTTTTATAAAAACAATCTTTTGAAGCGCTAAAACACATATAATTCGTCTCTGTATTTTCTTAACGTTTTTTTTTTGCTTTTGATGTTTAATGTTTTGGCTTCAAAAATCCGTTTCTTATTCTTCATTTCTCACAGAGTTGCTAATCATCTTTTGCAATGACCACACAATATTATTTCATATGTCGATAGAAATACAACACCATATTCATATTTATTTTTCTGATGCCACAGAAAGCACTGCTAAGGACGTATACAAAAAACTGCAGCAACATCCCAATGTCCTATCTGTGGGACGGTTCCACCCGAAACCCGTTGGACCACACCCTGTTCGTCAATTCCAGATCATGGTCAAACCCGATATCCTTGAAGATTTTTTGTTATGGCTCGATACAATCAGAAATGGTCTAGATGTCTTTATTCACCCACTGATCGATGATGATCTTCTTGCCCATACAAAGCTGGTAAGATGGCTCGGAAATCCCCATACGCTGAATCTTGATCGACTGTGAATAGACAATGCTGATCGCTTCCAGGTGCGTACATTGTCTGCCCCTTCAAGCACGCGATACCTACCGCTGGTCTTTTCAATCGTGAAAGACTAGCCTTAGCTTACTTGCTGCGTTTTCTAGAGAGACGAAGGATATTGATATCCGAACGAAAACAAGGTGCTTTTTCTGGATAATCAGAAATAAGGATATCGATCGGCCATTGGCACAGTTTCGCTAATACTTTTGGATCATTTGGGGTCCACACTTGAATCAACACACCGCTATTTTTCAGCCGCATCATATCCGCAAAGTCAATGATCTGGTATGGTAAGCTGATACCATCTGCATGGGTTCCTTCTACAATTTGGACATAATCAATCATACCGAGAGTTCGATTGAAACGTGCATGTAGGGCAATCGCAATATTGAGCAATTCATGATTGGCACTGGAAAAATGTGGATAATCCAAAAATAGAGGGATGTCTGTTTTGCCTTGCAGCTGGCTAATGATTTGCGGGCTACTTGCGCTAATACTAAACTTTCGATAGGGGTATTTACGGGTCACGTTTACGATTGCAGCGGCAAAATCCTTCTCTGTCAATGTATGGTCTAAACTATATTTAATGTCCAAATTGAGCAAAACATGAGACTTCAAATCTCTTGATGTTAAGAAGTCTTCCAAAGAAAGAATTGGCGTTGCTGGTTCTGCATCTGTTTTGTAATGGCATACAAAAGTCTTCTTCAAATCACGATACAAAATATTTTTGATCAGCTTTCTATCTGTGATTCGTCTTCCATCACGATAGCGACACTGTGATCTGTCCACCCAATAATCATGATGCAAAACAAGGATGTGATCTTTGGTAAGAGCAATGTCAATCTCAACACTTGGATAATTCAGTGCACGCGCATATTGCAATGCATGCAACGAATTCGCCAATCCGTTTCCAGAAATCCGATGTCCTTGCAAAATTGGTGGTTGTCCTTCAAAGGAATTCTTCTTACAAGCAGTCAAGAAGAAAAGAGCAATTGCGACATAAAACATGATGTTGGTGATCGATAGCTAGGATTCGCCATCACTATACAGAAGGGAAAGTACAATGTCAATATCTTCTTTTTTGGCCCCCAAACCGACCAAATGATTGGCAAAACCAAGAGCAAAGATATCGGTTGGATTAATAACATTTGGCATTTCTTGTCCAAATTTCAGCATTTGTAGACTTCCATTTAGGAGTGTGAGAAGGATGAGGGCCCTTTCCAAACCATCTCCAACATGTAAAGCTCCATACTGTACAGCTGCATTGTATTGCTGGGCTGTTATCTGTAGAAGCTGAACAGAACCTTCCATAAATAAGGTGTAGTCCTTCGGATTGGTCATGTATCTGGTTTCATCGATCATAATCATATTGAGGATGCGAAAATGCTCATATGATTCCAAAGAGAGAGAAAAATAACTCTTGGCCAGAGAGCCTATCGTTATGAGGCTTCGCTGTTGGTCTGTATACGATGCAAAGAGTTTTTTGGCTTCTGTAATCGAAGATTGGATGGTACCAGAGTATAGATTCAAAATCCGATTTCCCAATGCACCAATGATATGTCCTTTGGAGGGGAAGTAACGATAAAGAGCACCTGGAGTGATATCGAGTGATTTTGCAAGTGTTCTCATGGTAAATCCAGAAAAACCATCCTCAATAATCAGCTGCATAGAATGATCGAGCATTTGATTGAATTTTTGGTTCCGACGTCTTTGTACTCTAGAGATAGCGGCTTTGGTCATAAGAAATCCTGAAAACGGTGGTATATGTGAAAAGATACTGAGTAAAAAGATTTATTGATCTTGTTTATTGTTGAGCGAACGCAACAATGGAAATGGCAAATACAAAATCCCAAAAATCAGAATTCCAATCATCACCAGTGGTATAATGTATAGTGGCCATGGCCCAAGAACATTTAGTAATGTATCCGCATCTGGTTTGTGTGCCAGATAGAAGTAATTGCCGCCAACCATCCAATTTGCCAAGCCAACAAAAGGAAGAATAAAAATTGTGGCTCCAATCGCTTGAAAGAACTCCTCCTTATCGATACGGTATGCCAAGACAATGATCGGATACAGTACACCAGCAACAATTAAAGAGTGGGACAAAAAGAACTGATAAAACAAAAATCCGGAAGTCTCTGCACCAACAGTAGGCGTCAATAAGGCTTGTGTAGCCCCACCCAAACCCCAAAAGTAGAGAACATTCGACAAAAACTTATGTTTTTTGTACAGCATAATGGGAATGAGCAAAACAGAGATACTACACATATGCAAAGGAAGATGTTCGGATAGTGCCAAACTTCCTTCTGCGTAACGATAACTATACAATGCGATTTCCTGTCCCCACAATACAGCCCCCAACAAAAGACGATAAAAATATTCTGTTTTTTGGGGCATTTTTTTGCCAACAATCAGTATAGCAAGAATGCAGACAATACTGATTAGCAAAATCATCCCATGCTCTGTATTAAATACCTGAAAATTTTCTTTCATCGGAATACTCCATTTCTTTTGTAATATATAAAATATAGATCGGATGGCAATCTGTTAACGATTGATTTTGTTTCATCGTCCTTCCCATGTATAGCTGAGCAAGACCTGATATTGTGAGAGTGATTGTGATGATGGAACATAGCCAAATTTTAGTGGAATAATGGCATTATCAATGTGGAATAAAATAGAGGTTTCGATAATGATCTGTGGAAAAAATGGGTTTTCATCATCGGCTCGAGTGGAGATCAAAGGACCACTTCCGACTTTGAACAAGGAACCAAACTGAAAACCCAAAACCATAGACGCATTGGGCTGGACAACACTTTGATTGAGACCAACGATCCCAATACTGGGCTCTACAAATGCATTGAGAAAAGAATTTTCTGAAACATAAAAGATCCCTCCGTATTGCATGACAGAACAATGAGATGACACAAAATTCTCTTCTTCCACCAGTGTGCGGTATTGGTAGCCCAAGGAAATCGAATGCATCATTTTATGCGCTGTTGGCGCTTCATGTGCTGCCAGGTCGGTGATCATAAAGAATAACATCACCAATTCACCCCAGTGGTAAGATACATCCGCCAGTTGTTATTGACATCTGGGATGTAAGATATGTGACAAGGGATATTGATATCTCCCACTTTTGGGGTCCAGCCTGCAGCAACAATCATATGAAAGGGCTCATCGGTGGGAACAAAATTCACCCCACTGGCCAGCTGAAAATTATCGTGGAACTCAAATCCGATGAGCATATTTCCTGAGGGAATAAAAAGACTCTGATTGAGACCAACAATGGATGCATTTTCTACAAAGATAACATCGATCCAATCTCCTCCATGTAGAACTTGCGTAAGCTCATATCCAATGAGGTAGAGCCACTTCGAGCGCAACACAGTATGCTGTGCAGGATCGACATTGGTATAGCCATAGCCAAAACGAAAGCCATGTAAAAACTCTATGGGCGGCTCGCTCATCTCTTGAATCTCAGCAGCTTGCGAAACGCGAAAAAATAGAAGAAAGAAAGTCATAAGAAACATGTTTCACCTCTTTTTGTAAACAATGTTCATATTGTAAACGATGTTTACCAAAAAGGCAAGGAAAAATATTTTTTTTATAAGACCTGTCTTCCAATCCCGATGACTGTACTGCAAAATTTATCTGTCTATCAAAACAAAGCAAACGATGAGTGTGATACAGTGATTGAAGAATGTTTTATGGAAAGCACAAAAGGGGAAGAGATGTATCGCATGTTGTTGTTCAGTATGATTTTACATGGCTGTGAAGATGGCAAAGGAAGCACCACCATTGATCTCTGCGAAGACAATGAATGTGATGATCCAGCTATCGAAGATTCCGGTATTACCGACAATACACAAGTAGATTCAGGTATAGAAGATCCTGTACAAGAGGATACACAAACAGAGACCGAGCCAGACAACATCGATAATGATGGCGATGGCTATAGCGAAGAAGATGGTGATTGTAATGACAACGATCCCAATATCTCCCCCGTTGGCAATGACAATGATGTTGATGGTATCGATCAGAATTGCGATTCTGTCGACGGCATCGATGCAGATGGAGATGGCAGTGCAAGCATAGAAAGTGGCGGGGATGATTGTGACGATACGCGCTCCGATGTATCTCCAACCATTAGCGAGTCATGTGACACCATCGATAACGACTGTGATGGCATCCTAAATAACGGTCGAGAATGCTTGGTATATGCACACTCTTCATCCACACTATACAAAGTCGATCCCTTTCAAATGACCATCACTGAAATCACGTCGGTTCCCTCTCTCTTTGATTTTGATACCGATATGTCCGGAACCATCTATGGTATCTCTCCTCCGAATTCGATCTATGTGTTTGATGAAATTGCCGTCTCTTGGAATCAGATCGCCACGCTGAATCACAACAATGGCACCCTCAATGGATTTTGCATCGATTCGGCAAATAAAACCTATGCGACCGTTGGCAATGCGATCTTCGATATCGACACCACTACCGGTGATGTACAACTCATCGGAAATCTTGGTGGTAACTTTACATCCAGTGGAGATTGCGTCATTGACAAAACAGATGGGATCTATATGACTTCCAATGCATGGCCGGGAGACGATCTGGTACAAATCGATCCCATCACCGGTGCAGGAACACTGATCGGAAATACAGGCGTACCCGGTATCTATGGTCTAACAAGTGCATGGGGCTATATGTTTGGCTTTACGGGCAATGGGTCATTGGTCCAAATAGACAAAACAACCGGACAATCAGAAGTTCTTCATGTTTTTCCCAATATCATGTTTTATGGCGCCGCAAGCAGTGCGATGAGATAATCTTATTTTTTTCCAAGAAGACGCACAACATCGAGCTGAAGAAGATGCTGCGTTCCCAATGTTGCACCCGTAATATCGATTCGATAGTTGCCTTCTCCGATCGGCAAACCATAGCGCAAGGTAGGCATGGGACCAAGAAGTGCGAATCGAAAGAAATGCTGTTCTGAAAACTCGTAGCGAAATCCACTTTCGAAAGCGAGAAGTGTATCAAATGTCGACAACATGAACATCGGCTCGACTCGATTGAGACGCAATCCCATCCCAACCATATTTACTGAGAGGTCCCATTTCCACTTGCCCTTCCCTGCTTCCATCGCCAGACCAAGACGCCCCGTTGTTCTTCTATCCAGTGCTGTGGCACCTTCATGATGAGAAACAAGTAGGGTTGGCGCCAGCCGAAAAGAAGGATTCTGAACCACCAGATAGCGCAAGCTCAAATTATCAAAGCGCTCATTCGATTGTCCAATATAGAGTGTAGAATTGGCATGCAGCATCCACGCATCTCTTTGCCATGTACCACCCAGTCGTATGCTTGGCAGTGGCCCGGCACGCAGAGCAGCCATCCCCGATCCCACAAAAACACTGCCTTCGGATGACAACATAGAAGCATTGGGAAGATTATATGTGGGATTTGCATTGGCAAGTGAGAGTAGCAGTGCGATCATTGGACACCTCTTGAAAACCAAAACACAACATTGCGATCATAGGATCCGACAAACAGCTCATTGATACCATCGTGGTTGGTATCAGCGATATGAACACCCGCTTGTGGCATATCCTCCATCAGAACATGCTCGACAAAAGCACCATCTTTTTGTTCCATCCAAAATACCCGTGGGTCACCATCTCCAGAGATCAAAATATCTATATCTGAATCACCATCGATATCACCAATCGAAAATACCCCTGGTGCCGCTTGGGTTGATTCGGAAGACGAAACGAATTGATCGTAAATGGTTGTTCTTGTCCATTCTGCTGTCGGGTCTGTGGTTGGTGTCAGCAAATAGAGACCCGACGGATTGAGATCTGGGTTGCTCATCTCCGTGTTGGTATGATTGGAGAGCAGCGCATGGTTTTGACCATCACCGAATAGATCTGGTGCCATCGAGACTTGTATGGAAGGACCTGAAGAATTATCAATGGTGTGCTTTGCCCATCGCTCAGTAATGGTTTCACCTTCTTTTTGTTCGATCCACACTGCACTTTGGGCGGTCGCCGAGAAATATTCTCCACTGATAATATCGAGGTCACCATCTTGATCGACATCAAAGAGCTCGGGCAAGCTTCCCAGCCCCTCAAAGAGAGTCTGGGGTTGTGACGCAAATTGACCACCACCCAAACCAAGCCAATATTGAAATTTTGAATCGTCGATCCCACCAAAAGGCGTTTTGTAGCGTTCCCCTGCAGCCAACAGATCCTCAATTCCATCATTATCTATATCGACAAAGAGCACCTTGTGATAAAACAGCGTACTGCCTTTGGGAACAATTACATTTTCTTCCCAACCACTATCTGTTTTGGAAAACCACGCCAATCCTCCGCAATTATCAGTCCAAGGATTGATCTCACAAGTAAGAAATCCAAAACCCACAACAAGATCCATCGACCCATCTTGATCGACATCGTGTACAACCACATCATTAGGCCATTTATATCCCATCTCTTCAGATACAGGCTGTGTATATGATGGTTCTTCTTGTATGTGATACGCGGTGACAAAACCATTGGGCAACGACATCCCATCCGGTCGATTGAAGTTGGTGATGATCACTTCATCATCTGGATCGTCGTCAATATTGGCACTGCTGATAAATGCAGAACCACAAATCCCTTCAGTAAGGGCGGTTCGAGTCCATGTCTCTCCATTGATGTCAACATCTGTCGTCTCAAGATGAGTGTACTCTGACAAGCATGGCGTGGTACAGCCAAAAAACATAAGTATAAACATATTTTTCCCTAAATTCTCTAGGCTGATAGCCGTTATTTCGGACACGTCAATATATGTTGTTTTTTTGTCACAATTAGAGACAATATAGAGCTGTTGTTAGAGAATGTTATTCTTTGGGTGAAAGAAATCGATAAACCTTGGCAGGGCGTGCACCAGTTCTACGCTTCCCAGAAGACAACGCAATTACACCATCTTCAAGCTGCCTTTTGAAGCGGCGACGAAAATTACTGGGGTCATAATTGGTTCCCTTTATGGCTTCATGCACAGATCGAAGCTCAGAAACGGTAAAGGTCGGTGGGACCAAAGAAAAAGCAATCGGTGTATACTCCAACTTTCCCGCAATCCGAGAATGGGCACAAGAGAGGATTTTGTGATGATCAAAAGCCAACTCGGAAGATGCTGCAGTTAAGAGAGGCTCGACCTCGTACCACTGCCCTTTATAGACAGGATCTTGTGTGATATATCGTGCCAGATCTTGTCGAATTAGGGCCAGATGGGCAACACTGATGACACGATCTCGTGGATCTCGCTGTCGATCACCAAATGTATACAATTGCTCCAGATACAGCGCATCAAGTGGAAGCTCGGTCTTTTGCTGCAAGACACGCCATGCCGCTTCTTCCACCCCCTCTCCTTCCTCACCTGTTCGGACAAAACCACCTGGTAAACAGGGCAATCCCACAAATGGATCTTGCGTACGCTGGATTAAAAAAACGTTTAGTGTGGTGTCAAGCACTGTAAAAATCACCAAATCGATGGCGACAACAGGCTTGGAAAAATGACCTTCGAACAACATGAAAAGACTCCTCAGCCAAAAAATGTACTTTTTCTTTAACCAAATATTGACTTAAGGTCAAAGTGACCCTATTATAAAAACAAAAGAGTCATTAAGACCCTTTTTACAATAAAAAGACCCTAATAGGAGAAAACCATGCTCAATGTTCATCTGCTTATCATCGATCCACAAAATGATTTCTGTGACCCTCAAAAAGGAAGTTTATATGTCCCTGGTGCCGATTCTGATATGAAGCGTCTCTCTACAATGCTCAACCGAATCTCTCATAAAATTTGCGATATCCATGTCACACTCGACTCTCACCACCTCATCGATATCGCGCATCCAGTATTTTGGAAAGATACCAAAGGCGATCATCCACTCCCCTTCACACAAATTACAGCACAAGAAGTCCTTGACGGAGACTGGACAACCACTCTACCCAGTGCCAGAACCCGCGCATTGGATTATCTCCAAAACCTCGAATCTCGTGGTCGCTACCCTCATGTCATTTGGCCGCCCCATTGCCTTATTGGTAGCCAAGGTCACAATGTCTACGATCCCCTCTTTGCTACACTGCGAAAATGGGAAGAGGATCGATTTGCACTTGTCGACTATGTCACAAAGGGCTCCAACCTATGGACTGAACACTTCTCTGCCGTCCAAGCAGAAGTTCCAGACCCCATGGATCCCAATACGCAACTCAATGCCGATCTGATCAATACCCTTGAAGAAGCAGATCTCATTCTTCTTGCTGGAGAAGCTGGCTCTCACTGTGTCGCCAACACCGTTCGCGATATCATCACCCATTTTTCGGCCCCAGAATACGTACAAAAGATGATTCTTCTCAAAGATGCGATCAGTCCTGTCACTGGCTTTGAAGCACACCAAGAGGACTTCATCTCCGATATGTGCACACTCGGAATGAAAACCTCTACCACCACTGAAATCTTCGCCTAATCCTTCTCAACCTATCATTGGAGACATCATGCCCATACTTTCAAATTTACAACAGCACAATATCCCTGGTTCACATTACGGCTTTTCAGGAGCCAAGCTGCAAACCCTCACTTCAAGCGAGTATACACTTGTCACCATCTGTACAGATGTATCTGGATCGGTATCTGCTTTCAAAGCAGAGATCGAATCCTGCCTACAAAACATCGTACAAAGCTGTGCTGCTGCACCTCGTGCCGACAATCTACTGCTACGTCTAACCACATTCAACACCAATATTCGTGAGCTTCACGGCTTTCGACCATTGGCAGAATCACCACGTGATTCGTATCAAAACATCCTTCGGACAAGTGGATGCACAGCTCTATACGATGCCACCAACAATGCCATTGAAGCCATCCAACGCTATGGAAAGCAATTGGCGACAAATGCTTTTGCGGTCAATGGTATTCTCTTTGTCATTACAGATGGCGCCGACAACGCTTCTACCACCACTTCCAAAACCATCAAAGAGACCCTATCAAAAACCATACAAGACGAGCACCTCGATAACATGCTGACTGTCTTAATTGGGATCAATGTACAAGACAATGGTCTTTCGAAACAGCTCAAAAGCTTTAGCAACCACGCCGGCTTCGACGCCTATATTGAACTCCAAGATGCGAGCGCAGATGCTCTCGAAAAACTTGCTTTTTTCGTTTCAAAAAGCATCTCTTTGCAGTCTCGAGCATTGGGTGCAGGCAAAACCCCTGTACCACTCACATTCTAACACAACAGCCGGAGAGAATATCTCTCCGGCCTTCTTTACGGAGTTCATATGCAAATCAGACTTGCCAATGGAAAAATGATGACGCTTTCCAAGCAAGATTTTCTCACCCAAGGTGGCGAGGGTCGCATCTATGTTCGCGATGCCTTTGCCTACAAAATATATGCCGATCGCACAAAGGTACTCTCTGCACAAAAATTCTATGAGCTACAGAAAATCACTTCTCCCAATATCGTTACCCCCACACAGCCAATCTATGATATCAAAGGAAACATCATCGGCTATCAAATGCTCTTTGTGCAAAAAGCCAAGCCCTTGTGTAGCATTTTCAATCTGGCCTACAAAAAAAAGCACAACCTCACGTCATCGGTACTTCTAAAACTCATTATCCAGCTCAAAAAAATAGTCTCCGCTGTTCATCAACAAAACTGTCTCATCGTCGATCTTGGTGCTCATAATTTCCTCATTTCCAGCGATCACACGCAGCTCTACTGTGTCGATGTTGATAGCTTTCAAACCCCGTCCTTCCCTGCGACAGCACTCCTTGATTCGGTAAAAGATTGGCATCGCAACGATGATGCGTTTTCTCAGAACAGCGATTGGTTCTCCTTTGCCATTCTCTGTGTACAGATCATGATGGGCATTCATCCCTACCGAGGAAAACACACGCATATCAAATCACTTTCTGCACGCATGCAACAATCTGTCTCAATCTTCGATCCTTCGGTTCGCTTGCCTTTGATCTGTCCACCCATCGAGATTCTTCCCATATCACTCCGCACTTGGCTTGAGAGTGTCCTGCAACTCAAAAAACGCATGGCACCACCCGAAACAACTCTTACTCCCATCACAACCACTCCAAGTTTCGCTCCCAGTACCAAATTGCTATCCAAAAAAAGACAATTGACATCAAGTCATCCCATCCTCGGATATCTCTTTGATCGCAGCCAACACTATCTGTTAACAAAAAAACATCTGCTTGGTATGCAACAACGAATACCCCTATCATGCCCAACACCTATATCCCTTATCTGTGAACCCAAAAGCGGTCGTATCATCGTTGTTTGTCACCATAATGAGCAACTCTTTTTGTATGATCCGAAATGCAACACTCTCATCGGTGAGCCGCTTCCGGTTCGCGATATCGCCTGTTTTCACAACCAACTCTTTGTTCTACAACACAACCGTCTGTTGCAGATCAACCTTCATCTCGTGAATAACAACATCATCTATACCACCTCGATACAGGCCACCGTTCTGCCCAAAGCATCCAAATTGTTCACAGGGTGTATCATTCAAGATATGTTTGGAACCAAAATATGCACCCCTTTGTCACCCAATATACCTCGCCTTCCAATTTCCCTACCGCTACCAAAAGAGAGTCGTATTGTCGATGCCACATGTGTACAGCATGTGGCACAAATTTTATACCGATACAAAGGAGAGCTATATCTTCGACGCATCTTTCTAACTCCCGATCTTCCTCACCACACCTACCCTAATATCGAAACCGAAAACACCAATTTTATTATCACCGATGCAGGGGTCGGGATTTGGCTTCGATGCTCTGGTGATCTCGAAATTTTCTCAACCGTTGATATCCATTCCCCCAGAAGAAATCTACTCTCCGTTCTCTGTGGTGATGAGCAACTGCAATATTCGAATGGACAAGTACTGTATACGAACACAAAGGAACTCACACATATCGAGATGCAAACATAAACCACATTCAGCAACAATCGTCATCACTCAAGATTTCAGCGTTCGAACCAACCGAAAGGACATATACCAAAAGCGTGCTTTTTCAGGCCACCTGGTTCTTGCACCCAATCGAGCCGCTTCCATCGACTTGGTCCAAGCCCCACCACGCACACTTCGTATTTTATCAATCTCTTCCACCAAGTCCTCTGCATAGCGTTCGCCACGAAATCGCGGGCCCTCTTCCAAAAATATCGAAGCCGTCCAATCAATAAACCCCCCAGACATACCACGAACCCCATATGGTGATTGATCTATGGGAAAATCATGAACTGCAGAAGGGTATGGTGTCGGCAGACTGCCTTGCACATGCGCCCATGTATGATCAAAATAATCGCCCCATGGATATCTTCTTCTGTCAGTACCCTTCGCTGCTTTTTCCCACTCCAACTCAAACGGCAATCGCCATTCCTGTCCGGTTCTCTGTGACCACCAGCGAGCATATCCAACGGCTGATTGATAATCCACCATCATCACAGGCCAATCCAATTCCCACATATCGCCATCGGTATCTGGTTGCAGAAAATACTTCCCTTTGTCATCTTTCCCCAGTAGGGCTGGACCCAAATTTTCCTTACCAGTGCTTGCACCACCACCCGCTCGCTCACGCGGCTCAAATCTTTCTGCCAAGTCCAAGCATCCTTGTGCTACCAAATCATTTAAGAAGAACAAATACTCACCAACCGTAACCTGGTATTTCTGTATGAAGAACGAATCGATCCACGTCCTCATCTCTGGCATAAAATTCATGCACTTGCTATCCCCACCAATCCAGCACCAACCTCCAGGGATATAGCATTCATTTTCCGTATATTCCTCTTCTTTTCGAAGATGAATGGGGTCGATCTCTTGTGCTCCAGGAGACAAGCAATCCCAGTGCTGAAGACGATCGATGCAGATTGGATAGATGGTATCTACGTATCCAGGTGCAGCCATTCGTATCCGATATGATCCCATTGCTATCTCTTTTTTTCTCAATGGGGTCGTGCCAAAAAACACCTCTTCTTCCAAAACGAGTCGTC
>JACLAC010024108.1_pt1 | contig 15169 bp, 6 predicted proteins | sample 8027881 | NCBI WGS metagenome assembly JACLAC01 (sample SAMN15725517, study PRJNA655200) | protist metagenome | isolation source: fluorescence activated cell sorting (FACS) single amplified genomes of... | place: Spain: Blaines Bay Microbial Observatory, Mediterranean Sea | collected 2016-01-19 | reverse complement strand
AAAAATAATAGTGTTTCTTGAGACTTATTTTAAATTAGCATACGTTGGTGTGTAATGTGTCAAAACAAATTTCGGCTTCACATTTTCTAGAGATGGATTGTTTAATACTCAAAAAGAGATATGGATATACGTACACGAAGTAATATATTGAATACATATTAATGTAAGCACCAGAAATATGCTATGATGATGTCTAGAAGCAAATCAAGCTATCAAGTCTTCCAGCTTTTACCTTAAGGCCCAAATGGATTATCGCTCCCACCAGTTTTTGCAACCGATATCGCAACATCTGGATTGTTTTTTGCGTAGTTGATTGCAGCTTTTCTTGCCTCTGGATTTTCTTTTGCGTAGTTCACTGCTCCTTTCGCAGCCTTTTTGGCCAATTCCGGATTGTTTTGAGCAAAGGTGAGAGCCGCACCACCGGCAAGGGCATCCCCGCTCTTATACCCAGCCGTTGGATCACCGTCCTTCGAAATAGCACCACTTTTGAATGCTGGGTGAGAGTATACGACGAAGCAATTGAACATTGCGTTTAGAAAAGTTAATACGCCGGTTATGATTCCCCAAATGGAGATACCGTTGTCACCTGTCGTTCCTAAACATAGTGAAGCAATAAACAATATAAAGATCGTCCGTCCAGAATACGAGAAAAGAAAGCCAAAGTTCCGCCTTATAGTCTCTTCCATCCGTTTAAGTCGACATTCAAAGCAAAACAGCACGCAACCGAAAAGGATTATATATCCTGCGATGGCAATCGACGTCATAGATAACAGCGTGGCTGGTGTGAGGAAACTAGCTACCCCACCGGCAATAATGCAGAGTCCGTTTGATAAATTGGCCACTCGTAACCAATACAGCACTTGTTCTGGTGTTGCCTCTCTAATCTTTTGTAGCCTACCTTTTTTGGATTGATCACTCATTGTAGTTTTGCTTTGTATTCTTGGACTGGATGCAATATGGCAACCCATATGTTCCCTAGATGCATGCTCCAAGCGCCCCTCAATCATCAGCTGCTTAATCTTTAATCATGTTGTTATTATTATAATTATTATTTATATTATATTAAATATATAATAAATATAATAATACTACTTACAGAGAATATTACCTACAGTACAGTATGTTAAATATTTTTTCTTTTTTCCTCCCTTGCAATACAAGTACAATGGATTAATAATAATAGTCTTCGTCTAATAATTAATCAAGAAGAGGAATAATTTAAATTGTTGATAAACACTCCTCGTACCACCAGGTGGTAGCCCGATAGAGGGGCATTGCTAATGATAGCATAAATTTAAAAAAAAGAATTGCAATCCTCGTGGTGTAAATTAGCATTGTAATAAAATACGTAAGTCCAATTCGTCTTCGATTTGTTGTGTGGCGGATCGTCTTTTACTATTGTATCTTTGCGTACCATCGATTTTATCATTGCAAGTTTATCCACAGAAGATCATGAGAAGAACAACGACAACAATACAGTGTCACTGATTATCCTATCTAAAGTCTTCGTACGTAATGGAGTGCACTGCAGTAAATAGACAGATACTAGTCGACTACTACGAGTACGACTGCCTATCACTACGAAGCTAAAGCCAACAAAAAAAAAATAATACTGGTAATATCTGAATTAGAGAGGGTGTTAAAATTTAAGGTAAAACTTAATCAAATACTTCAAGGTCACTATCATTCTCCTCCAACTGCATTCGCCGTTTCGCCGATTTACGCTGTTTTTCAGTGGAGCTGTCGCTCATACTGCTACTATCATCAGATTCATCGCTGCTGTCGGTCTTTTGAGCAAACATCTTCTCATCGTTTTCAATAGATGCAATAGATGCGATAGATAGTTTTCGTATCCTTTTTTCTACTCGTGTCTCATCATCGTATACGAATCCTTCTAGTGAATCTTCGCCCCTTTCGTCCCCGTTCATCGCATCTTCTTCACCACTACTACTAACAAGATCATCGACTACTTCCAACGATTCCATATTGGTTTCAAATTTCTGTTGATCGATCACAATGTTCTTGCTCTTTTCGTCATCAACAGCATTATTGCTAGTCTCGGTAATTCGGCTTGTGTAGCTCTCCTCCTCCGAGCTCGATGTAGAGACTACCTCCTCTTCACTACTGATCTTTTGCTCTTCCTTTTCCCCCTCAACACTGGTTGGAAGGACGAACTCTGAAGTTTCAACCAAATTGCCCGAGTTTTCACTTCCACTCGCTATCGACACACTATCATCTGATGCGCCTGAGTCACTCCGAACATCACCATGAATTATTGGTGTTTCGTCACTTGATGCAGATGTTGATACTACAGAAGAAGTTGCAGTACTAATGGAGGATGAGCTGTATTCGTCCTCGCTGCTACTTGAAGCGGAATATGCACTTATGTCTGCGCTGTCACTGGATGACATGTCTGTTAATATTGTTGAACCAGGAGTATAATCTGCTTCTAGAGCATGATCAACTTTATCAATCTTGTCGTTTTTGTCAGAAGAATGCTGCCTTTTGCTGTCTTCGCGACCCAAAATGTTTTTTCTGTTACGCGACAAGACTTTCCCCAAATTCGAAGAAACTGAAGACCCAGATCGTGATTTCGTAGAAATACTTGCGATTTTCGATTTATCAAACAAGCGGGATAGCTTGTCTTGCCTAGCTTTATTTCTCGAGTCTTCTACTATTTTATGTTTAAAGCCTTTCAGCTTGGACCACATGATCTGGCGTTTGGTTTTCTTTTTTTTGGTCGATACTTTAATCTCCCATCCGAGTGCTAGAACAAAATACAACAACGTCAATGCTATAATTATTATACTTACATAAGTCAAAATAGTTCCACGCAAAGGTTCGGAACCATCACTTAAAAAAGGGGAGTCGAACATAATTCCAGCAAGGCCTACGGAAAAGAGAATTTTAAAGGTTAGGAGCAGGTATAGGCATGAAGGACATTATGCAACGTACATAAAATTACCGCTGACGCAAGAAGTACTAGTTCGACGGAGTTAAGATTAAAAAAATCTTGGCGGTGCTGCGAAATAATTTTATCTTGTTCGTCGATTTGTGAACGCATTTGGTGTAGTAGCTTCGCATACGAATCTCCCGATGCTCTAATAAGCATTGACTGTCTCTCAAGCCTAAGAATTTCTGCTAAAATTTTATTTTCTGCTTCTTGCCGCAACAAATGCGCCCTTTCCTTTGAATCAAGATATGGTTTCGCTTTTACCTGCATTATGAATGCAGCAAACATCAAGCTCAGGGTACCAGACATTTGATAAGTTGGATTGTCACGAAACATAACGGCAATAGCGCAGAGTAAAAGCTTTCGGATCAAAATGAGAGTCGACCATAAATAAAATCTGGGTTGGTACATCCTATACATCTGACCACACGATTTTCGCAAAATCAAATTTTTATTCCTAAGATAAGAATCTCCTGATCCATGAACTCGCAGCCATTGATCATCCTTGATCCGATTACGAAGAAGATAAAAAGCAAGAAATATTGCACCAGGAAAGCCAATTCCATAGACAACTATGACTACTATTGCGATAGGACTCAGCCGCGATTGCATGCTTCCCTCAACATAACATTTCTCCAGAGGTCGAGATGCCATGTAGTATATTCCAGTGGAAGGAATTGTAGTCTGACAGTTTAGTATATCGAATGCTGCCCGACATACGGTTAAATATAAAAAATACACGAGTGTCATAGTCACAGAAATAGCAACAGTGAAACGTGGGAGTTTTTGGTCACTTGTTAGCCTTTTTGCGTCGAGCGAACGTCGATATGAATCGCTGAGCACAAATCGGGTTGATTTATATAAGGTTTCCAACAAAAAGGCTGTCAATATAAATATTCCAACTATGCCCCCAGCGATAAATGGCAAAGAAACTTTAAAGAAAAATTTTGTTTCATAATTGACAAGGCTCCGAAGTGTGCCTGATGAATTTACCAGAAGGTAGAGTTAGTGTTAGTAGGGTTAGAAGAACAGAGCAAGATGTGTTTTCCACTTAGTACAAATACTTACACTCCGGACCAATTAAATCTATATCCATCTGGAAAAGCTGCAGCCACTTTAACATAAATTCAATTTCTATTGGCCAAGCAACTTTTGCTGTCCTAAACATCGCCAAAACTTGAAAGTAATCTACACCGATTCTTAAGACATTTCGATCCGCTTTCGATTTTGCTAAAACAAGCGTGCTAGCTACACCAATAATGAATGCAAAAGCCATCATGGCAGGCATCAACCACGGAATTAATGGGCACGGAACACAAAGTCCATCGAGTCTAAAATGCGGTGTGGCCTCAGATATATCGCAGATACCACATCTAGGGGCGTAACACCTTGAATCGGGCAATGTATAGTGTAGTGGATCACAAGAGCCATCACTTTGGTAAGGCGTATAATACGACGAATATCCAGGAGCACACTTTCCATTTCCCACACAGGAAATTGAAGGCTCGCAAGGCATGATATACGGACAGGCTTTTCTCGGTATTATTGGTAATAGAGAATTTACTCCAGACTTTGCTAGACTTCCATTATACCGATGTGGATGACAGGTTTCCCCAGGAACAAGTGCACTTTCACAGAAGGCTGGGCGAATATAGATGTTTTCAGCATCCAAAAACATGGTAAAATTTCTCTCAATGTCTAGTGTAGTAACTTCCATCAGCTGCAATTCACTTGCAGTCAAAACAGCAGCAATATAAGTAAAAATCGATTCTTTGTTCTGAACAACGCGATCATGAACTGTAAATTTGTTGTTTTTTACAAATAAAACCTGAACCAGGCTCTGCTGTTCAAATTTATGCTCTTTGCTCGTTTTTAAAGTTACACCATTGTTTGCGCCTTGGTTTATACCAACAACTTGTATTGGATCGCACTCGCCAGGTATCCAAGAATATTTGTCTGCGATCGGTTTGCCATCAAATAGGCACTCGCCGGTAATGCCTAAAGCAATGATAGAATATGTCAGTGGTTAAAAAGAATTTTTGAATCACAACATAATCATATTTATACTTACATTCAGATGGTGGAAGAATTGCAAATCCAGCTTTCGCTAGTGGCTCAGACATACCAACTTTTGGAGCGAATTCTCCTGTGCACTCTGCTGCAAAAACCGTTAGTTCACCAGCTTCCACAGACTTTGAGTACTTCGTTTGCCTGTTAAATTTCCAACACGAAATACAATGTTCACCATAAAGTCCATAAAAGTTTTTAAAGCAGCGTGCATACAAGGGACCAGTAGCTTGGCTTGATGGAGCAGAAAGATGTATAGTCTTATGAGCAACTTTGATTTTCAAAGTTTTCTCTCCAACGCGTGTTTCTTGCGGAATACAAGACAAGTAAGGTCTGCCAGAGTTTGTCCATGGGTGATCAAGTGTTGTTGTTTGACTCCAACCATAATGAGTGCTCTGCAAACATTTCTGGCCGCTGATACTAATTTCGACTGGACTACTTGTTTCGCCAAAGTTTTCCCCCAAAAAGAAGAGATACTTTGTCCCAGATTTTGTCCCGCCTATGATAGTAATTAATGATTAATTATGTTAGTTGCGACTGGATTTACACTAGTTTCCAATTCATTGAAGAATAAAATAAATGAAATGAACTTACCCTGGGCATCAAACGTATTAGAAATGGTTGCGGATTGTATATCTTCACCAAAAACAATCATATCCAATCGTGGCTCATCATATAAAATATCGAAAGGCAGTGATGGTCTATCGAATTGATTAGAAATGAATCCTACGCTATATACCCTTATTGAGGTTGTGTGAATCCCTGCCTCCAAAATGACTTCAATTACACTATGTGTTGAATTTAAAATTCTGCCAACTTTTTTGGTCCCAACAAAATCTACAAACTCCACTTTGTTTTGTCCTGGTCTGCCAAAATTTTCCCCGTGAATTTCAACTATTGCATAAACATCACATAGAACTCCAACCAAATTTGGTCGAATAATTTCTTCATGATATAGACAACCACTTGCTGGAAATTTCGACATCATTTCCTTTTCCTCATGTTTCGCAAGTACAGATTGGATTGTAGGTTCTGCGTAGGTTATTAAAGTATTTAACGAATACCCCGTTTGATTTGATACATCTACTGATATTGTAAGGTTGACGCCTTCCCCAGGCGGTACTGTAAAATTAATCTGCGTATGATCCACAATCATGTCTTCGACAAAAATGCGACTTTCTTTATCACCAAAATAAATCTGTATTTCGTTTCCAACACCAAAGTTATCGCCAATTAGAGATGCAGATATAGAATCACCATTAGCATCCAAACCGTTTGTTGGGAAAGGTTTAACAGGGGTTTCCAATCCATAAATAATAGGAGGACTATAGTCAAATGTTTTTGGGGCGACATTAGAAGTTTCATTCAAGACATGTACAAATATTTCTTGACCACGTCCTTGACCCGGAGCAGCTAAGACTGAAATTACTTTATCTGTGACTGATTCGACAGTAGCAATTCTATTTCCGATATGGACGTTGACTTTTTCCTTGTGCCTGCCAAAATTAGAACCATAGATAAATATACTGTAACCGCCTATTGTCCTAGCATTTTGCCCAAGATCAAGATCCTCAATTAAAGGGGGGGCACTCCGAATAAAGAACGTTAAACTCTTGGGGTTCCCGTCAGTGCGGGAACTTGGTTGTCCATTTACCAGTAGCTTAATTGGTCTGAAGTCATGGAATGTCATTGGTGGAATTTCTGATTTTATTTCATAGAATCCTATCATGGCGTCGAAGTTTATTGAGAAAATCTGCAACGGCATTTTACCCATATATAATGTCAAAAATGTAGGCTTACTTCCAAAATTTTTTCCGAAGATGCTAATATTTAAACCACCAGTTGGGGCAGCTAACATACAGAGGCCATTTTTTGTATTCCAAAGGCAATACAGACTACGCGAACATTCACTTTCTAAAAACCTACAGGCACATTCGCTTGCCCCCCCCAAATTTAGGCATTTATCTTTATCTTGATCGGTGATAGTATGCGTAGTATTATGAAGAGTGCTATTTATTTGAGTTTCCAAATTGTGGTAAAATACTAGCTTCTCAATTGATGGTGCTCGATACCCTACATAATAGGGAGGACTCAAGTATGCACCCCAAATTAATTGTATGGGGACTGTTTCATTTTCTCCCGGTGGCATTCTGCACTTCACTTCTAGCACTTGCATTACGTCCCTGAATATGGTGGAAGTAATAATGCATTTCTTTCTACTTTCGAAATTGGTGTTTGTTGGCCCGACAAAAATTTCTAAATCTATATTTCCATTTTCATCAAAACCAGCTCCACAATTTTGACACTGGAAAACTAAGTTACCCGTACCTGTTTCATTCGAAAATCCTATAGTAGAAAATACCACTGGAGTGGCAGCAATGTTCTGAAACAAAGTACTTTTTGCCTCGTTGTTATACACTATGTCAAAGAAATTGCATTCAGGCAAATTTTCCTGGCCTAGTATACGACATATAGACGGTAGATGCCCGAAACCCTCCGTATCATAGAATACTCTCTCTTTGGCTGAAAATACTTCATCTGACTTCATGTATAACCCGGTAAGTGATCCATCAGTAAGTATAGATGGCGACATTTGCTCAAAAGCCATGGTGGAAGAAGATATATGAGCGCGCTGCACAGAAATTATGCCAGACACACCGTAGAATTCAACGTGAATTGAGTCGTGAGAATATGAAATTACATACGATCCAGATGAAGGAATGGTACTATCAGTCCCGGCAAATGGGAGTGGAGTTACATCGTTTTCTACATGAATATTTACAATACCATGCTCACCAAAATTCTGACCGGAAATATGAAGATGTCTAGATTGAACTGACATGCCATCAGTGACGTAGATACGCTCAATATTTGGGTTCTTGAAAATAATTTTCGTCCATTTTGAGCGAAGTATGTTTCCAGCTTGACTTGATACTTTTACTCTGGCAGAGAAAAACGAGCTACAGTATACGCAATTAAGAACAGGTGAACGAAAAGCGACAACATGATGACCATAATCTATAACCCTCGACAAAAAGGTTTCTTGAGCACTTTTTGACTTATCAATTTCAACTTCATATATCAAGTTTTGGTACATAATTTCTACAGTTGTTTGAACAGGACTTTTCGAAGAATCCGCGAGGCCTAAATTAGATCCTTCGAGTTGCACAAGCTCATTTCCTATGGAGTTGACTTCACTTGGTGAAGCACCTACAACGTGAGGTGCAGCATATGAGGTCTGACCATTAGTGGTCATTAGACTTGTTTGCCCAGATACTCTGACGCGCCATGTCAAATTGCGCCCACAGCCGGGGACAGTCTTGCATTTGATTAAAGTATGACTGAGAAGACTGCAAAGCGCTTTGTACTCTTTGCCTTGCTCTCCATAGGTTACAGACTCTAAAAATGATTCATCTTCGGTGCTGCTAGGTCCAAAATTTTTACCACGTATATACACAGTTTGATTTCCATCTTCAATTGCTCCGTAACTTCCTGGACCGTCTATTTTTTCAATTAAAGGTAGTGCATAAGTGGTCGTTGCAACCACACTTCGCTGACCATCAATAGTCAATTGAAGCAAGTATGAAGATCCGGCACCCTTCTCTGTTAAACACGTAATTTCAGAGTGTGGATTACTGATGGCGCAGCTTATACCAATAAAGTTATTTTCAGAGATGCTGCGATTTTGCAACTTGAGTTTTTCATTCAAGCCCTCACCGTAAGATACTACTGGTATTTTTCTAGCATTATGAATGCCAAAGTTTTGGCCTCTTATCAAAAGTTTATCTGCGCCAGTAGTTTTACCAGATGTAAAAGGTTGCCCATCTTCATGAAGAATTTCATAGATAATTGGGGGCCCGTATGAAGTCCCCGCATGAAAAAATGTATTGCGTATGCTCTGTCCTCCTATCGATATCTTCCATGAATGGTTCTTTCCCGTACCAGGCGACGTGAGGCAAAGCAGCCTCACATTATTTACAACGACTCTACATTCCGCAAAATATGGAGGATAGTTTGCATTGCTTTCAATCCATGCATCCGGATATTTTCCGTAAGATGCAGTTATGTACAAGTTGGATGATGCTGCTGCAGGTCCAAAATAGTTTCCATCAAAGTATACCTCTTGACCACCAGTAGATACAGCTTGAAACGCACCTGGGCCGGAAACGTCAAGTATATAAGGCTTGGAGTAATTCGTCAAGTTTGCGGACCAAGAGCTGGAGATATCTTGATACATTACTCGATAACTATGACCATATCCGACTCCTGGTACAGATTTACACCTAATTTTCGTGTGTGCTACTATAACCAGGCATTCAACAGCATTATAGTTAAACGAATTAAGAATTGAAGAACCAATTATAACTGATGGAAGTTGGCTTGCATATGTCACTATTAGGGCAGGTGCAACAACGTTTCTTGTACCGGTGCAACCATACCAGTTATTAGACGGCACTCCAAAATTATTGCCAAGTATATCAATGGTTTCCCCTCCCCTTGTGTCTAATGATGGTAACGTTGGTATAACTTGTAAAATCGATGGTTTCATGTAAGAGGTAGTCTGAAGACTTGGTAAGCTAACACTGTTATGCCCAATCCACAGTGTCCATCGATGATTTCTGCCTCTACCAACATTCGAAAAACATATAATCTCAGTGTGAGCTACTACTACAGTACAATTTTGCCCGCAGATACCGACACCATTGGGACCATATTCAGCAATTATACTGAAAATTACATTTTTTGGCCCAAAATTGATCCCTCGCAAAGATACTTCTTCACCACCTTGAGTCATCAGTGGTCTTTCGATGTGAACCCTATCGATAATAGGTGGTGAATATGAAATTGAAATGTCATCTTTGACATGATGCACCCAAAACTGATTGCTGGTGTCAGATAGTTCGTTCTGTCTTTTCACTCTTACATGAAGCCTTATATCAGATCCATAACCCTCAGGCGACAAACAATCTACCACAACGTTTCCGACTCCGAGACTTTCCACTCTATTGCATGCTTCAATTACTTTTGAAAACGAAGCTTCCTCACTTATCAACGGAATGTGGCTATTTGTTATGTATAGTTGCACCGAACTATCAGGGTTGCCAGGAATTCCAAAGTTGGAACCGTATAAACGTATAGTTTGCCCACCATTAGTTGCCAGTGATACTTGCGATCCAAACAAACTGTCCATGATTTCCACATTATCAACAGTTATATCGTTCGCATCAATTACTGATATATCTAGTGCAGCTTCTACACGTCTTCCACCTGAATCGGCAACTTGTAGGATAAGATGGAAAGACTGACACAATTCATAATCAATTGTGCCTCTGACAAAAATTTCCAAATCAAATGGCGAAGAATCATTTCTGAAAATATTGAAGAAAGACGGATCCGTGCATGTACCAATCTCTGCATCATTTACCATGAAGGTAGGTGACATCAATAACATCGTATGCGTTTCGTAGAAATCTTCATCAAAGATGATTATTTGTCCTACCAGGGTATTCCTTTCCGAATTTTCTTCTACTTTGAAAGGGTCTTGTGGAAGGCGTATCTTTGGTACTTCGTTTGCATTAATTATTTTTATAGTTAAAAGCCCTGTAATAGCAAAGTCTGGAGGGTCGTAGGCAACAAATGTGTAGAAAAAATTTTCTTTCAGTTCATAGTCCGTGAAGTAACTTCTTTCAGTCGACAATCTATTTGAAGTAAAAATATTACCACTTTGATCAGTCTCAAAAGGAAAGCCTGTCATGTGCATCCCAACAGCTTCATATGTAAGTTCTCGGTTCTCTGGATCGTATGCCTGCAATGGTGGATCTAAAAGTAACCCATTTATGCTGTTTTCGACAACTTGTCGCACAGCATCTAGAACTACAGGTGGTTCTGGAACATCAATGATCTGAATTGTCACTGTACCAGTATCGCTTAGAGGGTTAGTGCATAGAATACAATCTTTTACCATAACTTCAACATGGAACGTATGATCCCATATTGTTGTGACCGCCGTATTTTCATAATTGACTCTGCGCGTGGTTTGAATAAAAAACTTGTTGTCGTTCTTAGCAACAATTTTGAAGTATGATGCGCCCCATGACGGATTGATACTCAGGATATGGTATGACAGCTGCTGCGTTGGAAATTCTGGATTTGTTATGCATGGAAGCGACCTACTATCACACCTATGACCGCAAGATTGAGACGTGCCATCATCACAGAGCATGTCAATATCACGTGCAACTAAAGGCCCTATTACATCAACACCAACGACACCTCCATGGTATATGCCATCAAATACACCTGCACCAGAATAATATGAAAACGAAATATCCGTAGCAGGTGGATCGTTCAAGACCATTTTACCCTCCCCATCTACACTATTTAAACTACCTTCGTTTGTAATATTCTGGAAGTCATTGATAGATGTGTTGTAAATCGACCGATAATTTGGCACCCCATGAATATACACAATGCCCGTCATTTTCATATATGCTGTAGCCAAAAGGACCGTTGCCATCCCGTTTTTGACAAGTATGTGATCTATATTGCCAACATTCTCATTTAAGCTTGTGACGAAATTTTCAAATATGGGGGCGGAGTTGTTAGCTGTTACTTTGATCTTTACTCCAGGGAAAATGCCACCACAACTTATATCATTTGAATCACAGTAAGCACCTTCAGAATCCATGACTCGTATTGCTATGATGAAACCTAATGAAGAAAGAGGTCAGCAAGAAATTTGTTAGATCTCGTTATCTATCACATTAAAGGAGTTAAAACTACTTACTTTCACCACTTTTCAAAGACCGCGACTTTAATATTACTTGTCCATTCTCTTCTAGAATAAAAAATACATCTGAGGGATCGAAATTGACATATGGAAGCGACGAGCGAGATCTATGCTTGCAATGACTGGGGGTTTCACACACAATTTGAAATCGCAATGTTCCACCTTCTGGATCAGATGTTATGAATTTAAATGGCGTACCTACATTGCTACCTACTGGATTTTCACCAGTAACAAATATTGTCTGATTCAATCTTTCCGCGTTGAACGTCGGTCTTTCGTTAACATTTCTGATTTGAATATCAATGGTGGCAGTATCGTACAATGCGTATCTTTGATCAGAATCGCCGAAGAAGTTAGTATAATTTGTTAATATAGATAAAAAAGTACTTTCTACATACCTGTCTCTAACTCTGATTGGAACAGAAAAGCTCTTTTCTCTTTCAAAATCTATTTCAACTCCACCGACATCAATTAGTAGAACCGTAGAAAACATATCATTTGATGCAGCTGTTGAAGGCACTTTAAGATATGATCTTGGCCAGTCTGCGCATTGTCTTACTTGATTCGCCCCACAAGGATTCATATCTGTCGATGAAACAAGTGCAGTGTCTGGTATGTACCATACCAAATTTTCAAATGGATCAGGGTCCTTGCAGTGTATAGGTGTGCCCTGGATAGGATCCCCCACAGCTGGATTCTCATGAATATAACGAGCATTGTTCGTAATATGTATGACGGGCCTTTCAAATTCGTTTTTGATTCTAACTTTGACCTGCCCATAACTAGTATGACTGGGATTCCCCACGTCTACTGCCTTGATGGTTAAGCTGTAGCTCGACTGTCTTTCATAATCTAACGAATTTCCGATGAGATATAATTGCCCATTCAAGCAAGTTGCACAGTTCGAAATTCCAAAGGGTCCCTCATGGACTGAGTATACAATTGTTGAAGACGTATCTGGATCTAGCCCAAAAATAACCATTGGAATCTCATTTCTCTGAATGCCGTTTCTAGAAGGTCCTAAAGCATTTTCTTCATACGCTTTATTGTGTGCTGAATGCTCGCTTAAGGTAAATGTAGATGAATATAATGTAATTGGCTCATTTATGTCTTCAATGTATACAACAACATTTCCAATGCACTCCAGGCTCATAGAATTGTATGCCCTCGCAGATATTGAGAATATGTAAACATTGTATGCTTCGTAGTTCAGTTTCTCGGGTGATGATGCGGTTTCACCAATAGTGATCATTCCAGATTCTTGATTGATAACAAAAATGTCATTTTGAAAAGTTTCTGGAAGTCTATAGTAACCACAGGTTACGTTGTGCATCGGCATAAAGTTGTAGACACTGGCGTACAAGATACACGCATCTCCTTCACCTGTTAGAAATCTTCCGTAGTTATAGTCCCAACCTTTACAAGTGTCTTTTGCATCTCCACATAGTGACGCACAATCAGCTGGTCTTCGAGCAGTTGGACCAACCACATACGTCAAAGTACTTCCATTTATGGCATGATTCTTAATTACATCCCAAGATTTTAACGTACCACAGGTAATACTTTCAAAATGCTTTGATGAAGTCAGACTTGACATGTACATCCAACACCTAATACTTCCTGTGGGGCATCTTGCAATTTCTCTAAACAATTTGCAAATAGTTTTGTTGTATTCCCAGCTTCGACAGGATTTTCTCCAGTCGCACTTTCTTTTGCACGATTCTTTAGACCAAACGTTGGAGAAAATCCCATCACGTAACAGTGCAGAATTGTTTAATTCACAACTGGTATCTGCAGCTTCTATGAACATCCTTCCAATAATATTGTCAGTGATTGTATATGAAATATCTCCATTTGAATCATCACTAACATAATCAGCCGACGCAGCTGCATAATGCCCGCGATTCGAACTTAATATGGTCCCAGGCCTAGAATTTTCTATGATTGTATAGCTTCGTGTCTCAATCATGTGTGGACAAATAGGACTTTCATTTATATTAACAACGTTTACATCGATGGAACCTTGAACAGATGCACTCGGCACTGTGTGTGACGTAAGGGACGGCGCATCAGTCGCGTTACTCCATGCGTAAATCCTGCCATTATCATTGACGACAACTTCTAATTTATACTTCTGCTTTACTTCAAAGTCAAAATATGGACCCGTTGCATAAATTTGATGGCTATTAGCGTCGATTCGAAAGCCATTATATCGTTTGGTAAAATTTATCCTAAATTCTTGCATCATCATACGAGAATAAGCACCATAATAATAATTGTCAGGGTCGCTTATATGCAACGGATTGCCAACAGGGTCATTTACTGTAGTTCCGTTACGTTGCAATGTAACGTGTCCATTTGCAATTTTTGCTGGCTGAAAATCTTCAAACGGATGAACTACTATAGAAAACTCGTGTGTTGACATAATCGGTGCACTTCTTAACCTAAATGGGCCACAAGAGTACTTCTTGTCGAGGGATTGAAATTTGACCCACAAACGAGAGGGCGATTCAGTATGTAGTATACCGTCATATTTTATCGTGTAAACAGAAGCATTACTAGAGTTATTTTTTTTCTCCATTACTATTCCATTGGTAATTATTTTTAGTTTCTGGGAGTACCATGTTGATTCAACAAAATTTAATTGTCTTGTAAGTATTACTGGCGCTTCGTTAACATCAACGATGAGGATTGTTACAGTCATAATATCATGCAATGGCATCACATGATCATCTTCCACTCGAACATCAATCGAATAATTATTTCTCATTTCAAAATTGAGATAAGAAACAACTTCGAGTTGTCCTGAACATTGATCGATTGAAAATACAATGTCATTGCTCTGGAATTCAATACTAAATAGATGACTTTGTGTGGTGTCTGGGTCAAAAACGAGTATTGGGTTTCCAACTGGAGAGCCCTTGCTAGCATTCTCCTCAACATATCTGACATTATCTCGTGGTAGTGCAAAAGACAACGATGGATCGCGTCCAATTAAAGGAGCTTCGTTTGCATCGGTGATTTGGACCTGGATTAAGCCTTCGACAAAATGATTCTTAAAATCAGACACTTTGACATAGACTTCATAATTTGGTTTCGACAGAAACGATAGTTGTGACGCTGTAGACTGACGATCTCTCAGAACAAGCATAGCCGCCCGTTCTTTTGCGAGTATATCAGAATGAGTTTGATCAACGCTAAATACACGGGTGCCGTATATTCGCAATGATGCCAGCTTCAAGGTATTAATTGAAGCTTTTTCATAACAGTTATAATCCGTCGACGCAGTGAGATGGATACTACCTGCATTGCCCGTTTTCCAAAAGGAACAACGACCATTGCTTATTTTATAATTAAAT
>JACLAC010000161.1_pt1 | contig 15169 bp, 14 predicted proteins | sample 8027881 | NCBI WGS metagenome assembly JACLAC01 (sample SAMN15725517, study PRJNA655200) | protist metagenome | isolation source: fluorescence activated cell sorting (FACS) single amplified genomes of... | place: Spain: Blaines Bay Microbial Observatory, Mediterranean Sea | collected 2016-01-19 | reverse complement strand
ATGGTCATATTCGTGTTGTAGCAAGCGCGCATGGAAGCGATGGGCAATCACAGCGTGCGTTGTGCCGCTGAGATCGGTCCACGTGAAGCGAATCTTGTTGTGACGTTCCACCTGCCCGTACAGGTCAGGCAACGATAGGCAACGCTCCCAATACAGGCTTCTGTCCTCGGTCAGAAACTCGATGGAGGGATTGATACACACCGTCCAGTCGATAGGTTGCCGCCAAAACAGCCAAACCGCTCAACAAGCGCCACTTCGACGCCTGCGCGCGCGCACGCCAGTGCCGCTGCCAGACCCGCCGGGCCTGACCCCACAACCAGGACATCCGCGTGGTGGATGACGTCAATTTCGCGCGCGGGTTCCGTGACTTTTCTTGTCGTCATACATTTTTTCTCGAAGAAATCTGCGAACTCTTTGTTTGCGACAACACGTCACAGTCAGGCGGCTTCTCGATGACAACGTATTGTGGCTCGCCCGCTCCCGGAACGCATTGCCCATCTACGCGCTGGCGCCCCGTTTGCGAAGATCCAGTCGGATCGCTCTCAGGTGCCGCCGCCGGCGATCCGGTCGAGATGCTTGTACCTCGTCCAGGTGCTGTCTGCACATCTACCTCACCGGCATGGGCGGACACTATGCCGTGCACCATTGCGAGACCCAGCCATGTCCCTTTCCCTGGGGCATAGGACTCCATGCAAAGTGTGTCGTTTGGCGCTTGTCTTGGGCTGAAGACCTATGGTGACCCATGGCAGGCTGTACGCACAAATGGACAGTCTGCACAATTGGCAGGGAGTTTGAGGAACGGGCGAAAGACCTGGGCGCCGCCGTACCAGAGTCGCAATCGTTGTCGTATGAGCTGGATTCCGAGGGGTTCAAACTGGTAGCGGACCACCTGGTCCAGGAAGCCGGCGTGCATCCAATGTTGCATCGCATGTTTGTCGCACCTCTGATGGATGGTGACACTATCGTCGGCATCGTGACTGAGTCCAAGGCCGGACGTGAGGCCATTACTGCCCGGGTCGTGATCGACGCAACTGGTGATGCGGACGTTGCGCACCGTGCTGGGGTAGACACGCACATGTCCCCGCGCGAGTCCATGATGGCCGCATCGGTCATGTTCCACCTGGCGGGCGTGGACAAGCAGAAGTTCATGGAAGGTGTGCGCGCCGATCCGCAGACCTACAAGGACTGGGGCGGCGGCGGCGAATGGAATATCGAGACCAGTGGCAAAGAAGACAACATGTTTTCGCCGTTCCTCAAGAAACCGTTCGAGCAGGCGATCGAGGCCGGCATGATCCCTGCCAGACTGAACACGATAGCAGGCACATGGGGAGCCATGCACGAGACGGGTGAGCTGACATATATGAACCTCATTCATCTGGATGGTTGTGATGGCACAAATCCAGATGACCTGACGGCCTTTGAGATCGAAGGACGACGTCAGGCCATGCTGGCCATCGACGCGATGCGGCGCTTTACGCCCGGCTGCGAAAATGCGCGGCTTAGAAACTTTGGCATGACGATTGGTATTCGCGACACGCGCAAAGTAGACAGTGTCTATAACATGCGTGAAGACGATGTACGCGAACAGGGACGGTTTGAGGACTCGATTGGCATTTATCCCGAGTTTATTGATGGCTACGGCATCCTGATATTGCCGACCACGGGTAGATACTTTCAGATCCCTTACCGTAATCTCTTGCAATCGAAGGTCAAGAACCTGTTGGTGGCAGGTCGTTCCACTGGTGGCGATCGAGTGGCGCATGCTTCGATGCGCAACATGTCATGCTGTGCCGTGACAGGCCAGGGCGCTGGCATCGCCGCCGCGGTTGCGTTGAAATTGAATGTCGCGCTGGACGAAATTGACCTGACCCGCGTGCACCAGGAGTTGGACCGGCAAGGTGTGCGTTACACCTGATACCCGGTTCGCTTGTGCCCTGTTGCCTGATATCGGTTTGCGCGATACTCATTTTGGGGGACATGATCTATGACCGTATTGATTGCTGGCGGTGGCATTGGTGGGCTGACCCTCGCGCTCAGCCTGCATCAGGTTGGCATTCCGTGCCGGGTATTTGAAGCGGTGCCGGAACTTGCCCCGCTCGGCGTTGGCATCAATCTTCAGCCGCACGCGGTACGCGAACTGGACGAGCTTGGTTTACTGACCGAGCTTGACGCGATTGGTCTCCGGACCAGGGAAGTGGCCTATCTGTCATCGCAGGGCAAAACCATCTGGGCTGAACCCCGAGGTTTACTCGCCGGTTATAACTGGCCACAGGTCTCGCTGCATCGCGGTAAGTTGCAGATGATGCTGTATCGCGTTGCTTTAGAGCGGTTGGGCAGCCATGCCATCACATGTGGGCACAGCGTCACCAGTTGGCATGAGCGCTCCAGCGGTGTACGCGTGGAACTGACCGCGACCGGGCCGTCTACGTCAGAAATGGATGGTCGCGTATTGATCGCCGCGGATGGCATCCATTCGGCAGCCCGCGCACGCCTGTATCCGGACGAGGGACCACCTTCCTGGGGGGGTACGGTCATGTGGCGCGGGGTATCCAAGGGGCCACACTTCATGACGTCGCGAACCATGGCTATGGCTGGCACCAAGGCACGCAAGTTTGTCTGTTATCCGATCGCGGAAGAAGGTGATGAGCTGGTCATCAACTGGATTGCCGACCTCAGCTTTCCGATGGATTATCTTTGGAATCGCGAAGACTGGAACAGACCAGGCAAACTGGATGACTTTCTACCGCACTTCGAAGACTGGCACTTCGACTGGCTGGACGTGCCCGAAATCATGCGCTCCGCGCATGGCATCTATGAATACCCCATGGTTGATCGCGACCCGGTTGACCGGTGGACCTTCGGCCCGATGACCTTGATGGGAGACGCCGCGCACGCGATGTATCCGATTGGCTCCAATGGCGCGTCACAAGCCATTCTGGACGCACGTGTGCTAACCCAGGCGTTTTTGGAACACGGCGTCAACGAAGATGCACTGCGGGCTTATGAAGCCGAGCGTCGTCCCGCCACCGGGAAGATTGTGCTCGCAAACCGAGGAGACGGCCCAGACAAGATCCTGGACATCGTTGAGGAACGGGCACCGGATGGATTTGAAGATATTGAAGAGGTCTTGAGTCGGGCAGAGCTGGAGGAGCGCGCCAACGCTTACAAGTTACTCGCTGGCATGGATGTCGAGACACTCAACGCACGCCCATCCATAGTCAGGTCATAAACGATGCGCATCACACAGCTGGGTGAACAGATAGGGGCCGAGATAGTCGACGTGGATGTGCGGGGGCTCGACGAAGACGGCTTCGCACGGATTTATGCGACGTGGTTGCGGTTCAACGTCATCTGCGTGCGCGACCAGGAACTCACCATTGAGGAGTTCCTGGAGTATGGGCGACGCTTCGGACCGTTACTTCATCACCCCTCGAAGATGACCCGTCACGCTGAGCACCCGGAGCTTACGGTCATGGGGATCAATAAGTTTGATGACGACGGCAATCTGATCAGGGCTGTTTATGCGCGTGGTGGAGAAACCTGGCACACCGATGGGGCTTATGAAGCGGTATCGTTCAAGGCCACGCAATTGTACGCGTTGGCGATTCCAAGTCGTGGAGGCGATACCTTATTTGCCAGCATGTACGCCGCGTATGATGCCTTGCCCGCGCGCTTGAAAGAGAAGCTCGAAGGTCGCCTGGGTGCATTCACTTATGGTGGACGCACCGGTAGCTCAAATGCCTTGTTGAATCCGGAAGATCAACATGAACCACCTGCCATGCATCCTATTCTTCGCACGCACCCGGAGACCGGACGCAAAGGACTCTATTTTGATCCCGGCAAAATCCTCTACGTCGAAGGCCTCGGGGAGGCAGAAAGCGAAGATGTGATCGAAGAGTTGACCAACTACATGGTTCAACCAGGCGCTGAGTACCGGCACAAGTGGCGCAAGGGCGACATTGTCATCTGGGATAATCGCTGTTCGTATCATGTCGCGGCGGCCGACTATCCTCCCGAAGAGGACCGCATACACTGGCGCGTATCGATACACGACGATCCCGCATCACACCGTACGGCTTGATTACGCGCGTGCATCTCGCCCGGTGTATGCTTGCTTAACGCCATTCCGCATCAGGAGCCAGCCGTGTACAGCGAGCACATAATTCAAGTCATGGGGCAGACGATGCCCGTCTATGTGTTCCCCGGAGCCGGTGGCGGTGCCAGGCCTGTACTAATAGTTGCCCAACACTTGCCGGTTGCACATACCGGTATCCTGAATGACCCATTCCAGATCAAGGTCGCCGAGCGTTACGCCGAAGCAGGTTATACGTGCGTTGTACCGTTTCTCTTCCACTGGTGGTCTACCGATGAAGACATCACGGTCAAGCGGGAGAGTTTCAGGGACGACTGGACGGTTGCAGACATCGGTGCAACCATCTCATTTGCGCAAGGGCTTCCTGACGTAGATGCCGAACGCGTTGGTATCGTGGGGCATTGCTGGGGCGGCCGTATCGCATGGTTGTCGGCTTGTCATGACAGTCGTCTGCGCGCGTGTTTGCTGTTCTACGGCGGTCGTGTCAAGGCACAATTTGCGGATGATGCCCCGGCACCGGTGACGTTGGCTTCCAATATTCGATGCCCGGTGATGGGCGTGTTTGGCAACGAAGATCAAAATCCCACGCCGGAAGATGTCAACGATTACGAGGCGGCGCTGCGGGACGCCAATGTGCAGTATGAGTTTTATCGCTACGATGGCGCAGGGCACGGTTTTCAGGACTTTACCAACGCCGAGAAGTATCGCGAACAACAAGCCGAAGATGCTTGGGCCAAAGCCATGAACTTTTTTGCACAAACTCTGGGTTAAGCACATGCGCTGGAATATTGCAGTTGTGTCCGTGGTGTTGATGTGGACGTGCTCGCTAACGGCGAGTGCGGCTGAGAACCGCACCATCCGTGTCAGTGGTACCGGTATTAGTGCGGTGTCTCCAGACACGGTTGTCATTTCCGCTGGCGCGGATACTTATGCACCGCAGGCAGCTTCAGCGTTAGAGACGAACAATCGCATCATTCAGTCGATTCGTACCAGCGCACGGCGCGCTGGCGTCGTCGCAACTGATATCCGTACGGCACAGTTCAACATTGCGCCTCAATATGCGCGTGACAATAGCCGTACCAGCACGCCGCAACTGAGTGGCTATCGCGTCAGCCATATTCTCGAAATTCACAGCAACAAGATTGAAGCGGGCGGTGAGTTGCTCGATGGCATCGTTGCTGCCGGCGCCAACGTTGTGCGCAATGTTCGTTTTACGGTGGCGAACACGAGTGCGGCTCTGCGACGGGCGCGGGAAATTGCGGTGGAAGACGCTCAGGCGAAGGCACGCGTGCTGGCGCAAGCAGCGGATGTGAGGCTAGGCGAGATTCTGTCAATTGAAGATGGTGCAGGCGTACCCGGTAGCCCGCGGCCACAGATGGCCTTGCGAGCAGCCTCTGCCGTGCCGATCACACCTGGTGAGCAAAAACTCTCCGTCACCGTGACATTGATCTACAGCATTCAATAACAAGAACTTAAGCCTCGGAAGCACGCAATGAGCAAAAAAACCTACGAAGTCACAGCCCTGCGTTACGCGACGCGTCCGCAGCGTGTTCGTCAGGAGAACTTTCTTGAACCTGTAGATCAGCATGATGCGCCGATGCCGATCGATTTCTTCATCTGGGTGTTGCGTAACGACGAGCGCACTATCGTGATTGACACGGGGTTCAATCATGAAGAAGCGGCCAAACGCGATCGCAGCGTTATGTGTTTGCCGAGCGAGGCGCTGGCCCGCATTGGTGTTGATGCCGCGACGGTTGAAGATGTTGTAATCACACACCTGCATTACGACCATGCGGGTACGCTCGGCGACTTTCCGAACGCCCGATTCCATATTCAGGAATCGGAGATGCAGTTCGCGACAGGCAAGTGGATGCTCGAGGACTCGGAAGCACACGCGTATTCTGCTGACCACGTCGCGGAGATGGTGCATTGCCTGTTCGATAAGCGCGTCGTGTTCCATTCGGAGGACGGCGACGTCGCGCCCGGTGTGTCCGTGCATCGCATGGCTGGCCACACGATGGGTATTCAGGCCGTGCGTGTGCCCACGAAACGAGGCAACGTGCTGCTTGCGTCAGACGCGTCGCATTACTACGAACACTGGGTCAAAAACGTGCCGTTTTCTATCTGCTGGTCGCAGCCTGACCTGATGACCAGCTACGACAAGTTTGAGCAGCTGGCCGATAGTCAGGACCATGTCATACCAGGGCACGACCCGATTGTCCGCGACCTGTATCCCGCTTACTCCTCGGCTACAGGCGATGAGGTCGTGCGCCTGGACGAAACGCCTGCGCGAAGCTTGAAGGATGTTTTCCCCGAGGCTTGAACGGGAGATCTGTCGCTGTGCTCAGGCATGGCTGTAGAGTGAATGACCAGGCACAGGTAGCTCAGCTTTCAGAATGAGGCCGGTATCGGACTCGGTCACAAACAACGTGCGATTGTCCGCGCCACCGAAAGCGACATTGGTTGTGGTCATGCCGGTTGTGCTGCGCACGCGGTAAAGCGGCTCACCGAGCCGGGAAAATCCCCACACACAGCCGTTGCCCGCGTGGGCAACCCACATGCCGTCGTGGCTATCCAAGGCCATACCATCCGGGCCGCTGAGCCCGCCAGATAGCTGCACAAACACCCCGACCTTCGTGACGCCGCCGTCTGCCAGCAGTGGCAGGCGCCAGACGGAGTTGCCGCGCGTCATCGCCACCAACAGTTGATCCTCAGCCTGATTCAGTATCAGTCCGTTTGGGCTCGGACCTGTGTCTATCAGCAGATCCAGGCGTTCCGTCCCTGGGGCATAACGAAAAACCCGGCCGTTGGGCATGTGCATTCCCGATTGCCCCTGGTCCGTAAAGTAGATGTCGCCGTTGCGATCGAATATGAGGTCGTTACAACCACGGAAGTGTTCTGAGTAGCGATGTGTCAACAAAGGCGTGACGTTGCCCGAGTCCGGGTCCAGCCGCATCAGGCCGTGTTTGTAGTCAGTGATACACATCCATCCGTCGCGATGAATCTTGAGGCCATTTGGCCAGCCGTCATAATGAGCAACCAGCTGCCATTCTCCGGACGGTGAGATGCGAAACACGCGCCCGTAGGGAATGTCCGTAACCCAGAGGTTGCCTTGCCGATCGAAGCTTGGCCCTTCGAGAAAGCTGTCCAACTGGTGCCCTGGTTTGTTGGCCGCCGCCCAGTCAGGCGCCGTACTCTTGATCCGAAACTCGTCTGGCAGCGACGTCCAGACCTGTGTTTCGATGGTCTCGGGGGCTGGATAAAGCGACATCAAAAGATTCTCGTGGTTATTGGTCTGCGTCGCCGGCGGGCGGCTTCTGCCCATAGTCTTGCCATGGCCCGTCGCGTTCCGCGACGGCGCGGCGCACACCTTCGCGTTCCATCGTGGCGCGCCAGTCAAGCGCTTCTTGCGTATGGCGAGCGATGCCATCCAATACTGTGCCCAACATCTGCGAACTGCGCAGACCCATGTTTTCGTACGCCTGGTTGATCAACATCTTGTTGAGTGCAAGCTGATTGGCAGGTACGTGTGTAAATCGCCTCGCGTCCGCTTCGATAGTCGCGGCCAGTTCCGCTGGTTCGCAGACGTGCGCAACCAGTCCGATACGGTGGGCCGTGGCCGCGTCTATCGCACGCCCTGTCAGCAGAAACTGTTTGGCGTGCTCGAGGCCAAGCCGGTGCACCCACATCATCGTTGTGGGCACCCCGTAGACGCGGCTGGGCGCATAACCGATATGCGCATCGCTTGCCATGTAGAGCTGGTCCGCACACAGAATGAGATCGGTTGCCCCACCCACAGCCCAGCCTTTGACTTCGGCCAGTACAGGCTTCGGGCATTCCCACAACCGCATGAATCGGCGTACGTTGTGCTGCATGAACTGGTAGTCGCTGACCGGGTCCCATGCACCGTCGCGAGAACCTTCTCGTGGGCCGCCATAAGGGGTGGTCCATTCCTCTGGTGGCAAGGTGCCTGAATAGTCGGCGTTCAGGTCGTAACCAGCCGTCAGTGTGTCGCCAGCCCCGCGCAGGACAATGGCGGCGACATCAGGGTTGGCAGTCGCTGCGTCAACGCTGTTCGCCACGCCGTCGACCATCTGGTCCGTCAGCGCATTCTTCTTGGCCGGTCTATTCAGCGTAACAATCGCAATACCATCGCGCTCTTCGTAACAGATGTCCTCGTCCTGGCTCATGCCTGTTCCCGGTTTATGGAAGCCCCGCTCGATACCCTATGCAAACGCATCGGCAATGCCAAATTCGTTTACGACAATCGCGGCGGCAAACCCGTAAACTGGATCGTTTATTCCTGCCGCTCGCCGACGGTGCCCGTTGAACGTTGCGTGCGCCGTCATAGGCTTGAGTGCGAGTGCAACCTACAGGCAAACAGTCACGCGAGTTCTCGTGGTTTCTAATCGGCCAGGCGAGCTGGTTCAGCGCGTTTGGCGTGCAGGCTGTATTGTTCCCTTATCTAATCGTGAACGTCCTGCTACAGGGACCGGAACAGATCGGATTGGCACAGATGGCAATGATGGGGCCGTCATTGTTGCTGATGCTGGTGGGTGGTGTTGTTGCGGATGCCAGCGACCTGCGCAAACTACTGGCTTCATTGCAATGCGTCGCCGCATTGCCGCCGCTTGCACTGGGTTGCGCGTTGTTGGTTTACGGACCAACTTTTCCCGCGCTGATCGCTTACGCGCTGTGTTACGGCGCATGTCAGGCGTTTGTCTTGCCAGCGCGCGATGCGTTGTTGAGTCGGGTCGCCGGGAGTGACGTCCAACGCGCCGTGACCTCCGCAACTGCGTTGCAGTTCGCAAGCCAGATAGTGGGCTTTGTCATTGGTGGATCCGCGCGGTTTCTGGGTGCGCCCGTGCTGTTGTTCTCACAGGCAGTTCTGCTAATTGTGGGAGCCCTCGCGGCTCTGCGTCTGAGTCCGGCACCTTCCATCCCATCGTCGGAGGACGAGCGAGCGCGAGGCCGGCCGCGCCTGGGCGATATAGGGAGTGCGATTACGCAAGTCCTGCAATCGGGCAAACTCCTGCCCGTAGTGATTTTGATGGTCGGCGTCGGCTTGTTTTTTATTCCGGTGTTCATGGTTGTCATTCCCGTGATGGTCCGTGACTTTTACGCCGGCAGCTCCGTCGAGCTGGCGATGGTCAACGGGGCATTTGTCCTAGGCACCATCACCAGCACCGTGGTCTTGATGCGACGCGCGGCCGTGCAACGCCAGGGTCGTGCAATTCTGGTCGCGTTGATTGCTGGGGCGACCTTGATTGGTCTGTTCTCGCTACATCCGCCCCAAGTCTTGTTCTACGCGATGATCTATTGCTTCGGTTCGGGCGCCGGCGTTGTGATGTCGATTGGCCGAACAATTGTGCAGGAATCCGCCCGCCCCTCGCATCGGGCGCGCGTGCTGGCGGTCTACAACCTCGGCTTCATGGGTGCCGCCCCCATTGGTGCTTTTGCGCTTGGGCAACTGGGTGAAGTGGTGGGCATATTGGCCGCAGCCAGATATGCGTGCGGCGGGATGTTTACATTACTGGCGCTGACCGCCTGGCGGACAGGATTCTGGAAGTTGCACCGGGACGGCTAGCAGCTCAGGGGATCAGCACGAGTTTCCCGACGTGCTTCTTCTCCAGAAACTCCTGTTGCGCTTTGACGATATCGGTGAGCGGGAAGGTTTTGGCGACCAGCGGTTTGATCTCCTTGCGTTCGATGTAGCCAATGAGATTCTCGAACACGACGTCTTCCTGGAATGTACAGCCGAAGAAACTGAGGTCCTTCAGGTACAGCGTTCGCACGTCCAACTCGACCATCGGGCCGGCAATGGCGCCAGCGGTGGTGTAGCGGCCGCCAATTTTCAGTATCTCCAGCAACTGCGGCCATCCGTTGCCAGCCACTAGATCCACTACCACATCGACACTGTTAGAGCCTAATTCCGCAACCAGATCCGCGTTACGGTCCAGGCACTGGTCCGCGCCAATCTTCAGCAAATCATCGTGTTTTGCGCGCGAGGCGACTGCAATGATCTCTGCGCCACGGCGTTTTGCGAGTTGCACTGCGGCGGAACCCACGCCACCGCTGGCGCCGGTGACTACAACTCTCTCAGCGGCAACGCTACTACGGTGCAACATGCCCTCAGCCGTTGAATACGCACACGGGAAGGACGCGAGCTCAGCATCGGTCAAGTTGCTCTCCACTCGGTAACTTTCGCGCGCCGGTGCCTTTGCGTACTGCGCGAATCCACCGTCGCATTCGGAACCGAAGGTCCAGCATTCGAAAGGTCGGAAGGCGACGTAGCTGCGCATCAGGCTGCGCACCAGCACGCGTTCTCCGATGCGGCCGGGATTCACATTGGCACCCACAGCACAGATTGTGCCGCAACAGTCAGCGCCTTGAATACGTGGAAACTTGAGTGCCTTCCCTGTCCAGGAAGCATCCGCGTCGCTCGCCTCAGCAAAACCGCCGGCGCCGCCCGATCCGGTTGCCGTGCCTACGCTCTTGGAGTACCAGGCTGTACGTGTGTTGATATCTGTGTTGTTGATACCTGCGGCTGCGACTCTGATTAGAACTTCGTTGGGACCAGGCGCAGGCACGGGCACGTCGTCAGCAACGCGCAACTGCTCAAACCCTCCATGCCCAAGCAATTGCACGGCCGTCATATGAGTTGGGAGATCGCTCATGATTCGGGTTCCTGTTGTGTCGCACGATGGATGCTGCCACCACTTGCCGCGATGTCATCCACTGAGAGTTGTACGATGAGCCGATCGGAAAGACTCGGGCCAGTGTTCGCGGGCGTCAGCATCAGCGGTTTTATCGCCGAACTTTTGCATGATGACCGCGTCGTTACAGACGTGATAGCCGATGTACCCAGCTGCAAAATCGGCGTTGGCTTCAGGAGCGCTCGCACAGGTGTGGCCTTCCGATACTGACACCTTACATCTTTTCGCTGACAGTGGATGACATGCAGGTGCGCGCGTGTGGTGCGGACTCATCCGGCATACGCCAGCGTTGCTCGGAAGTGGCACCAACCAAAGGGACGTGTGATTGATACCGCCAGCGCCGTGGCGCCCGTTACAAAACCTCAGCGGTCAAACAAAAGGAACGCCGGGACTGATTCGCGTATGACAAGTGAGGATACACTAGGCACCTCGCGCTCCGGAGTCGCTGCCGCGACCATCTTTAACCTGAAAGTCTTGTTATGCCACGTCCGCAGACGATCGAAGAATTTCACGCAGCTATGGCTAAACTGGCTTCGCCCGAAGGGCGGGGCCGTGGCCTTGCGTTCAAGCCTCGTGTAACCGACGTCATCATCTCCCCTTACGGCAAGTCTGGCACGACCATGCTCCAGCAGATGGTGCACACGCTTCGCACAGGCGGCGATGTGGAGCACGAGGATATTTCGGCGGTTGTGCCGTGGCTTGAGACCTCCACGGACGTTGGCATCGACATTGATGCGGAGCAGCGCGCCAACCCACGCGCCTTCAAGAGCCACCTTAGCTACGACCTCGTGCCCAAGGGGTGTCGCTATATCGTCTCTTTGCGAGACCCCAAAGACGCACTGGTGTCCGCGTACCGTTTTATGGAGGGTTGGTACTTCGAACCGGGTTCGATCTCAATGGATGAGTTTGCGCAGGACGGCTACCTGTCACGTCCGCTGGAGCGTAGTTATTGGGGGCATTTTCTGTCTTGGTGGAATCAGCGTGACAACCCGAGTGTTCTGCTGCTCGCGTATGAAAACATCTTGAGCGAAAAGACCGAAACGATTCGTCGCGTCGCGGACTTCATTGGCGTTCCGATGGACGAACAGCTGTTGGCGATTACCGAGGAGCATACGTCGCTTGAGTTCATGCTGCGCCACAAACACCTGTTCGATGACAAACTCATGCGCGATCGCAGCGAACAAGTTGCGGGTTTACCGCCCAACAGCGACTCTTCCAAGGTACGCAAAGGTCGGGTCGGCGAGCATCAGCATGAACTGTCGGCGGCGATTGGCGACGTGATGGATGCCATATGGCGTGAGCGCGTGACGGCAGCCGCCGGACTGGCAACGTACGCGGATGCAAGCGCGGCCCTGAGCCTCAACGACTCAGTCCAAGTGCCCAAGCCTTAGCGCCTAATTCTCGACGCCTGAGCTTTACGCCTGAGCTTTACGCCTGAGACTCGATTAGTCAGCTTCACTGATCATTTCCCGGATCGGTGCGAAAGCGGCCTCCGCCATCGCCGCGAGTTCTGGTTGAGTCCGGTTTTGAATCGGGTGTTTGACCCAGACAATACCTGGCGACATACCAAGCGATCTCGACTGCGCCGCGGCCGCCGGTTTGAACTCTTCCGAGGCAACGCCGCATCCGGGAATTCCGCGCGTATCCAGGGTCGCAAGGTCATGCAAACTGCACGACGTACACGAACCTCAATCCGCCAGGCCTTCGACGACAACGTCACAATGTTCGACAATTTCCTGGATGATGGCTTCCGGTGCCGGCTTGGTGTGTGTTGGCTTTCTAAAACGCAGCACGCGGACGCCTTGCTGGCTGAACTGCTCCGCAACTGTGTCCAGGAACTCGTCGCTGCGTTCCTTCGAAATACTCAAAATGCCAACCGTCTTGCCTTCGAGTGAAGGCAACGGGGCCAATCGTTGGCGTTCCGCAGGCGCGAGCTCGGCCGTCGGATCGCGCATGATGTACGGCTCATTCTTCATGTACCGATCTCCTGCGTCACTATTTGTACTTCTTCGGGTCTGCGGTGGGCCGTCCAGCCGCCCACAACAGCGGACATGGCGCCCCCGCGTCCGCCCGCTCGAACGACCAGCAAGTAGCCGTCATTAAACTTGTCGATCATCTCTTCGGCACGGGCCGGATCGATGCCCTCTTCGATGCCGCCAACGCCTGGCAACAGCTCATGACCCGGTCGTTGTAACGAGTGTTTGAGGCCAGCCTCCACATCCTCGCGGCCCCAGCCGTGAGACTTGAACATCGCGTAGTGCTCGGGGCCGAGCACCAGGATCGCACCGGACCAACCTGCCAGCTTCGGATGACACACCGCACTGAGCGACGCGGCCAGCGAATGACATAAAGTTTCCGGACTGCGCGCCTGCCAGGCTTGTATGCCCTGCACCCCATCGCCATGGAACAGGGTCACCGCGGATGAACCCGGCGTCGCGCCTCGCGCAACGTGCAGCGGTATCCAGTCAGGATCACTTTCATCTTCAGCAAAACAAAACGTGTACTTGCCAGGGTTGCCGAGCACCGAGCGGTCAATTTCCTGTGGTCTGCCGCCGCCAACATTGCGAATCAAGAGCTGTAACGCGCGACCGATCGTTGCATTCGCGCGGTTCCCTTGCCCCAACGCGTTACCCTGGCTGTTCATACCGATACGTTTGGTAATGGGGCCGTTGACGATCACTACCGGGCCTGCGAACCACAACGTGCACAGCAATCCGTGCATGGAAAACTCTGGACGCAGCGCGGCTTCGATCGTGGACAAGACAACCGGGAAATACTCCGGCCTGCAGCCAGCCATGACGGCGTTGATCGCGGCCTTCTCGACAGTGCACTCGGAGAGGTTGGGCGGGATGAGGCCAATAATTTCATCGGGCTTTCGCGTGGTCCCCGCCAGCATGCGAGCGACACGGAGATCGGTTGGCGGCACGATCGGCAGCCCATCCGTCCAGCCCTGATCGAACGCCACCTCGATCGGATCGTTGTCCGCATCAACTTCGATCGCTCGTGCGGCCAGACGCAGGTCGCCAAACCGAAGCGCCAGCTTTTCGGCCATGCCCGGTTCAGTCGAGCGTGATCCGCATCCTGGTCTGAAGTTCGGGAGCCTCTCGCCAAGGCCGTCGCATCCCGTCAGCCGTTCCCATTCTTTGCGGTCCCAGCCGACCGCACGATCGTTTTCCACACCGTTGTCCATCGCAATGACGGTAGGCACGGTGTCGATGTCGAATCTCCAGGACTGCTCCAGGTTCGTGTCATCTCGACCGCCTCCCAGTGCCTCCGGGAAGGTTGGGTCGTCTTGTGTGTATAACGTCAACGAATGCTCGTTCGCCAGTCGCGATAACACGGGCACCACCATCTGACAGGTTTCGCAGTCGCGTTTGACTATCGCAATCAGCTGCATGTGGGCTTCTATATGGGTTTTGCTGAATGCATTCAGGATACCGAGCGGTGGTCATCCGGCACTAGAACAGGGATGAACTGATAAGCCAAACAGTGCCGGTCTGCCTGTATAGGGTGCGAGACACTGCCTGTACAACTGCGATGTGCGCTGCTACGGTCAGTACGACCTCACCCACTCGTGGAGCACTGTGATGGCTGTAACCGTTACCCCCATGACGCCGCATATAGGCGCGGACATCAGCGATGTAGACTTGAGCAAACTGGATGACGCCGGATTTGCCGCAATCAAGCAGGCTTTCCTCGACCATCAAGTCCTGTTCTTCAGAGACCAGGACATCAGCATGGATGCGCACATGGAGTTTGGCCGCCGTTTTGGTACGCTCCACGTCCACCCGGCCTCTGCCGATTACCGGGATCATGGCAATCTGCCGCCGGAAATCCTCAAGATCCATGCGGATGAGAAAACGGTCCGTACGGCCGGCGACAAATGGCATACCGATGTCTCGTGTGAGCCGGAACCGCCGATGGCAAGTATCCTCAAACTGGACATCGTGCCCGAAAATGGTGGTGACACGCTGTTCTCCAGTATGTACGCCGCATACGAAGCCTTGTCGGAGCCAATGAAGACGATGCTGGGTTCACTGACGGCCACACACGACGGTGGGCCAAACTACCGGGACCGTGCCACCAAAGCCGGCATTGACATGAGTCACAAGGTCTACCCGTGTGCATCACACCCCGTCATTCGCACGCATCCGGAAACCGGCAAGAAGCTCATCTACGTAAACTCAACCTTTACGACGCATATCAATGACATCCCGGCCGATGAAAGCCGTGCGATTCTGGATTTCCTGTTTGCGCACATTGCCAAGCCGCAGTTTCAGTGCCGTTTCCGCTGGCAGCGCAACTCGATTGCAATGTGGGACAATCGCTGCGCACAACATCACGCGATGTGGGATTACTA
>JACLAC010001028.1_pt1 | contig 15171 bp, 8 predicted proteins | sample 8027881 | NCBI WGS metagenome assembly JACLAC01 (sample SAMN15725517, study PRJNA655200) | protist metagenome | isolation source: fluorescence activated cell sorting (FACS) single amplified genomes of... | place: Spain: Blaines Bay Microbial Observatory, Mediterranean Sea | collected 2016-01-19 | reverse complement strand
AAATATTTTGGCCTGTTTTTAAAAAAAAAACAAGAAAATTGGCTGTTATTAATAATTTTTTTAACTTTTACTCTCTCAATTTACTGCTTGTAAACTTTAACAGGTAAATGTTGTTTTACTGTCTCTCACTCCTATGCGGATAAAATACGCAACCAACCCTGTCACCCATTTCTACTTCTTTTTCTCCTCCAGTATTTGTAGATTCTTCCTCGCTCTGATCACTTTCTTTCGATCCAGAAAGCGAGGCCGGCTCTTGCGCAGGCTCTTCCATCTTAGCGATGCTGTGAAAATTTACAAATCGATCATCCACCATTTGGGAACAGTGGAATGAAGAAATTGCCGAACGAAAGCAGGACTCGTCTTCACTGTAGAATTCAAAATTAAGTGTTCCGCCTTTTGGTAAGGTTTCCGTTGTGTAGTTGTGTGCCTCAAACGGTTGGCCGTTGTACGTCGGGTTTTTCCATGTTGCCACTCCATCGCTTTCAAAAGCGGCGGCAAACGCTATTTGAGCAAATTGTTTTTCATCGCGCTTTCCGAAGTCAAGTTGGTAAGTACCGTTTATTGATTCTAGACTGAGCGGGTTAACAATATTCATAATCCCAAACGTCCTTAACAGTACATTCAACTCTTCCGCCCCGAGGTTCGCACGACAAATTTTCAAAATATTCCATGCATCCAGAATCTTTGATGTTAACACCTTTAGCAGTTCTATGTTTACAAAATAATTGAATGTTCGTAAGCGCGTCTTTAACGGGGCAAACAGCTGAAAAAGGTCAGGGATGGTGTCACAAAGAATAAACATTTCCCCTTCCGACAGTTCGCGCCGGATTGTGTGCATCGTTTTCATTGTATCCGCGGTAATATGGGAACAAACAAACCTGCCCGTCATGTCCATGGATTGAAATCTCCATGGGCTGGCTGCTGCGGCATAGTCGCGATGCCGTGGGTGCATTTTACAGGACATGTTACAACTGCTCGCCACCGAATGATGGTGGGTCAATTCGTGCGGGTTTCCAATGTACGCTTCACGGGCCTCTTGCATGTTGCTTTGGTAAAGTGGCATGTCGCCCTCTAAGCCATTAGTGCTCCACTGTTCTTTTTTATGATGGTATACTTCAAATCGCGAGACCAGACTTGTGATCCCCCACATTTTTGCCAAACGGGAACAATCGTCTGTACCTATTAATCGTGACTCGGCGTCAGGTTTAGAAACAGACAGAATATCGGGGAAATATACAAAATCTGTCGTGAGTGTTCCTGAAGTGGGTAATTCTTCTCGTATGTAGGTGGCGTCAATATCAACCCCGTTGATCTGCAAGTTACGGAAGCAACTCAAAATGGTGTAATCAAAGCAATCACGGCCTTGCTTACGTTCTTTCAAAATGGTTTCGCTCTGTTTTGATAGTTCAAGAAGCCCCCGTATAATTTGAATGTCTGCCCATGACGACAAATTCAGTGCGTATGTACCAGTAGCATTGTTAGGGAAATATTTATACCTATTGTTCAACGATGATTCCACCAAAAGTCCCAAACGTGTACCTGTGTTATCTCTCAGAAACGGAATAGCGTTTGTTTCCGGGTTCAGAATGCTCGATGCCAATATACCAAGAGCCTCTACTTTGAAAGGAAACGTTTCGTCATACAAACGGAAGATTTCGTTGGCTTGGTTTTTAGAAAACGTATAGTTCTTGCACACTAACGCCAGGAGCCGTAACTGGGATTGACACTTTAGTGCATTTTCGTCTTTGTTTTTTCCAGAAAAATATTTTGAGTCAAATTGTATGACTCTGTTAACATCATGTAAACATTGTAGAGTGCGCTTGTACAGCGCAAGAGTGCATATGCCGTCAGGGCCATACATATTATTTGTGGTTACATCGGCGCTAAACTCCACCATGATGTCGGCACAACCTCGCCGAGGCAATGCCTTTGTGCCATCAATGTATGCGGCTTTGTCTCTTTTGTTTGAAGGCTTTGATCGGATCAGTAAGCGGCTGCAGTATACGAAGTCTTGCAAGACCCACAACATTTCCATCAGTTCCAACACTAGTATGAAATCTTTCTCGTTGGCCAAATCGAACTTGTACGATTTGCACGGTTTTTTCCACGATAATCGTTCGCCCGATGTCATGGCCGACGTGGCGTTTGGTACACCAGTAAGATCTAATTTTCTGGCCAGTGTCCCCCTCTTCATGTCCCCACAAAAAAACGCATCCCTTATTCTAACTATTTCTTTCTCCGCCAAGTTATTTCCGTCTAAATACAACGTTCCCAAGGATTTGTTTTTGGCTAGGCCCTTTGCAAAGTCTGCGCATGATATCTCTCCTGATATGAAATTGTTCCCCAATAGCAATTCTTTCAGCGTTGTGTTCTTGGACAGCATTGTTGCCAAGCTGTTTACACCTTCTCCTATATTGTTCCACGATAAATCGACCCGTTTGAGAGAGCGATTTAGCACCATAGCTTTTGCAAGCGGCCTGCAGCACTTCGAGCCGAAACGATTCCAGCCTAAATTGAGATTCTGAAGTGATGGATGGTGCTTCAACATCTCAACGAGACCGTTGATGCACCGGGGGCTGGTGCCAATATTATTGCAGCTCAAATCAATATACGTCAACGAAGACCCCATAATTCGGTCAGGAACCGCGGCCAGCTCGGTATCAGATCTATTCACAGAGTATACGTCGCGTCCATCAGGTCCTACCAACGTCGTCTCGCCCCGCTTCATCGCCCGTACGCGAGAGAAAAATACTTTAACAAATTCTTTGTAGTCGATGTGACCATTTCCGTCCAAATCAAAAATCGTCATCAGCGCTTCCGTTTCTGGTGCAGATACCCTGCATCCCATGTACTTTAACACCCGCCTCAGTTCCACGACGTCAACTGCTCTTCCACGGAACCCGTCTAAATTTATCGAACCTTTTGATTTGAGAGCCAAATGGTCTATCTTTTTCATTGCAACAAAAAGATTTTTTTGCAAAACCTCCTCTTTGCTCATCACTCGTTTCTTGATGGCCTTCCCGAACTTCAGGGCCCGCCACTCCTGCAGGGTTCTAGGGCAACGTTTTATCATCCAATCATCTGCTGCTTTTTTCCCAAGACATTCCAGTATTACCGAAGATGTATGGTCGTCTAACGACACGTCATGCAGACGAAGGGCTTTCAGCCCAACGTTGCCGTGATTTACTAGCTTGATTAAGTAATAAGCCGATCGAAACCCAAACTTATTATTTGAAAGATCAATACTTTCAATTTTGTCGTTTCCTATGCAGGACTTCAGAATTTGCCCAGTTGTGGCATCGTGCATTCCATTATTTCTCATCTTTACATACTTTGCCTGTGTAAATAATTTCTTTATTTTTCCAAGAAGCTTACAATATTTGTTTCCCAAGGAAAAGCCATTGAGGTCAATGCCCTCCATTCCATCTCTACCTTCTTTCGGAAAGCAGAGCACTTCGGGCACCAACGCCCCATGAAGACACGATTGGACGAATTCATCCCTCGCACTTTGATGTCTCTTCTGCATTTCGACCTTTTTTTTCTCATCGCCTGCATCCAGTGTGTACTGCTTGATTATATTTTGTGTGTCTTTCTGGTGCGTACTCCAGTTTCCACTATTGACAAATTTGTATTTTGATTTTTCCAGGTTATCCGCCAAAATTCTTTCTGCTACCTCAAGCTCCCTTGCATGTTTTAGTTCTTGCATGTGTAAATCATGCATGTAACGGTCCCTTTCATGTTTATGAAACCTTTCCTCTGTTTCTTTCATTTGTGTTTTAATGTCGTGAATAGAGTCGATTAAACGTTTGTCTTTGCTGTAGAAATTCACTTTATCAAACGGCGAATTCCAGTCCAAAGGCAGTTGATGTTGCACTTCCTTTGCAACCTTTACAGGGTCCAAACGCTTCGAAGTGCGCTTCATTTTAAAAGTGGACCACCGTCGAGCCCCCCGGCTCTTTCCGTGACCCAAGTGACTTAAATATTTCGTCTCCCTCTTCTTCCTCGAATACTTTGCCTTGATTCTATCGTTCTTTCTTTTTCGCTGTTGCATAACTTCCCACGGCTTTTTGACGAGCACAACGCCGTCGTCATTTTCGTCTTCGCTATCACTGGACAGAAGAAAATCGTTCAACGTTCCAACGGTGTGGATCCCCGTATGGTGCAATTTGGTCACTAGCTTACCAAACATCAAAACAACTGCGGTTTGCTATCTCTGAAAATATGTTTTGGTGATGATCACTTTTCTAGAACCTTGTTCGAATCGGGAGAATTGTTAGTGACAGTCTGGACGATTATCAACTGTCAGTGCGGTTCCCTTCCTGTACTAATTACCGGTACCGGCGCCGTCGTCGTGTCGTGGGGGGGGTTATTATATTATTATTATATATTATTACTTTTGTTTTTTTACCAAAGGTCGCCGGCGGTGGTGCCTAGGTGTGGGTACCGTACCAGTTACTGTGTACCTGTACGGGTATATTATTTTTTCCCCTTTTTTACTACCGGAGGTGCGGACGAGAGGAGAGACACGACGACGGTCAAAAATTCCCTGCATGCAGTTTGTTAAGGATAATTTTGCCTCTTGTATTAATTTCCATTGCAACTATCCGTTTTTTGTGTGTGTACATATTAGTACTAAAAGGAACACAGCATTAATATGCACACATTTCCACGGAGCTGAAACTGTTTGTGCTGCATCGATTATTGGCGCAGCTATTTATATTAGTCTCATTAACAGAGCAGCAAGCGGTTTCGCTCCTCTGATGATGCTGCTGGCTGTTTCGTTCTATATCAAACTATGTAATAACAACAACAACATCTTGCTTCTTTCTTTCTGACAGAACGAATAATAATAATAATTTATTATAGCTTCTTCTTCTTCAAAATATCGCCTTTCGTTCACACACCAGTTTCAAGTTTCGATACTCTACTACATGTTAGAAAATGATTGAAAACTAAAACATCAGGATAAGCACAACTACACAAAGGCAAAAAAATCAGGTAAAAGAAAAGCAAAATATCAAAACCGCGTACAATTTAATTAACCCTGTAAGATGTGTGCTGCAGCTCCGCCTGACTAATTTATTCACCAGACCCCGGCTGCACTGGGACAACGAAAAGTACTACACTCTCTAACTTGCAAGAGATATGCTTCCTGCTTGCCTAAGCCCTCACAAAATTGACAAGAGTGGGAAGATCAGGAGCCAGACGAAGAAGAAGTCGTCGAAAAAGAAGCGTAAACAGATTGCGGGTAAGATGAGTAAAACGCTGCTTGGGAATATGGATCGAAAAATGGAACGGCATATGTGGCGAAAACTTTTAAAGAAAAGAGATGCGGGAGGACCAAATTTTGATACAATGGATTGGTACCGTAAAAACATCCTGTTCCCGGCCCCGAAAGTAAAGAAAAGGAAGAAAAAGAAAGAAGAAGAACTCCCTCCTATTACGTTGAAACCAGTGACCCCAATGAGCTCGACGCCTTGGGATACACGAGGGGGGAAGCGGAAACGGCCGGTGCCGGACAGCCTTCTATCTGTTCCAACGAACTTGGGTATGACGGGTTACAACGAACTGATGACAGGCTTCGAAACATTCGAAGAGAAAATGCAAATGCTCTTTACGCAAACGATGGCAAGAAAGGTCAGCAAAGAATTCTTGGTGGACGTTTTAAATCAAGACAAAAGGCGACGTGCTGCCGCTGCCCGGCAAATAATTATAGATGCTGAAAATGATAGAAAAGTACAGAAGGCTCTGCGTAGGTTGAAGAACAAGGAGCTGTGTCATTGCTGGGAAACCTGGCACGAACTTTGGAGTTTAAAGAAGCGCTTGAAGCGGTTGGCGAACCGTGTCATGGGCGGTACAAACAGCCACACCATGCAGGTTTGGAAAGCGTTTGTGAGGGAATGCCACATAGAGCACAGAAATATGAGACGAATCGAAGAAGCCCGGCTGTTCCCTTTCGCCCAAACCATCCAGGCCCTCGCCCGTGGGGTGCTGACAAGAGCATTTTTAAAACGAGATCGCGCCGCACGGGTTATACAGCGAATGGTTCGAGCCTGGCACGCCAAGAATATGCTGAAAAGGGCAAAAGCTCACATAGCCAAGGAAGAAGCACTGTTGAGGAAAGTAACATTGCTAATGAAGCATGGGAAGCTGGTGAGGATATTTCACGCGTACAAAGCATATGTAAAGAAGATAACGAGCATTCGCGCTTTCGTCTTAAAACATATGTCCGGCACCAAACGTGCGTGTCTGCACGGTTTGCGAACATACGCAAGGAGGGAAATACTTAGCCGGCAGACGCACGCCGCCTCGGTAATTCAGAGGAATTTCAGAATCTACTGTGCAAGGTGCATTTTATCACGGATGCGGACAAAACACGCCGACCAGGAGGCCCGTGTCCGCCGCCTGTTGCTGCACATTACCCACGGGGCCATGATCCGCACGTTCAATGGGTGGGTAGGAGAATACAAAAAACAACGAAAATTTAGACGGATGATGAGAGGGTCTATCAACGCCCGCGTGGAACACTTTTACACGACTTGGAGAGAAAACAGCACATTTTTACGGCGGCGGCGAGAGCTAGTAAAACGCCTCTTTCTTGGTGCAGAGAAAATGTGCTTCTTGGCCTGGCAACAATACCACATAGAGTGGCAAGATTTTAAAAGTGGGGAAGCGATGAACATTCAATGTTGGTGGAGGGCCGTTGTCGCCAACCAGCGAGTAGCGGAATTGCGCAAGGAACGGGACATTTTGTTGGAGGCCGAACGGCAAAGGGATCTGTATGCACAAGAAGAGAGCTGGAGGCACGACGAAATGACCATCCAGGACACGGAGAAAACTGACAGATACAGGCTTATTTCGAAAGAGATAGACCTTGCTGCGTGTCACTGCGTGGGGCTGTTTCATAGTAAAATCTTGTACGGTTCCTTCGACATGCGGCGCGAAGGCCACATTGTCATGGCAAACTTAAAGGAGGAGCTGGTGAAGGAGAACGCCTTCATTGTCCAACGAAGAGACGCTGAAGCTGCATGGGCGGAGCTGTCGAACAAGATCGAAACAATCCGGTTCTACAAAGAAACCCCGGATGAAAAGCTCGCCCACGAAATGATTAGCGTTTCGCAGCGCAGCGACCACTTTCCAGAGCGGACATTGCCAAAGGTTGGGGAAACGATAATTTGGCAAGGATCTCTATCGGAGAATTTTACAGAGGACTTACGGTCTACCGTTAAAGAATGGTTGTTTATGAAGAACCAGGGCTGGATATCGCATGTGCAGTTTATTCAATGGGTCGCGAAAGGCTTGATGGAGAACTTAGATTCATTTGAAAAGCGAGAAACGACGTGGCAAGTTTTAAAAAGTGATTTGGACGAGAACACAGTGGCAGAGGTCATCGTTGCGTTTCAGAACAATGTTATGATGAAGAAGCTTAAAATTCCAAACCAAGAATCAATATTCAAGTACTGCAAAACTGGGTTGGATGTCATTAGGGGAGAAGACCCTGTGACCACCGAAGAAGAGGGCGAGCAATTCTAAATTCTAAACACACACGCGCGCACGTTAGATATGCAAGGCATTTGAGCGCTTCTATCGACCGAGTAAATATTATACACAACCTTTTTTTATCGTAAACTTTTTAAAGTATTTACCACACTCTAGCACTTTTACTCGTTCGGTCGGAACGACTCCAAGTCCAGATCTGTCCAACGGTCCTCTTCCTTTTTCGCAGCTTCAGTTTCCCCTGCATCTATGTCTGCATCATCAGGGGGAATGTCTAATTCTGGTGGAACCGAAATGTCGTCATCCGATAAAGTATCTTCTTGCCATTGCGTTTCAAGTACGTCAAGGAAGCGCCTCGGCCGGTACACCGACGCGAAGTCACTTTTCGAACTCATCTGGGACTCTGCCGGGATTTTGGTATTTCTGCCCGTCTGCCCACGACAACTATTTCAATGGGGTTTTCGGTTTCCAACTCTATATTGGGTCCGAAAAAATGTCAGAAATTGTGTAAGCTACGGTTTGGCCCGTATTTAGTTTGCACATGTATATAAAACTCTTACTAATAATTATGCTTTGTGAATGTATACTTTTTAAAGTAAAGAAGAGATTAGTTATTTTTTCCTCGTATAATAATAATATAATAATATAATAATAATAATAATAATAAAAAAAAAAAAAAGCTTCTTCATCATCATCATCTCATTGCTTCATCATCAACAAATATTATCATTCATCATCATATCAACGTAACACAACAACAACAATAAAAAAAATTCAACTACTAACTCGTATATAAGTAAGTATAAGAAAGATGATTAATATTTTATTCTTCTATACAAAAAACAAAAAACAACAACACAGCAACAACAAAAAATGAAAAAAAAGTGAAGAATTCATTCAGAAAATAATTAAAAAATACATCAGCTTTTAACTATAATAATAATGAAATATAGTATTATATTTGTAATGATTTTAAATAAATAAAAAATATCCAACATAGCAGCAGCAGGAGTCATGAGACGAATAAATAATAAATAAAACAATTATTTTTCTTTCGAACATATAATTATTTATTAAGAGTACTATAATATATTGAGAATATTATTTCTATATTGTTTAGTATTAATATTATATATATTCCTTAAGCTATAAACTTGATTTTTTTTGAAAAAAAGGAAACACCACGATGACTGACAGCGCAGAACCCCCCCCTCTTCGCTTCCACTAAAAAATATTATTCACAATAAATACGTACATCATTATAAAAGCTTTAATAATAATATACTGTGATTGATTATACCAAGTATAATTTAAATATATAATAATTATTATTTTTTTCTTGAATTTGAACTGTCATTGTTTCATAAGTATAATTATATATTTGTTAGTTGGAATTGGAAAAGAGATCATAGCTACAGAGATACTCTGTATTGAAAAATATAGGAAACGAATAGGGAAACGGTCTGTCGGTGTTTTAACATATTTATTGATGGCTTCGTCAAAGGTAGACGAGTCTTACGAGGACGACGATTTTGAAGACGACGAAGAGTCGTATGGGGACGACGACTTTGAGGAGGAAGAGGAAAACGACGATGTAAAACCTTCATCGGACAAGGCCGACATTCAGGCTTCCAGCCATGTGGAAAACGTGGATAATAGCTCTAGGGAACTTGTTGAAGAAAAGGCTGAAAATGATGGTGGCAGAGAAGGGGGAACGCCGTGGGAAGTCGCGGACATGGACGATGTGGACATAGGAGAGCGGATAGGCGGCGGTGGGTTTGCAATAGTTTACGAAGGGTACTGGAAAGGGCGGCACGTCGCACTAAAAACGCTTTTCGACCCAAGGGTCGACGAAAAATTGAAGAAAGAGTTCATGGACGAATTGCATGTCATGAGCTCTCTCAACCACCCTAACGTGGTCGAGTTGTTTGCTGCAAATGTGAAGCCGCCAAAAATGCTCTTTATCATGGAACTCTGCGACCGATCCCTGTACCAGCTTTTGCACTTGACGGCTGAGAAACTAGAAGTGGAGACCCTGGTGCAAATGGCCAAGGATTTTGCCGCAGGGATGGCGTACCTTCATCGTCAAAAACCTGCGATAATCCATAGGGACATTAAATCGCCAAACCTTTTGTTGACTATTGACCTTCGCATTAAATTGTGCGACTTTGGCCTTGTCACCACGAGGATCACGACCGCGGGCACCCCCTCGTACATGGCGCCGGAGTTGCTGAAGAACAAGCCATTCTCGAAGGAGGTGGACGTGTATGCTTTTGGAATTGTCTTGTGGGAAATGTTTGCCCGGGAAGTGCCCTGGAACGCGATGGACCCGCACGAGATTAGAGACCGGGTTGTCCGGGGGGAGCGGCCAGAAATTCCCCGATTCGACGTCCCGGAAACGGTCAGGGCGCTTGTACAATCCAGCTGGGCACAAGACCCTCGTGACCGTAAACCATTTGAAGAGATTTATAGTGTATTGAACGAGTGGAAGGCCCCGATTTCCCATGTTCGCGAATCGGCGGATGGGTTCGGCGATAGCTTAGAAGATTTGCTAAGGAAATGAATGTATCAGTATTTTACATGTTTTCATTCTTTGGAAAACACTTAAAAGTTTGAAATTTCAAAATATATTTTATAAAAGAATTTATTTTTGTCTGTGTCTGCCTTCGTTCCGTACCTCTGGTGCCTTCTTCTATCTTGGTGGTACGTACCTGTACAGGTACGGGTACCTACCGTACCAGGCACTACCTGTACAAGAATCCAGATAAGTATAATTACCCTAATGTATAACACTAAATGTTTTTTTCTAAAAGTGATGGACCATCCAAATCACAAGCAAGAAAAAGAAGGAGGTGGGTGGTGGTTTTATTCATTATTAATTTATTTGACTAGTTAGTAGTACTACGACTACTTTTATACTATAATTATTACATTATAATATTATTTTTTATTTTTTCTCTTCTTCTTCTTCTTCTATTTATAATAATAATTATTTTTTTATTATTATTATTATTTATTGTGTATTATTTATTATTATATATATGTGAGTGAATAAACACACTTCTCTTCTTTTTTTTATATTTTTCTAAGGAAAGAGTTCATTGGCAAGAACGTGCCCGGAGGAAGACTGAATCACGTCAGTCCTATTTTCCACAGAAGATCACCTGTTCGGGTCCTTTGAAGGTTCATATAATATTACGTACTCTGAAGACGTATATAGATATATATACTTTATATACGCTCCTCCAACGTAACAATTGTTGTCGGTTGGCATGTCATTATTGTATTTTACGAAAAACATTGATTTCCGTTTGTACATTGGGCATGCGGTTGCTTTCATTTGCCTGTCCGCTTATGGACTTATATTCTATTTCATTTGGAAAGACGGTGCTTGGGGGAGAGAAATGAAGCGTCGGGAAAGGCTGCACTATGAAAAAGTCAACATGCAGAACCAAGTGAATGCAATGCAGGACATCATGAAGACAAGAAAATCTGCGTCTGCTACTACAGTAGTGCAGAAGAATCCAGTGGCAAAGAAGAAGGAAGAAGAGAAGAAGCAGAAAAAGAGAAAATCAAAAAAGAAGAAGGAAATCAAAGAAGACTGACGACGGAGAAACGAGAAAGAATTTGCGCGGATATTTAATGTTACCTCTTGTTAATTTTCGTAAGATATGGAATCATGATATTATAAAAAACAAAACACCTAATTCAGTATCTAAAAATCAAACGAAAGAAAATTGGCTGTTATTTACGTGTAATTAAAATTAATGTACTGCGAACTGAACTCTAGGTTTAGACATTCGAGGTTTACATTCCTTAATGTACTGCGAACTTATCTTATGCTCTAAATCATAAGTTTATGTTTCAAGTTGGTACAGTATTTCTAGAGAAAAGAAAAATACACGTCAATAAAACTTTTAAAAATTAACTCAATTACGAAAGCACGAAGTATTAAGTAGAAGGAATTCTTACCTGGATAATTCATAAAAAGTTAATATTTGTTCAGTTTATAAGAGATAGATAATCCTACACGGTACACCTTTGTCTTTTATTTGCTTCCGCACGAATTTCAAGTGTTTGTGCAAATTTGATCGACATCCTTCGCGCTTTTTCTAATTTGAACCCCAGCAGAAAATGTTCAAAAACACGGGATACAGGCCGAGAACATTTCTGGGGTTCCGTCCAGAGCCGCACCAGTGTACACAACAGTCGCGTTCTCCTGTGCCTGCTGCCCCACTACGCACATTGCCGCAAACGCCCCGTCGCCGTGCATTTTATAATTATGCACCATTCTAGACGACCCGTTCGCCCCGCTCGCAATGTTCCACACCCGAACCGTCTTATCTTTTGACCCGGTAATCACACGCCCTGGAGATTCGGTCAAGAATTTACAGGCCTTCACGTCCTGCTCGTGCCCGTTCAGTTCCAGTCTTACCTTACCCGCACGAACGTCCCATACTCTCACTTCGCAGCCAACACCGTTAAACCCCTTGCTTCCTGTTAAAATTTCGTTACCATCCGGGGATATATCTAAGCAAAGAGGGAAGTAGACGTAACCTTTGAACGTCTGGGATGCCTTTACAACGCTAGTTCGAACGTCCCATATGCGCAAGGACAGGTCTTCGCTGCCCTGTGCCAGCAACGAAGAGTTATCCGGGAACCACTGCAAACATGTGACTAAATTTCGGGGCGTGCTGTTTCGAGCGCGTTGTTTCCCTGTCGCAACATCCCATACCCTTATGGTAGTGTCCCTCGACCCAGAAGCGATCCGTGTCCCATCGGACCGGATGCCCAACGCAGTTACCGTCAACGTATGCCCTTCGTACGTTGCGCATGCATCAGGAGAATCCACTACCCATTGCTTTATTTTCAAATCTCGGCTGCATGAAAAAATAAAATTTTCATTACAGACCACTTTATTTACAGGCTTGGAATGCCCCGACCAACGTTTCGCGGCGTCCTCGGTCGAACCAAGAGCTTGAAGGGCTATTGATTTGTCGTCGCTGCACGTCAACAAGGTCGGGGTGGTCTTCGACTGACCCACGTGCAGAACAATATCGTTCACGGCATCTTTGTGCGTGGGAACGAGTTTCTTCGTGGAGGAGTCGTCACTCGCGACGTCGTTCGTGTGTGATGCAGTGCCTGTAGAAACATTTGAGTACGGATTTTCGCCCTTCACATTGCGGCCACCATTGGATACAGATTCTTTGCTGCCCCTCCTCGCATCTTCTTCGATAGAGTCGAACGCCCCAGAGTCTTTTGAGTTCTTACCTCCCATATCAACGGCGTTTGCAGAACTGCAAGTTGCTCCCATGAAGACTACTGACGCCCACTACAACCCCCGCGTGTAATGGAAAGAGTCGCAGATTAAAACCCGATTCTCTTTTGTCTGGCGAAATTACTTCCGAGCCGATGATGCCTAAATTAGCAAATTTATCGAACAAAGAAGAATGTGACGTGAACAGTTGCCATATAATATAAAATACAACAATAGAACTGGTGGTAGTAAAATACCTGGTATAATTTTCGGGCGGGGGGGGGGAGAGGAGGAGGGGATGGGGGATCTCTCCTACTACTATATTATTTAAATACTACTTCTATTCTCTTCTTCTTTCTTCTTCTTCTAAAAATAAAATAGGAGGAGCAGGAGGCACACCGATTAATAAATGGCCTATCCTCCAGAATCATCCTTCCTAACGGTATTAATTGATAGGTATATTATTATATAAAATATACGTTTATAATCGTACTTATTTAGATCATTCAAAATTGAGGTCTGAATATTTTTCTACACTAATCTCAAATGGCGGGAAGCAGTCGAACTGTGCTAAAAATATAACTATTCACTATATAAAATTAGAATATTTGAAACTTTGGGGGAAACTGTTGCTACAGTATCGTACAAAATGCATCGTCACGCAGGCTTTCCTAGCCTTGAACGTTATGCAATACCCTTCTAAAACTAACTTCTAGACAGTTTCGCGTCTTCAAAGTACTCTAACAGACCTCTAGAATCACTTTAATAGTGTACTGTAGTAGTGCCAGAGCTCCAATTTATGGCCCAGAAGTACGAATTGAGCACCGGCTGGAAGCCCATGGCAAGGCCGTTGTGGGAGTTTAAAAACGGTGGGATTGAAGGTCAATTTATGCGTAAGTTGCGGCCTTCTGTTTCGTCTAAAAGCTATAAACATAGGGTCGTATTTCAATATCATGGTGATCCACCAACAGCATGGTGGGCACAGTGGGAAGCGTTAGCCGCTAAAAAGTATCCTTCAGGGTCAGTAAAATGTATTGACTTTCGGAGCCGCAATCTAGGCCGGAAGCGTAGGAGGAAAAAAAATGTCTGTTGTACTAAATGTGGCTTCATCGTTGCAGAAAGACACGATGGTATGTGCAGCACCTGTGTTGAAGAGCAGCAAAGGGTACAACAACTCCAAGAGGGAGAAGAAAGGAAACGGAAGGAGCAGGCATCTCGTTCCCTTGAGGCTGCTGTAACAGCAATGAAGCAACTTGGGTTGGAAAATGAGCAGTTAAAGGAGACGTGTAATGGATTGGTACAGAGAATCAGAGAATTGGAGGTTGGAAGCAACCGCCAAATCAGGAATAACACAGACGCCATGAAGAAGGCTTTTGAGACTGAACGAGACAACGCCCGTCGTTCTCTGGTGAGCGGTTTTGACGCACTATGCAGTGCACAAATAAATATAATGTCGTCAAACAACCAGATTTTAGCCGCTCAAAAGCAGCTTGATCAGGACGTTAAAATGTTATCGCGCTGTATTGAAGAAAAGGCAACTATAGTAAAAGAAGAAATGAAAAAGAACAGCGTCTTGTTTAATCAATTGCGAGTTGATATTGACATTTCTAAGGGCGTTTTTGCAAAGGCACTGCTAACAGACTTATACAATGTCGGTATAGTAAATTGTAGCTCTAGAACGCGGAACTATGGCACGAGTTCAGAACGTATCGGGAACATTGCAAAATATAACTTTATTTTAAAACCCTTGATCGAACAAATCCTAGGAATGAAAATTCCGATAGAGAAGAGCCCAGAGATGGGCAAGTTAATTGTTAATTACGATGACCTTGCTTTTCGACTGAAACAACATGGGTTTGACTTGCATTATGGAAGAATTGATATTCTATCCAGAAGGAAAAGCCTGCGAGACATTAAAGCAAAAACGCAGTTATACAACCTTTATGTGTTGTTTAAGCAAGACAGAAAAAATGTTGGTGTGTATGAAAGCGACGCCGGTTATCAATTTGAAAAGAACGAATTTTATAGCAAACTACAAGACTGTGATTTTTTGAAGGATATATTTTGCGCACTGTATAATTATCATTTGAAGCATGGATTAAGCCAAACATATTCTTCGGAGCTTAAGTTTGATTATTCTGACTTCTACTTCTACAAAAATGAGTTAATACGTATATCCTTTTGCAAGGAAGGCACAATGTTACACTTAAAAACGTATTGTCACACACGTGAGTATGAGTGGGCCAGTCCTTCGTTAATAACAAATGACCACTAGCAAAGCTGAGTCTGCCACCAAGATTTTGCTGCGCACTGCTGGTCGTAGTCGACGATGCCCTGGGCAATCAGGATGGGGCACTCTGTGCGGTAGAAGGCCATCTCGGCGAGCGTCCCCCGACCGGCGCGCGTCGGACACGACG
>JACLAC010001451.1_pt1 | contig 15173 bp, 9 predicted proteins | sample 8027881 | NCBI WGS metagenome assembly JACLAC01 (sample SAMN15725517, study PRJNA655200) | protist metagenome | isolation source: fluorescence activated cell sorting (FACS) single amplified genomes of... | place: Spain: Blaines Bay Microbial Observatory, Mediterranean Sea | collected 2016-01-19 | reverse complement strand
GACCTGCTCAAGCAAATTCAACATCCTGCGATTGTCCGCTGTTACGGTGGTGGTTTCGAAGAAACAGATGCCTATCTGGCTCATGAGCTCATTGAGGGGCCTACCTTGGCCAGCGAGTTGGAACGCCGCTCGCGTCTTTCGTGGGAATCTGTTTTGGATCTCGCAGAAGCGTTGTCGGGTGCGTTGGAGTCATTGCACGAAAAAGAAATCGTGTACGGAGTACTGCAACCTGAAAAGGTACTCTTTGCAGGGTTAAGTCCTGTCTTGATTGATGTTCGTATCGATAGAGTGAACTCGTTGTACCGCACCAAGCGAGCGGTAACGGCACAGGAAATGACTTTTTGGTCACCAGAGCTGGCTAAAAATGCAAACGCGTTCTCGGTTCACACTGACTTGTATTCATTGGGGGCGACTTTGTATACGGCTTTGACTGGTCGGGCTGTCGTTTCAGGGAACTCGGTTGAGGAAGTGCGAGGGAACATTCTCTACGAAAAACCACAGAGTCCTGCTTCAATCGTCATGGACTGCCCCATTTGGCTTGACAAGCTGATCATGCAGATACTCGAGAAAGATCCCAAAGATCGACCACCTAGTGCTGCCGCGGTAACACTCGCTTTGAAAGAAGTGAGACGTCGGGCAATGTCACGTGCTGGGGTTGCTGAACATGTTTCGCATGGGTTCAGTCCGCTCAATGTCACCGACCAAAAAGAAAGGGATGAAGCCCGTATTCTGCTGGGGCACGGTGCCTTGGAAGTTGACGAAGATGAAACCGTCGCCAAGCCGGAGTGGTACGATCGGGCGATTATTCTGGTGCTTGGGCTGATCGTTATTGCCTCGATGATCACCTACACACTTTGGCCCTTGAATGAGAAGCAAATGAAAGCCCGAGCAGAGGAGTTGCTGGCGCGTGAGAATCGGAATGCTCTGAATCAAGCCAAGGTCAGTTTCCTCGTTCCCATGCTCGAGAAGTATCCTGATGGAGAGCACGTTGACTGGGTCAATGAGCAGCTGGACCGTGTGGAGATGCTTCAGGCTGAGCACGTTTTGGAAGTCAAGTTAAAGATCAATCGACCGTTATCCAATGAGGGTGAGCGACTTTACGCCGAGGCTTACGAGTTTGAAAAATTTGGTGACGTGGCCACCGCTTTGGATCGGTATCGCAGCATGGAGACTCTGCTGGCTGATAACGAAACCTACAAGCCATTTGTAAATCTGGCACGCCGACAGATCGCAAGCATCGAGGAGAATGGTGTGGAACAGGGTGAAGCTGCACGAATCATTCAAGGCAAGCTTGATCAGGCTGATGAATCGCTCCAGAATGGGAACATTATCGCAGCCCGAAAAATTTGGTACAGCATCGTCGATCTGTATGGCAACAACGGCAATGTTGCACCCCTTGTGTCAAAGGCACAGAAACTGATTGCCGATAACGGGATCCAAGAGCAGGAGCCAACAGAGTGAGCCAGCATGATGATTTTGCTTCGCCCATTGAGGCACAATTAGCAGCTCCCCCAAGTACTGCAGCCGAGCTGGACAATCCAGCTTTGTCTAATGCAAAAGGTTCTGTTGGAAATGCACCCCCAGGGTATGGTGGTGCAGAAAAACTGATTCAGAGCAAACTTGCGGTATTGGCGTGCCTGTTTCTTGTTACAGGGTTCTTGGGGTTGCCGTTGCTGTGGATGAATCGAGGATTCAGTACAGTAGAACGTCTCGCTTGGGCAACTGTCGTAACAATCTATACGCTTGCTTTGATTGGACTTGTCGTAGCTATTTTCTTCTGGTGCTACAAAATGGTTGTAGGATGATTCACCACTTTAGGTTGTGGCAATCAGGCCACAGGGGATCCAGCAACCACTACTTGAGTTTCGTCTTCCAGCGATCAATCTGAAGTCGGACCTGATCCGGCGCAGTTGATCCATAACTGACAAACGCAGCAACGGAGTTCTTGCAACCGAGAGAATCAAAAACGGTTCCGTCAATTTCAGACGCGTGGCTCTGCAGTAGCTCCAATGGCAGTTCGGCCAGTGCGACATCTCGTTGCATCGCCTCACCTACGATCGCGCCAACAAGGTGATGAGCGCGTCTTTGTGGAACGCCTTTGTCAATCATCCATTCCATCAGGGTTGTTGCATCCAGATAGCCACGTTCCAATCGACTCTCAATGGATTCACGTTGAAGTTCGCTTCCTGCAACGATGGGCGCGGCCAATTCAAGCATCGCCAAGACGGTGTCGAATGAGTCAAACAAAGGTGGTTTGTCTTCCTGCAGATCGCGGTTGTACGCCAACGGCAGATTTTTCACCAGTAGCATCAATGTCTGCAGGTTGCCCATGACACGCGCTGACTTGCCCCGAGTCAGTTCGAGTGTATCTGGATTGACTTTCTGGGGCATGATACTGCTGCCGGTACAGAACTGTTGTGGGATCTTGATGAAGTTGTATTCCACAGTGCTCCACAAAATCCATTCTTCGGCCCAGCCACTCAGATGGGAGGCAATGGTCGCCAACACAAAAGCACTTTCCAGCATGAAGTCGCGATCGCTGCTCGTATCAAGGCTGTTTGCGGTGATGCCTTCAAAGTCGAGTTGGCGGGCTGTCTGCTCACGGTCAATCGGAAGGGTTGTCCCGGCGACCGCGGCAATACCAAGACTGCATTGATTGACTCTGCGGCGACAATCAGCAATCCGCTCACGGTCTCGCTGGAATTTCTCGATGTAGGCGAGCCAGTAGTGGGGGGCCAGCACGGGTTGAGCCCGCTGCAAATGAGTGTAGGCCGGAAGAATGATATCGAAATCGCCGTCACATCGACTTAAAAATGCACGCTGCAATGTTTCTAGCCGTGCATCGATCCCGTCGAGTGCCTCGCGAACCCACATGCGGATATCGGTGCTGACTTGGTCATTCCTGCTTCGAGCTGTATGCAGTTTACGTCCCACATCACCGATCCGGTCAATCAAGGCTTGCTCAACATGCATGTGAATATCTTCCAGCTCAAACCGAAACGGGAGCCGGTCATTGTCAATTTCAGATTGAATTTCGACCAAAGTGTCGCGAATAAGCGAAAATTCTTCCTCCGTCAATAAACCAACGTTACAAAGCATCTCGGCATGCGCGATCGAACCACGAATATCCTGCTGATATAAGCGACTATCGAAACTGATGCTCTCAGCAAAGGCTTCAAGCCGTTCATCGGTGCTGGCTTGGAAAACACCGCTTCGGGAGGGGCTTTTCACGGATCGATTGTCCCAATTGCTTCGGATTCTTAATAATGCACGCGGATCGTGCGTTCAGTCTGACGCTTATTATCCCAGAGACGCGGAGAATGACGACCCCGCTCAGCGAGAAACCTGAGAACGCTCGCTGCTGGGGGTTTTCCATCATTTGGCATCCGCGATCAATTTTGACACCAAGTCACGTGCGGGCACTGAACAGAAGTTAGCGTTTGGTCAGGTTCATCCAAATTGAACTTTGGCTTCAATGGTCTGAAGGCAATGATGCAGGAAGCTGGCTGCTGGTTCACAGCTAGTAGCTTTGGGTGCTGGTAGTTTTTGCAACATTTTCTGCAACAATGACCCCGCAACGAAAACAGCGGAATCTGTCATGCTGGCCAACTGACGCCCTTGGGCATGAGGCGGGACATAACGAAGGTTTTTTTGAAGTGTTCGGAGCCTTCTGAAGCGGTCTTCTGAAAACAGTTTACGCAAACCTATTTCAACACCGCTGCCCGGGCGATTACCCTCAAATTGTAAATCGATATGCGAATTTTCTTTCAACGATTCCGTGGCCGATTCGAGCAGTCCTCATTCAATTTTTTTTCGCTTGTCGTCATGTTTCTGACATGTGCAACGTGCGTGAAAGCGGAGGATGTTTTTATTACAGCTGCAGTCGGCGAGCCGTTTGGGGCGGCGACGATTGAAATGCCTCTCGACGACGCCATGTTCGGTCGCGTTTTTCCTGCACTCAGAGTAAGTGGTGGGGATGGGCGAGTCTTGTATCCTGTCTCGAACGATCTGGTTACGACAGGACGCCCTTCTGATCGACCAGTTCCTCAAGCTGGTGGAGGTCGACTTTTGAATCGGGTGGGCAGTTTAATTCGTGAGCTTGCCAGTGGTGATGAACAATTGAGTCAGACGGTGGCTCGTCGGGTTTCATTTCTGTTTGTGGGTGCCGAGCCATTGACGGTAACCGTCAGCGATGAACGCGGCGTGATCGGTAATTATTCTATCATTCCACAGCAGGATCAGGCCGTTCACGCGAGCGTCCTCAAGACATGGTGGACAGGCTACACAGACGAGGCACAAGCACTGGTCGCGGCGTCCGAGCAACCGGCTGCGGTGCAGTTGTATCTGATCGCAATGTTAGCCAGACGCACAGGCTTACCTCTGCCCAAATGGTACAACGAGTCAAGGCAGGAAGAAGACCAGTTATTGAGCACGTTGAAATTGATCGGCGGTGCTGCTGGTGTTGGTGAGTCGATGTTTGCAGAGGCTGCGGTTGAAGCAAGACCACCACAATCGGCGACTGAGCCTCTTCCTGCACCGCCGCGTTGGATTTCTGAAATTGTTCCCCCGGGTGTCAAAAATGCGGTTGTTGAGCCAATCGCCACAAAGGTTCCGCCTGACTGCTTTTACATTCGGTATGGCTCTTTCCAAAACTACTTGTGGTTTCAGGATTTGACAAATGAGCATGGCGGCGACATCACGCGAATGATCACGCTGAGAGGTCTTGTGAATGATAGTGCGGAACGACTTGAAACACAGCTGAACATGAAAATGACACAGTTGTCCCGAATGTTGGGTGGTACTGTGATCGAGGATCAAGCGCTGATTGGAAGAGATCTCTTCCTGACCGATGGGGCAAGTATGGGGGTGTTGATCAAATCCAGAAATGCATTCCTGCTCACCACGTCAATCAAAAATGATCGCACTAAGCTTGCACGGGAGGATACGACGGTCACGTTGGAAAATTTTGAAATTAACGACCGGCAAGTCAGTTTGCTTAGTACCGCAGACAACCGCATTCGCTCATTTTTTACGCAGGATGGCAACTACATTTTTATCAGCAATAGTCGCAAGCTGACTGAGCAATTCCTTGCGGTTGCTCAGTCGGGGAACTCGCTTGCAGCAACGCCCGAATTCATGCTTGCCAGAAAGTTGATGCCGCTTGAACGTGATGACACCATTTTTGCCTATTTTTCTCCAGCAATGCTTCGCGGGTTGGTCTCGCCAAAATATTTGATTGAGTTGCGTCGTCGGATGTTTGCCAAGGCTGATATTTCTCTTCTCCAACTCGCCAGAATGACGGGCGCCATGGAGGCAAATTTGCCTCCGAGCGATTTTGGCATTGACCAATTGGTTGCCACAGGAATGCTGCCACCTAACTTTGGTGTTCGGTCAGATGGTAGTGGCGTGTTTGAATTGGATAACACTTCAATCGATACAAAACGAGGTGCCCGAGGCAGTTTTCTTCCAATCGCTGATGTTGAAATTACATCAGTAACTCCTGAGGAGTTTGCTTGGTACAGCCAGATAGCAATGGAATACACCAACCGATTCGCAACGATGGACCCGATCATGGTCGGCATCCATCGTGATGATCCTGCTCCTGATTCGAAGCGTGAACGCTTGGCGATCCATGCCGAAATTGCGCCATTTGATCCTGGTAAGTACGGAAAATATGCCCAGCAACTCGGGCCGCCTACTCAGGTTGCAATGCAGTTCGCACCTGATGACATCATTTCACTACAAGCACATGTTGCTTCGCAGCAACTTGGCCCACCTACTCATTTATTTGTAGCGATCAAGGATACGGTGCCTCCCACGCCTGAACAGTTTGAGGGCATCATCAAAGCCTATCTTTCCTTGCGGCAATTACCGGGATACCTCGGCGCTTGGCCTCAGCCAAGTGCACTCGATCGTCTCCCCCTTGGTTTAGGACGTGGCCAACCCGTGGGCCCCGGTATGAGTCGCCTTCTGGGTGGGCTGTTTCGTTTTACTGATGGCAAGTTCAGCATCCTTTCTTTTCAGCCTGAGGTAATCACTCAAAGTTTGCCTTTCTTGGCAGCCACGGAAGCGCCAAATCCGGCGCAGATTCGTGCCAATATTGGTGATTTGAATGGCAGTCAGTTGGAAAGCTGGGCAAATGCACAGTTGTACGCAAGAGCCCGGGTCAGCAGCGTCGCCACGGCGCAATTCCTTGATTCAATTACACGCCAGTTTCAGTTGAATCCGGATGAGGTGTTGTTGACCGTAAAAAGCATTCTTGGTGCTGATGTGCAGTGTAGTCTCGGTGGACAGTACGAGTGGTCCGAGCAGCGTGGACAATGGCTGAGCACGGCGTGGAATGGGCCAGTAGCGAGTCCGACAGCACCTGCGGATTACACTGCCCCAGCAATGAAGTGGTTTCGAGGCGCTAACGTATCTGTCACTCAGTTTGACGATCGAGTGATTGCCGACGCGATTATCCATCTGTTGCGTGATTGAGTATTTGCATCACGGCCATTTGCATCACAGCTAGTGCTCAATGCATTCCCGTCCTGTTGGCTATTGCCTCAGCAAGTAAAGGATCAGGGCCAAGGTAGCCAGAAGTGATCCACTGCAGAGCTGGGTGCCTCTCTGCGGCTTCCTTTGTTTGATCCAAAATCGCCTGATAAAGTCGTCCTTCAAAGAGCAAGTGTGGCTGGACCACGATAGTATCAAAGCGGCCACTGACGGCTGCTGCCTGAAGTGTGTCTGGTAAGCGTGGTTCCGTCATTGCGTAGAACGTTGTGATTACTTCTGACACAAACGACCGATGGCTGATGATCTCGCTGAGGACCAGCATATCGGCTTTGGCACATGGGTCGTGACTGCCACGACCCACCATGATGACGGCTGTGCGTTCGGGTGAATGTTGACAGGAAGCCAACGCTGTATTCAATCGTTGGATCGCCAGATCGATGATCGCTGAATGCCGTGAGAGCGGACGCGATTGGTCAAACATCACTTGACGGCTTCGGGCTTGGCATTCCGCCAGGATGTCAGGGATGTCCTGTTTGGCATGGCCGGCCGCAAACAACAACAACGGTGCAACATGGATATGAGTCACTCCTTGGGATAAAAGTGTGTTCCATGCCTCCGGAATGGACGGGCTTTGGAACTCCAGCAAGCCAGCGGTAACTGGCGTGGGGCTAACCAAGTCGCTTAAGTGTCTTTCCAACTCAAAAAACTGGCGGGTACCATCGGCGTTACGTGTTCCATGCCCAACCAGCAAGATACCGGTTTTGTCCATTTGGTTTCATTCCATGGGTTGAATGAGTAGGGGCTACAACCGTCTGCTGTGACAAGTCACTCCACGACAACAGAATTTGGAAATCCTTCCTCCACCAATGCGGCCAACGCCGCATTCAGATTGAATCCATTGTCATAGTTCACGATCACTTGGCGATTATCCAGTACGCCCTCTTCTTTCTGAGTTGCTAATTCAACCGACTGGACACCATCATTGCCTTCCAGTGTTGTCTTCACCCTTGGAAAGCAGGCCACTTCACAATGCATGGTGGGTACGGCAATTTTCAATGTACCGGGTTCCGTCATTACGGCAGCAGTGGCAGGTGTCGCTGCAGAGCGATCGCTCGTTGGCTTACTTTGATTGGGATAGGACACAATGCCAATCATGATTCCGATGGCAGCCAAAACAGCAATGACGTAAGCGAATCCTCGCATCGTGTGATCTCTTCAAGAAGGGTGGGTTGAACTCTCACTAGCATCACCAAGAGTATCACATGGAGGCAAGATGCAAAATTGCTTGAATCTTCTTTGCTTTTATGTGTAGTGGTTGTTGGGTTGCGAATTCAGCTCGGGAAGTGATGTTCCGGCAGAACCGGCCTATCCACAGCACGTATGTTTTGTTTCAGCCGATGGAGTAAAAAAATTGGATGATAATGAACAAGGGATTGGCCGAGGCCAATCCCTTGTTGTGACTCAAAAAAGTTGATTGAAGATATCAAGCGTTGGTTTTCACGTCGGCTGAATCGGCGACATTAACCCAAACGTGCACGTGAGGTGCACCGCGATAGTGCCATACAAACGATGGTCCTTCTAGTCGCCAGTTATCCCACACCTTGTCCTTGCCTAGATCTTTGTCGGTGTAAAACGAGAGGGTGCAGGCATCAAGGCCGCCTTGTTTCGCGAGGCATTGCATCGCCTCTTGCTGATCGCTGGTGCGATACATTTCCGTAAGCGTACCAAGTACTTTCTGCAAATGCTCCTTTTGATCAGAGCTCATGTCGGTGACGGGAAGGCCTGTCATGCCTCCTTTATCACCGCGGAAGGCAACGGCTTGTTCTCTGGGTGTCTTGGCGACTTGCGCCTGTTTCTGTTGTTGACCTCCGAGCATTTGATAAAGCTTGTTGGCTTCGACCGCTTGACTCCAGAAGACATTGTCAGTGTGCTTGGGATTCTCATTGAATTCAGGTGCATGACCGTAGAAAATTGGTCCACCAAAAGCAACGTGATCTGCTGAATTTCCATCACACCTCAAGGTCATGTGGCGACCCGTCAAAACGAGTTCGAATTTGCCTTCGCCCGGTTTCCCAAAGATCGCAATCGACTGCTCATTGCCGAATCCACCTGCATCGTCCTCCAGTTGCTGGTAATAACGTTCGTGCCATGCAGGGTGCACGATGGACTCGAAAATTTTCGTGATCAACTCACGTTGTTCATCGGTATAGAAATCATCATTGATTTCCGGCTTGGTGATATTCCAATTATTGGCTACGAAAGTTCTCAGCAAGCCTCGTTTGTCATCCTGGTGATTCCAGTCAAAGCAGATCGATTTTTTCTGTTTGTCGTTGAGCGTTGAGTACAGCGTGCCCACGACCGATTCAGCACTTGTTGCGGTGTCGGCTGCGGAAACCTGTAAGCCAGATGTGAGAACCGAGCCAGTAGCGATTGCCGCTGCAGTGGTGGATTCAAGAAAGACACGTCGATTGATTGAGTGGGGGTCACGCATCGTGGCGGCTACCTCGGGGCTGAAATGATTGATGGAAGGAAGCACTCATTGTACGCATGATTTGTCAGGGTTTCACCCGGCAAACGTTTGAAATACAGAGGCAAGTTCCGAAGCTTGGATGACCCACTGCTTTTGCAAGCACTTAGGGTTCCTACGGAGTCAATACACGCTTAGTTTGCTGATTTACAGCGGTAATGGCGGGCAAGTATCAGCATGCTGAGCAGCCACATGGTTCCCATCAATAGCGGTGAGACTGATGGGGCCAGAGCACAGGCTGCGGCAACTGCGAGAAACCCCAAGCCCAAGGGGGCCGCGCCACCCCAGATGTGGCCTGACATGGCGATAAATGCGAAACCACTCAGTGCCGCTGCAGTTTGGAATAAATTGTCTTGTTCGTCACCACTGGCAATGGTGATCAAATTCAGTACCGCGAGCGTGACGAGATAGGCAATCCAGATGGACCAGACGGGACGTTCTGCTACGCTGCTGGGCAGCATCGCACCGTCGCGTGCCCGGTAAATGACAAAGAAAATAGCACATAACATCACGGCCCGTGCGGGCCAATAGGCAACCCAATTGTTTGGTGTATCAGATAACCACTGCCATCCGTACATCAGCAAATGGGCTATGAAAACAATGAAACCGATACTCTCCAAAGCCCGATCCCAGCTCTTGAAAGACGTCTGGTGCTGATCTCGCCGAAACTCACGTGCCATACGGTCCAGTAAACCGCTACTTCCAGCCTGGATTGGCTCACCGGAAAGGTAACGTTCAAGATCACGTGCGATGTCTTCTGCTGTTTCATAACGGGCGACCGGTTCAGGTCGCATTGCCCTCAAGCAGATGTTCTCAAGGTCTGGGGGGACATCTTTGCGTATTTGTCGTGGTGTTGAAGGTTCATTTTCCGCGAGACTTCGGAGAATTTGTGCGGCGGATTCGCCTTCATGGGGTGGTTGTCCCGTCAGCATCGCGTACAGAATAGCACCGAGGGAGTAGATGTCGGAGGAGGTATCGGAGCCACGATCTCCACTTGCTTGTTCCGGGCTCATGTAGTGCGGTGTACCCAGAATCTGCCCCGTTTGAGTCAGGATACTGCCACCACGATGTGTTTTTGCCAAACCGAAGTCAGCGACCAGGGGATAGCCATCAGCATTGATTAAAATATTGTCGGGCTTCAGGTCGCGATGGATGATTCCCGAACGGTGTGCATAGTGAACCGCATTCGCAACATCGCGCAGCACGTTCGCTATTTGCTCGTAACTTAAATCACGTGCATCGACGTGTCTCTGAAGCGTAGGGCCATCGATGAATGCCATCGAAAAATATTCATAGCCGCGCCACGAGCCGATATCAAAAATTGAGATGATGCCGGGATGATCAAGCCGTGCCGCTGCTTCTGCCTCTAATCGGAAACGACTACGCTCTTCTTTACCTGCAAGCACACCACCACTGATCAGCTTTAAGGCAACCCTTCGGTCGAGCCCTTCCTGATGCGCCTGATACACGACTCCCATTCCACCTCGCGCTATTTCCCTTTCGATCTGATAGGGCCCAATCTTTGCACCTAAGAGAGATGGTGCATCGGGGGGCGAATTCGCCCCTAGCCAATGGTGATTTCGGAAAAACGTAGAAAGTTCGTCTGCATGCTGTGGATATGCTTCAAGATAAGCCGCTGGGTCAGGAGTTTTGCCTGAATCAAGCTTTTCGAGATATTCAGCCATGACAGTTTCAAGTACCTGCTGGTGGTCTTGAGACATGTCTTTGTGTGAAGTCGGAGCTACCTCATTAGAGGTATCTGGCCTGTTTGGAATGCTGTGTTTGTCTTCGGGCGTTTTCTCCATGTGTCACAGTATAAAGGCAAGTTTGACAGTAGATTGCCGTGAACCGAGTGCTTTCAGAGAATCAGTCGCGTTGCTTGAGCGACTTACCCAAATTAGGCTGTGAGTAACACGTGAATGTCCCCGAGAAAGAATGAAAAATGTTGTTGATCCCTGTCCGGAAAAAATTCTCCGTTGCTCTGCTTGTAACTCTTGCAGGCATGCTACTGTCATCCGATATGTGTTTGTCGGATGACGGAGTCAAGCGACCTAATGTGGTTGTGATATTGACTGACGATCAGGGTTGGGGGGACCTCAGCCTGCATGGAAATCCCAATCTTAACACGCCTAATATCGATGCCATGGCACGTGATGGTGCCGAGATTGATCGCTTCTATGTTTGTGCCGTGTGTTCACCCACCAGAGCAGAGTTTCTTACAGGCAGATACCACAACCGGTCAGGTGTTTACAGCACATCGGCTGGTGGTGAAAGATTCAATTCTGACGAGCAGACAATAGCTGAGGTTTTTCGAAAAGGCGGTTATGCAACCGGATGTTATGGAAAGTGGCATAGTGGAATGCAGTACCCCTACCATCCCAATGCTCGCGGCTTTGATGACTATTATGGGTTTTGTAGTGGGCATTGGGGCAACTATTTCTCACCCATGCTGGAACATAATGGTCGTCTTGTGAAAGGTGACGGTTTCATTGTTGATGATTTAACCAATCGCACGATCCAATTCATTGATTCGCATCGCGAACAACCTTTCTTTGTTTACCTTGCTCTGAATACCCCGCACTCACCCATGCAGGTGCCAGATCAGTATTGGCGAAAATTTGCTGACAAAGAGGTTGTGCCGGATCCTGAAGCGGCGAATGCAAGGAACGAAAAGCTGACACACACGCGCGCTGCCTTGGCGATGTGTGAAAATATCGATGCCAATGTGGGACGGTTGCTCCAGCATCTTGATTCGATTGGGGCCGGTGAGGACACCATCGTGATCTACTTTTCAGACAATGGACCCAACGGTGCACGTTTCAATGCAGGAATGCGTGGGCGTAAAGGCTCGACCAACGAAGGTGGATTGCGATCGCCTTGTCTGGTGCGATATCCACGCTGTATTTCCGCGGGGACCAAGGTAAATCGGATTGCGGGTGCAATTGATTTATTACCGACTCTTGCAGACTTTGCAGGAATCGACTTTGATCCCCCCAAGCCTCTCGATGGTAAATCTATCAAGCCTCTGTTGACCGGTGGCGGAGACGATTGGGAATCTCGCGTGATGTTCAGCACATGGAACAAAAAGGCAACTGCTCGTGATGACCAATACCGCCTTCAAATGGGTGGGGGTCTGTATGACATCATCAACGATCCTCGCGAGAAGAGTGATTTGACAGAAAAAAAGCCACAGGTCGTAAAAAGACTGAAGAAACAGTTAGATAGCTGGCTGGCTGAAACCTCGCTGAAGTCCAGTCGGGATCCAGAGACCCGGCCCATCACTTTGGCTCATCCAGATGCAGAATACACTCAATTGCCCTCCCGAGATGCTCACGCTCATGGCGGTGTTCGACGCAGTAATCGTTTTCCAAACTGCACTTTCATGACGAATTGGAGAACTTTGGAGGATTCGATTACCTGGGATGTGGAGGTTTTGAGTCGTGGGAAGTACGAGGTTCAGATGTATTACGCCTGCAAGCAACACGATATCGGATCGAAAATCGAGCTTTCGATTGGTGATGAAAAAATCGAGAAAACGATTGAAGTGGCCAATGAGGTTCCTTTGATTGGGGCCGCAGAGGATCGGTTTAAACGTATTGAGGGTTATGTGCGTGATTGGCAGCCGATGACGCTGGGCGTTGTGCAACTCGCCCCGGGCAGGGCAACACTGACCTTGCGGGCCCGTGAGGTCGCTGGGGAGGAGGTGGCTGATATGCGACTGCTGCTGTTTCGACGTCTTGGTGCGGCGGAAAAGTTGGGTTCGTTTGAAAAATAGGAAAGCCATTGCGAATCAGCTCCCCGTGTGCGTTTGCAGGAAGTCCTTGGACGTTAAACTGTGACGACTTTGCCGTCTGGTGAAGTGTGTTTGGGGACAGGGACTCTGGGTACCGTCGGAAAAACTGTGCTGACCGGTATGAGTTTGACGATCTACCAAAAAGGTCAGCGGGAAAAATATTGCTCAGAAAAGAGTGTTTCTTTTCTTAGTGTGAAGTGATGTCCTTCATCTGGATATTTTCTCAAGTTGACGGTTTGGTTCGTTACGCGATCGATGAGATGCTTGTGGCCCCCTCCCTGAAGATTTTCTGTGCCGAAGGTGAAGAAACTGCTGCCCTTCGTGTTGGTCGGCGTCTGGACAAATACAGGCTTTTGCGACGCTTGGGAGAGGGTGGCTTTGCGACGGTCTTTGCCGCGCACGATCTGATTGAGGATCGTAAAGTGGCGTTGAAAATACCGGACGAACGGTACATCAGCAATTCGCAATCGCTGGAAGACATGCAGCGTGAAGTCCGGATCATGGCGAAGTTGGATCACCCCTGCGTGCTGCCGCTCAAAGACGCCCGCTTCATTGATGGCCACTTTGTCATTGTTTTTTCCGTTAGGTGAAGAAAGTTTGGCTGATCGGTTGAGTCGGCGTATCTCTCGGGCTGCCGCCATCGATTACGTGGTGCAAATGACCAGTGCTGTGGCGTATGCTCATGAAAATAGAGTTCTGCATCGTGACATCAAGCCGGAGAATTTTATTCTCTTTCCCGAGCAAGGGATTCAGTTGACCGATTTTGGTTTAGCGAGAATCGAGCGGGGGGCTCACGATGTTTCAGCCTCGGGGACATTGGGTTACATGGCTCCCGAGCAGGCTATGGGGCATCCTTCCTACCGTAGTGATGTGTTTTCGCTGGGGCTCGTGATCTATCGTGCTCTGGCTGGAGAGGTTCCTGAGTACCCATTCGAGTCTCTCCCCGCGTTCAATAAACTTCGGCGCGGGCTTTCCAGTGATCTGGTGGCACTGATTCGTAAGGCGATAGATCCAAGTCCCAAAAAACGGTTTCGTGATGCAGTCGCCATGCGAAATGCGATGGAGAAGATTCGGTTCCCGCTGAGCGATCGATCAGTCAGTCTGAAATCCGAGCCGTCCCCTAACACGCTAGCTGTCAGACGCGTCGCCTGATTCACTCAGTGAGGAGACGACCTGACGAGCAACTTGATCAGCCTGCTTGATCACTGGGGCGATCCCGACGCCATGTAATGCGTTGCTGGTAAACCACAGGCCGGGAATCTTGCCAATTTCATCGTCGATGATGCGGACGCGATCACCGTGCCCTACATGGTATTGAGGCATGGCATCGTTCCAGCGGACGACGCGGCTTACTAGTGGATCACCTGTCAGTCCAATGAGCTCACTCAGCTCTTCCTGAGCAATCGTGGTAAGTTCTTCATCTGACTTTTCCAGCAGCTCAGATTGCATTGCACCACCCATGAAAACGCGGATCAAAACGTGGTCTTCCGGTGATCGACCACTGAATTTATGGCTCGCAAAACTGCCTGCGAGAATTCTCCGCCTTTCAGAAATGGGAACGACAAAACCAAACGTGTTCACGGGACGTTTAATGTTAGTTGCTGACACTCCTAGCACGACGATCGCTGCTGATGCGGATTCGATCTTGGCCAACTCGGCTGATGCCAGTGGCGCAATGGGCTCTAACAGATTGACCGCCGCCTTGGGCGGCACAGCGACGACCACATGATCAAACTTGTGATCTGTTCCTGATTCAGTGACGATCCACTGATTACCAATTGAACGAATCGACTCCACCGGGCAATTCAGATGGATCGAATCGTCGGGCAACGATTGTGCGATACCGTTGATGAGTCCAATCATCCCGTTTTGAAATGCCCGGAATTGGCCATAGCGGGCACCCGTGCTGCCACGTTCGACTGAATCTTCACCTTTGCGGCGTCGAACCGCTGTGGCTCGGGCAAGTGATCCATATTTTTTTTCCATGATGGCGATGGCTTGCATGGTGGTTTGCATGCTTAACTTGGTGACATCTGCCGTGTAGATGCCAGCCGACAGAGGAGCAACGATTCGGTCAAGAACCTCTTGCCCCATTCTTCGTTGGACGAATGACGATACAGATTCGTCTTCATCGGTCTTGGGAGGTGCAATCCAGCGTTCCATCAAGAATCGCAGTTTGCCATGCAGGCTCAGCAACGGCGTGCGGAGCATGGGCCACAGCTGTGTCGCCCGCATCAGAACAAAGCCTTCAGGAATGGGTACCAGCTGACCGTTCCGAACGATTCGGGCTCCTCGACCTGAGGATTTGGGTTCGATCAGCTGGTCTTCCAGCCCCAATTCACGGCAAAAATCAAT